>Ga0126342_10018580_pt1 | contig 11902 bp, 19 predicted proteins | sample Cyp1metagenome_FD_92528 | JGI IMG/M metagenome (GOLD analysis project Ga0126342, IMG submission 92528) | Coral microbial communities from Lord Howe Island, Old Settlement Bay, Australia - Cyphastrea 1 metagenome | ecosystem: Host-associated > Invertebrates > Cnidaria > Coral ... | reverse complement strand
TAATGTATGTAATGTATGTAATGTATGTAATGTATGTAATGTATGTAATGTATGTAATGTATGTAATGTATGTAATGTATGTATGTATGTATTGTATTGTATTGTATTGTATTGTATTGTATTGTATGTAATGTATGTAATGTATGTAATGTATGTAATGTATGTAATGTATGTAATGTATGTAATGTATGTATGTATGTATGTATGTATATATATATATGCGTGCATGCATATAGAGTGCTTGAATGCTAAATGTGACCTCCATGGTTGGCGGAAACCCCGCACCTGTTTGGTGGATCTCCGATGATCTCCGGCGGTTGGTGGACCAAAGAATTGTGGGATCAGTCGGTCATCTTCCCGACTAACGCCCAGAAATCTGGAAGGTCCAAAGAAATTCCATGTAAAAACTACAGTGTTCCACATAGGTTCTGCATGGGCGTGTCTGAAAATAGGGACCAAATTTCTATGGTTGTGGTCTAGAAGCGCATTTTTCCATATTTTTCCCATTCAAATAGCAATCAATCGGGGTATACGCCCTCAGCCCCTTCCGTAACGAAGGAGTCCAGATACACCGGACCAACAGCCGCCAACATGGCCGCATACCAGACCTGAGTTCGGTGAGAAGTGCAGCGAACAAGTGCCGCACCCGACACGGATGTAGCATGCTGACATTCTGGGTAAAATCTGTGGGGTTTCTGAAGTCATGTTGGACCCCAAAGTCACCATAGGTTGTTTCAACAATAGAATGGTCTAATGACTTGGATGATTTGCGGGGTACCCTCCACTTTAAGAAACCTCCATATGTTTGAAAATGATAGTACCAAGTATGCAAACTGAGTGTTTTGTCTGCGGGTCAAAACGACTGATACCCTTCTGTTCACCCCAAAATAGCTGCTGTTTATGGATGTCCATTCCCAAAAATATGACTATAGTGGGTATGCAAAAGCAAGCAATCATCAAACAATTAGAGCATATCAATGTGCATAACATATATATATATAATACCAATAAAATCATAATAATAATACATATATGTAAATAATATATATATAATATATATATAACTTATAATATATATATATATATATATAACTTCTAAATAATATATATAATATAATGTATATATACATTATAAATATATAATATAATAAATAAACATCATATAATGTCAAACTCTTCCCTTTTAAGAAACCGACCTGGAGGCTTCCCCTGAGCTCACCAAACGTGCCAAGTAACATCCCTGGTTGCCAGGACGTTGTCAAAACAGATTGAGTGCAAACCTCGGGAAGCGGGCCAAAATATTTGGTAATTTCTACTCATATTCTATCTTGATCGTATAAGTATGTAATAGTGGTCATCTATAGTAAAATATATTCAATGTGATAGAATATTCTATCCAAAAGAAGATATGTGGTAACCCCATCATAGATCAAGTGGGAGTCTCATAGGTCCCCATTCTATAGAAGAAATTCCGAAGGATTTTTTTTGGTAACCTCTTATCTCTTGTAGTAACATTCCAGGTAGCCTCCAATAAACGTCTTTCTTTCTTGAGTGCTGCGGTGCAGTGCCTTGTCAATCTTCTGGAGCAAATCGGAACACTAAACAGTAGAGATATTCACCTTGAAAAGGACGTCCACAAACAACTATGGAAAGCCATGGTTGCTATTTGTTGCTTCCCTTGGAAGTCATTGAACCAAATGGGCAATCTTTGATAGCAATGTTCAATTGCCAAAGGGTAGGTGGTTAAGAACCTATCTCTCTCCGGGGTTTATCCAACTTGTAGATGGGTTCTAGTTTAATTAAGAAAAAAACACCAACTGACATATCCAGCTGTATCGAGATTTGGACTGCCCAGCGATGAAAGTTTAGCTCTTTAACAGTCAACCTGTCTGAGCGATCAATCATTCCGCACCAGTTCTTCTACATAGCTTTGTAAGAACTCAAGCATGATTAAAGGCGAACTTCGATGATTATCAATATCCTTGTTGTCTTGACGATGTGTTCGCCTGTCTGATCTCACCTTCCCTTCAATAGCTTCCTTTCCATGGCTTCCGCTGCTCGAGACCCACGTGTTCGAAATGGTGATGTTGATGTTTCCATTATTCTTCCATGATCTAAATAATGGATGGAACATCAAACGTTTCTCATTATTTCCATTATTTCCATATATTTCCATTATTTAGATCATGTATCCGCACATGTTCCCTCTTTTTCATTTTTTTTCCATGATCTACGAATCTCATTTCCTGCAACTCTGCCGCTTGTAACACCCACGTTTCTGAATGATCTCCAGCTGATTTTCCCACTGTCCATGGCCAATCCCCCGATACGATGAAAAACATTGCTGGTGAAGTTAATTCAACACCTCCATTCACACTGTGAATGGAGGTGTTGAATTAACTTCACCAGCAATGTTTATTTTCACAGCAACTACAGTAACTTGGACAACGATCCAGCCGATCTCCCCAGCTATAGGTTGGTCAACACAAATGCCATCCAACTATAGACTCACATGCACATGTACAGTTATACATGCGTAGATAAACCCTACTTGATATATATATATATATATATGTGTGAATTAGAATAATTCATTGAGCCAATTTCATTAAATTAAATTTCAATACTTGAACATGAATATTACCATCTAATAGTGCTCACTATATATAATATTACCAAGATATAGACATCACTATAGTGTATAATGAAACAAAAAATAGACACATAGATAAACTTTACTACGTTATATACATGTATAATGTGTAACATACATGGCATGGTTTACTTGGTATAATATTTGGTTTACTTGGTATATAAACATATAGACCATGTAGATCTGGGTCAATTAGACTATTTACTATTTTACTATTTCACTAACCTGAATCTTGCAAAGGGGATGATTTCCTATCTAAACCATGATGACCCAGGGTTAGAACAGTCGTTGTGGTTACCCTCTGGTAAACTAACATAACTATGGAAAATCACAATTTTTAACGGGAAAACTCACTATATATAAATGGCCATGTTCAATAGCAAACTCAGCTATTACCAGAGGGTACCCATCTCCCAATCCCCCAGTCGCAGCAAACCGGGGGCTTTGTGCACGTTGTGGCCGTGCGTGGATCCAGAAACCCCGCTCCAAGTCCACGGAAAGCTGATCGGAGGACCACTTGGCACCTGAGATCTTTGGAAGCCTATGGGGAAACTAACATAACGAACTGGAAAATCATCACTTTTCATAGATAAATAGTGATAAACTCAACTATTTCTATGGCCATTTTCCATAGCTACTGTGGATGATTGCGAAATATTGCGAAATCCTGCACCAGTTGGTAGATGGTTTTTCCCATTCTCAACCCATTACAGTGTTTCCAGGTACCTAATAGTTCCCAAATGGTGCAGGATTTCTTCCATCCACAGTAGCCATGGAAAATGGCCATAGGAATAGTTGAGTTTATCACTATTTATCTATGAAAAGTGATGATTTTCCAGTTCGTTATGTTAGTTTACCAGAGGCTACCCATGCTGGCGGGTGCCTTGAAACAAGCCCCACAAAACATGAAGAGTAGGAATGTCATGGTTCATATCGGCTTGATTTTTTTAAAAATAAGGGACAACTATCTGTCAAACACAGTCAAATATCTGGATTTCCTTGTCATTTTTATCTGGCGCAAAGAATTCTGAAAACGATGGTTTTGTAGCCAATTTCGATGTCCAATTGGTGGATCAACCATTTGGACAATCCGTTAACACATCCACAATTCCACAATCGTTTAGCGATGACACAGAAACGTACGTTAGTTTAATATAAGTTGCGATAAAACACCTATGGACCTATGGCTATTCTTAGATATTAGATACCTGGCAAACATGCAAACAAAATCAATCTTTCTCTGGGTGTTTGTATACCAATCTATTATCATATCGACAACAAATATTAGACATTATAAACTGCGGGTGACAAGCTCAATGTCTATTTTTCAGGGCCACCACTTGCAAATTTTGCCAAGCCAACTTAAGACTTACAAGCGGTGTAGCAGCAGCATCAGCGTAGCATCAGTCTGTGCTGTGTCAACCCTCAGCTCACCCCATCCCAACCCTTCAGCCAAGTAACAGCATTTTAGTTTCTAGGGGACAGCATTAGCAAGTATTCCAAGTTTGACTCAGGTGTAAACACCATAAATATATATATATAAACATATATATAAGCATATATAAACATATATAAACATATTTTTTTTTTAAAAAAAAACATCAATCATCATCAATCGTCATCGTCATCATCAATCGTCATCGTCATCGTCATCGTCATCATCATCATCATCATCATCATGATCATGAGTTCCAAATCATAAATCTCTAAAAGACACTTATTGCTGTGTTTTTGTGAAATCTCTGCCTGGGAACCTCAACCGTTGGTGTCCAAGAGGCAGCCTCGGAAGAAGCGTAACGAGTCGGAGGGCTGCATCGCCTCCAAATCTCCGCCTGAAAACGGTGGCGTCTTGGGAACAGCGGTGGAGTCAGTAAAGTTGGAGTAACTAATACATGCAGCAATTAATATAGTAATATACGGTACAGTAATATTTATATGTAACTATTATGTAACTATATGTTTTATTGTATGTTTTATGGTACCAAACTTTCTGAAGGGTGGAATATGGTGCAATATGGTGGAATGGAATAGACTGGGAATTGAATCGTATATCATTTGGCTGGAAAAGGCATAACCATGCATAACCTAGATTCATCTAGTTCTTCTTCTGGTGGAATGCCTTTAAGAGATCCGTTTTGTAATTGAGCCATTGAGCAATTTGAGCCACCGATCAGAATATTTCAATGACTAGATCGATTTTTTTCACATCGTCCCATGAGGAAAATCGAAACATATAGAAACCAACCAGAGATGCTTTATCTTATCTTGTATGCCCTCTGGTTATTTAACATAGCCATGGAAAATTGTATAAAATGGTCCATTTATACTTGGTTTACCTATTAAAAATTGGTGATTTTCCACGGCTATGTTAAATAACCAGATGGTAGTACCTTTATCTTTTGTAGAAACCAACCATGAAGTTCACAGAAAAACACCATGGTTTCCCCAGTACCTTTCATGGTGATCCCCAGTTGGTAAACGCCAAGCTTCAAAACGATATGTCCATGTTCTTGCTGTGGATCCAGTATAGGCCTTGGGCGCGCCAGAAAAGGAACCTGAAGGGTGAAAAAGGTGCGTAAAATCAATGGAATTCAATGGATATGTCCGAACAAATGGATATCACAAACTTCCACTCTCCAAACTCCTAGTCACTAGTCAAGTATCAAAATTTGACCCCTCCAATGCCAAACAAACATGGAAATCCTGATCGATGGGAGGTTCCAGCTTCGGAAACGTTCTACAGCCCTCGTAAACCAGAACTTGGCCAATCCAGCAATAACCAACACATCCTTGCAAAACCATGCAACACCTACATCTTCTCTTCCAACATTTCTTACCCTCTGGTAAGCCAATATGGTGATTCATAGAAAATCATCCCATTTAATTCCTTATTCCCCAGGGGTCATCGTTAATTCCCCAATTTTTGTCCATATGTTTTTCAATGTTCCGCCTTCTAACCCTCCACCTTTACCGCCAAAGAATTGCCATCCCAGTAGCTTTCTACCTCGCTGTAACTCATCAAAGGCCCTCCCAGGCTTACAGGTTTTTTCCTCATCCAGGCCTGAAACTTTGGAAGCTCCTGTGACCAGAACAAACCGCGGGGGAACGACCCTGTTACTGGAAAGGCTTCGGCCGGATTTGTATTTCTGGTTTGAGGGGGAGAGGAGGCAAATCAAATAGAAATGTAAGTTTTTTCCTCCCTGTTCTGGTTCAAGAAGATGGAGGTTGACAGACCTTATAAACAGTTGACTTTGGATGGTGTTTTTTTTGGGGTTGGGTGTGAATCTTGCAAATCCGGGCTAAATATTCCAAGGCATTTTGAATTGCATGTTCTCCCCTACCCACCCCGCCCGAGTGACCGCGCTGGGAGCATGTATATGGAATTCATGGCCAATCTCAAACACCTTTGACAACATCAATCTTCAGTGCAAAGTAAAAATCCTCCATCAAAGCCTTTAAGACACAGCATTCACTAGTCCGATGACCCAAACACTTGGAAATATGATCGAGTGATATCGAGTGAATCTATAGTGCTTTACCCTCTTGAACCGATTCGTTTATGGGAAAATCTGCACAGGAAACCCTTTTCTTTAGCTGCAAATTGGTCTGGTTTTCCTGCAAATGTTTTGCTTCAACTCCGGGACCTTTTTTAATGAGGTTTGATGAAAGTGACTGTCGGAACTCAAAACCTTCTCGTTGATCTTGCTGGCATGACTAAGTGAACTGAGTTGTTGCGAATTATTCCGGCACGGAATTTTGTAGGTACATTCTGATCGATAACTTTACCTCACTTCACCATCATTTTGGGGTCTCATACCTAGGCCGATAAGGTTGCTACAACTTGGGCAGAAAGTGGAGGTCAAACGACCTCCAAAATCTCCAATGTATCCTCTGGTAATTGAAACACTCTGCGATGGAAACCTCTGGCATTTTAGGCAAATCATCTACCGCCCATAGAAATAGTTGATTTACCCAAAATAAATTGTGTTTTTCCATAGCTATGCTAAATTACCAAAGGGTACTTTCATGGGCCATGGCAGTTCGCAAGGTCAGTCTCCTGATCAGAGGCAACCAGAAGTTGCTCCAACGTCTGTCCCTGGGAGTTGTGGTGCTTTCAAAGGTGGGTTTTTGGTGGCTTGGGGCACACAGCAGGCGGAAGATCGAGGATTTTTTTCAGGAATTCCTAATGACATTCATGATCATTCATGGAAAATCGAAGATCAATGAGCATCCCTTTTTCTCTTCCATTTTTTTGGGAGCATAAGAACTACACGAATCTGTGGACATTTCAATTCTCCATTGCCAGCGGCTCATAGGTGATGTCTGACCGATTCGTCAACATATACCAAACAACCAGCAAACAGAATCCAACTAAATCATACTAAACCATCATCTTGGACAATTGTTATGGATATTGTATATTATCTAATTGCTAATCTGGCACAGGATGACACAACAAGAATATGATACCATCGTACCCTCTCCCAACTCATGGCCGGGTCTAGGTTTTACTGAAGGGGCTATGGAGGTTTCCTAAAATGTTGTTGCCCCCCCAAATGATCAAGTCATTAGGCCATTTGAGTATTGAAACAAGCATGCCCATGCAGATCTCTCATTTTAAGAAACCCCGTATGGGATTTAATGGATGCTAATAGGGTTTTAAATTGTTTTAACATGATTTAACCACAGTCCAATGGGATTTAATGTATGTGAATGTCTGGGCAAAAATCACTTTGGTTAATATATGGACAACATTTATCACACTCTGATTCCCCATGTGGAAACCACATCCAGCCGCCCTGTCCATGTCACGATGTCGCCAGGGCTCCTCCGGCTGGTTGAGCCTTAGCCCTGTGACGCCCGTAAGGCCATCAGCCGCCAGCAACAGCACGGAGTAGTCGAACCTCACGACATTTTTGGGACCATGAACTCATATCGTACCATGCATATTTCAGAATACATATTAGCATTATATATTTTTGGTTACCTATATAGGACTTATATAGTCATAATAAATAAACTCTATAATATATACAGTATATACTAGTAGTAAACATATAAAAAATATAAAAAATACGATGACAATACATATCGATAATATTGTATCATATCCAATTACCCAATGATGTGCAATTTGGGGTGTATTGGCCAACTGACCTTTACCCTTGGCCGAGTCAGTGGGATGACCGTCCCACATATTTTTGAACGAAACCTGTTATGTTTCAAACCTCATGAAATATATTATACCATATAACTGTATAATTAACCGTATAATGTTTAATTATATATAGTTGGCACATATTCCTCATCATTAAAGGCAAATCTGAAACTGCATATTATACCAGTTATATACCAGTTATATTGTATAACCTCAATGCATCTCATTACTGTATTGCATATACCCTCTGGTAAACTAACATAACTATGGAAAGTCACCATCTTCAATGGGAAAATCCACTATAAATGGCCATTTTCAATAGCTATGTCAGTCATTAACAGAGGGTATCAATCCCATTAATATCCCATTGATCGAATCACCATAAAATCCCATGAAAAATCACTATAAATCCCATTCAATAGCTATTTTGACATAACCAGAGGGTAACTGTAAATGATTCCCCCATCGGCCCATTTTGAAAAAGCCGAGCTGCGGAGCTTGGAGCACGCTCCACAGGGGATGACTGATCAACAGGTCTCCCACCCGTGGTTCGGCACCGGGCCTCGACACCGAAGCAAGCGCTGAGACGCAGGTGTTGTGGAGACTAAGCCCATCGAAAGAAAGGATGGGTGGTTCTGCTCCATGGGATATTGATGTATATTGTTGTTAATTTCTTGGATTTTCTGGGGGAACTGTTAATTAAATTCAATTAATACATGTGTGACATATGTGTATGGTTGATTTACATTGATTTCCCGAATATACGAATTTTTATATTGTTAGTGTTTCTGTAGAACTGATGTTTGATGCCCACATCACGAAGATCCCCATTTGCCTTAGCTTTATGTCACCGATTTAGGGTCAATCCTGACCCTTGAAAAAAACTGATCCTGACCCTCGCTGCAAAGAAACGGAAGCTGCTCGAGATCAAGTCTTTCCTCCTAGACCAGGTGATTCCACCACGTGATTCCACCATGTGATTCTACATGTGATTCCATCCAGTATATAAGCGCCCCACTAGTCGCCCTGGTTGGTAAGTTGCATGCCAGAGGATAGCCCCATCTTTTTTGCTGAACTGATGAGTGGTGGCCGATTGGGATGAATCTCCAAGCATAACTGCAGAATCATCGTTCTCTCCCAGTGCTGGTTGAGTATCCATACATGTTTTTATTGTACGCAGGAAACAAGTCGCAAATCTAGCAAAGTGGAAGTGGACATCTAAGAATCGTTCTACCTCAGGTAATCAAACATGGGCATCCAATGGGGAAAATGCAATTTTCCATGCTTGATGAAACCAAAGGCTATTCCAGCGTTAGAGATCATCGCGGCGCTAGTCCTTCGGTCATACCATGTCATATGTCATACCCTCAATGACGTGTGGGTAGCTCAAAAAAAGAACATCTTCTTCCCATATCGTTGCTGTCCCTCATAGAGGGGCGCTATATCGACCATGCTCCGGTCAAATTCTCATCTTTTCACCTGGCACCTGGAGTCAAGGCAAGCCCCATAAACCATGGGTTAATCATGGATAATCATGTTTAATAAAGGGATTTCCACAGATTTGGAACCCATTCAAAATGGGGGGATGGGAGTATGAGCCTTCCCAAGTCCCAGATGTCGACTTGCTGGAAGCTATTCGACTTTTGCTGCCTTCAATTCAACTGGTGGAACCTGATGAATTGAGAGTCAAAAACCATCATTTCGCATCACTTTCAGTTTGTGTGGCGGATTTCACACTTCGGAACCACACTTCTGACTGCACCACTGCACCATGCTTCAATGTTGTTGAACCAACAAACAACAATGTCACCAGTCAAATCATTTGAGATGTTTTTGTTTGACAAATAAACTAAGGTATGTACGTTCTGGTAATTTAACACGGCCATGGAATATGACCAAACGTTTCTTGATGTTTCATGACGGTTCGCATCTTTTATGGCAAACTGTTCGGGTACCAGAGGGTAATCATCACAATTACTATACATCACTCTTCCATTAGGTTATTTTATTTCATTTCACTATTTTGAACAATAGAGTGTATAATGCCTCTATAGACTCTATAGTACCAGTACCACCCAGAAAAGACATAGCAGTTTTTCCAGGTTTCCAGCTTTTCTAGAATCCTTTCCCCCTGCAAAACCACCGAAAAATAAACACCTGGGGTAAGCTAAACATACCCTCTGGTGAACTAACATAGCAATGGAAAATGGCTATTTATAGTGGATTTTCCCATTAAGAATGGTGATTTTCCATTGCTATGTTAGTTCACCAGAAGGTAATCATCATCTTGGGGGCCCTGGCAGGGTGCCGGTCACGGTCGTTCCAGTCTCCTGCAGCTGACTGCTGGTCATCTGTGCCAGATCCGAGTCCATCGGCGCTGCGAAGGAGGAAGAAATCACCGAGTCCAGACATTCCTCCGCGGGGTGCCATGGTCAAGTTGTGGGAACATCTATGGTTTAAACATGTGAAAAACGTAGCGCTAAGATTGGAGAATTTCTGGCACCGGCTGAACGGCTGAAAGAAGCACTGTAGAACCAAGATGACAACTATGGGAAGATGTGGGGTATTTATTGATCTATTGCTGATGTATATTTACAAGATCTTACGAGTATATACAGTACATGTATGTAAATATCCTAGATATTTTTTTACATGTAGCAGCTAACAATGGCCGACAAAACGATTTTGACTTGACATACCCTCTGGTAAACTAACATAGCTATTGAAAATGGCCATAGAAATAGTGGATTTACCCATTGGAAATGATGATTTTCAATAGCTATTTTGACATAACCAGAGGGTATCTTGATATGACATGATGTAACTGATGGAACCAACAAGTACGGGAACATAGCCACCATGAGTCGTTTGAGGTTGCCTTCTATCCCCCGTTTGGGGCTACGGGAAGCGTATTTACCTTTGACCATACGCGTAGAAAGCAGGAAGGGCCACGGCGGCCACACCCATCAAGAACCAAAATTCTACCTTTTCTAGTCAATATTCCACACATGTCTCAGATTGTCTCAATGCATTGATCTTCTTTGCTACTTTTTCAATGAACATAAATCATGAGACGGTTTCATAATGAAACTTGATTCCCATCATTTTCTTTTCCATATTTTCCATAATCAAACCAAAGACATAGTGACACAGCAAAGAATGAAGAGAACACATCAGAAAACCATCAGAAAACATCAGAAAACTAGGGTTTCATCCTATTTTCCCACCATTTTCCGAGCTGTTCTCGCTGCTAACCGTGCCACGGACCAGTCTGGCTCAGCAGCACGCAGATGGATGGCCAAAGTGGCGGCTGATTGAAGGCGACGGATCATTTCCTCAGTCCCTGCTGAGGCCATCGCCCCCCAAAAGGATCCAAAAAATGGTGGGTTTCATGGCGATTTATATGCATTTTTTTGCATTTAATGGGGTTTCATGGCGATTTATATGGATATATGGAATTTGTTGGCATTAAATGGCGATTTATATGGCATTTTTTGGCATTTAATGGTGTTTTATGGTGATTTATATGGGATTTTTTGGCATTGAATGGGGTTTAATGGTGATTTATATGGGGTTTAGATAGCTAAGTTGATGCACATAACTTGGTGAGAAGTGTTGGGTTCATTGGGGGGTATATTTCACAAACCAGTATTCGTGGGGTGAAACTAAACCAACAAACATCACTGATGGCTACCAGGAATGTGGTGATTTCTGGGGAACTGGTTTAGGAATTGGACAATGGGATAGGAACCGTCAAACATGCGCTGGCTTTATCTAAGAAACATTGTGATTCAACCCACCACTTATATGATTGCATGAAATTCACCTGAAAAACACAATATTACTTTACTGAATATTCTATCCCAAATAATGTCCACCTCTGATTTATAAATAGGGGGGCCCCCACCCCCCCTCTCTGACCCTAAATAGACTTAAAGCTACCATAAAACTTGTTTGTATGTAAAGGATTTAGTATTCCACAATTGAAAACGAATACATAAAATGCAATTAAAAAAAAAAAGGAATCCAGCAATTGTTTTAGTATTGATCTAGTACTCATGTCATGGACTTAGTATTGATCTGGGCAAATC
>Ga0126342_10018579_pt1 | contig 11902 bp, 12 predicted proteins | sample Cyp1metagenome_FD_92528 | JGI IMG/M metagenome (GOLD analysis project Ga0126342, IMG submission 92528) | Coral microbial communities from Lord Howe Island, Old Settlement Bay, Australia - Cyphastrea 1 metagenome | ecosystem: Host-associated > Invertebrates > Cnidaria > Coral ... | reverse complement strand
TTATTTTTTGAACTGCGTTGGTCCGCTATACATGGCTATCAAATTCTTCGCGTTTTTTTTCCCGACAATCAGTACTTTCGGATGTTTTTGGTCTCAATGGCCGACATCATTGGCAGTTACGATGCGGTGCGGGCGGTTGCCGTCGCGAAGCGACGTGAATATCCCTGATAAGATATCCCAATGTATCCAAAATATCCCTCATAAGATATCCCAATGTATCCAAAATATCCCTCATAAAGATATCCCTATCCAAAATATCCTTCATAAGATATCCCAATGTATTGCCATAGATCTCTGGGAGTGTTTGAAAATACCACCCAAATATACATAACCTGTTTTCAGACACACCAACAGGCTTATACTATCTCATACTACTGTTTATTATTAAATTTTGTGGTAAACCAAATAACCAACCTCCAATTTTGGAGGGTTTATCAGAACCATGTTTGTTGAATTTGGGGATTGTTCGAACCATAATCAAATCACATTGACACGTACTGTATGTACATATATATTAATATATAATTATATTTAATAATAATAAGAATAATAAGAATAATAAGAATAATAATAAATAATAATAATGATAATAAATAATAATGATAATAAATAAATAAATAATCATAATAATGTTCATAATAATAATATATATAAGATATTATATATATAAATTATTATTATTATTAATTATTATTATTATATATATTATTATAATTTATTATAATATATTATTATTATTATTATTATTATTATATAATTATATTATCATTATTATTATCATGATTATTATGATTTTTATTATTATTATATATATACATATATATATACACATTATTATATATATACATCACATAGATGATTACATGCATAAATATATGTAATATATACATTTACATATCCCATTAAATATCCTATAGATCCCCATAGATCCCATGGTCCCAATCCATTGGATCTGATGGGTCGCCAGGCTGCCCTCGAAAAGGTGCGCCCGAGTGTGAGCCCGGCTGACCTGAAAGATCACGAGGCGCGAGATTTGTGAAGGTCCAGTAGGGATCAGTATCCCTATAGGGTGAAATAACACATATATGATATAGATATATACCATATAGAATATAGATGATATAATATATAGATGATATAGATATATAGATATAGAATGATATAGCAAATATATATAGAATGATATAGATATATATAATATATAGATGATATATGATCATATACCTATAGACCGTAGGTAGACACACCTTTATTCACCTCTTAAAATTTATGAACTATGTTCCACGTAATTGCTGGCAGGGCATTGGTTATGACATCTTATACCAAGCAAAGAGTGAACAGCAGCCGTGACGCACTCGTATCGGCACGAAAATGGTTGCACACAGCCACTAAACAATACTATCAATACTGAAGTACAAACCCTTCTAGGCCCACGCCCAAGCATCTTTTCTGCCTTGTCATCCACAAAAACATCAATGGGAATTTCAGGACCATAACATGGAGGTACTGCACCATATAAGGTCATATTTTGCAGAGACTTACGTTGCCCTTATCTGGGCCTTATATATGGTAGGTACCTCTAATTTAGGTCCCTGAAATGGCCATTGATCAAAATGCGTGGCAACTTGTGGCACTTCTGCAACACAGCTGGCACAAACTTATGGCAATTGCATCATCCCTCTGTTTCCGCAGGCGTTTACCTCGACTTTCGGCATGGAGGGCCAGTGATTCTGCAGTAAATGCTGAACCGTCACTAGCATTCACTAGCATTTGAATGTTCTGGTCATCCAAGCTGCTTTTCTTCAAAGATACCGGCATTTTCTGCAGTCAAAACAGCTGCAGCTTTTGTTTCACAGCAGTCTCTCCTGGTCAGGGGGTTGCAGGCCGCTTGTTTGGAGCAGGGCTGCAACCTACGTAAAATCAAGATGAATCAAGCAGACTTTGAGATATTTGAGTCATCTTTTCGCCTTTTTCTGAAACCAAAGCTCTTTTGAGGTGGGTTAATCAACCATTTGTGGTGGTCAACCCGTCATTCTCGTGGATAAAACCATAGTTGAATGATCCAGGCACAGGCTGCCGCTTTCACCTGGGACAGTGCTGCTTGCAGCCGATTCTTTGCAGCGTGCAGCAGCGCTGCATTGATTGCTTAATCTCTGCGTTGACTGAGGAGTCAAGCCTCTAAGGAGGGCAGGTTGGCATTTCTGGATCTTGCTGTTAAGGTGTCATGTCGACAAATATTAAGTTATTACTATATAGATTGACATTATCTACTTCGTTCCTATTTCTATATGGTGAATGGATGTGAATGGATGGTTTTTCTTCGTATAATATATACATATTATATATATATATATATATTGTCAATTAATATGGGAATACATCATAAAACAATATCCATCCCATTCCCAAGTTGCATCCAGGCATAGGCGGTGACTGTCTCAGAATGTTTCTGACAATGATGAGCGTCAACGTCTAGCATAGCGAGGTTGATAGTTTCAATGTCTGAAACCAGATTTGCCATCTGCTGTCAGAACAGACACAGAGTGCGGAAAATGGCGCAGGTAGACCCTTGACTCATCTCGAACTTGTGATTGACTTTTGCTTCATTTGCGTTGAGAAGGCTGTATGAAATAATGCTTTGATTTGATTATATATTCACCGCGATTTCACTGACATAGACATTATGATTTATAATTTGATGTATCACTTTAAACACCTTGTGATTTACTTTTTCAAGCATGCTTTCAAATCGCACTCGTTTACGACCATAACCTGACCATAACTGCCAGGACACACATGACACATGCCACGTCAATTGATTGTTTCAAGGACCTCTAATTCTATCTTGATACATCATATATATATATAATATTATATATATATACATAAATATAATTAGATAGATGATAGATAAACCCGTCCCTATTTTTTTCATGGCAGATTCAGTGGATTTCTCCAATTAGCTTCTCGGCTTTAGAACTGCAACTCTTTTGTGTCGATAGAGCTGCGGTAGCCGTGCAGAGCCATGTTGCGCATGTTTGACTGGAGACGGGAGCCCCGGATGTGCCCTGCTTGTCGCTCAACTTTGGCTGTTAATCACACGACCAAGTCAGAGCAGATACCGTCACACCCCAATGCACCTAGAGAAACACAAATAGACATCCAGGTCAACGTAACATGTGCATATGCATACGGATAGAAAGACTAGAACACTTTGCATTGTCTCCAACTACTGTACAGTACATTGCACTTGCTTGCATCATTCCCCTAGCTGTACACAGACTAGAACGAAATCGACTTACTTTATGAGTTATGAGAGCCACACGGAAAATTTTCATTACCTCCGGCTCCAGCTGTTGCGTTTGTTTGCTCGTATAATAGTTACTTCCCATTTTCCCTGCTAGTTGCTTACGCGCATCCATACATCCATCATATGAAGACATGTATCATCATACAATATATAAATGATAAATGTGCAAATAGTCACCCATTCCCATCCACCCATCCAGTGAACCATCTGTTCGTCAATGCATGCCTACATCTTCAAGTCATCAGGTGGAAAGGATGAGACCTGTGAACAGGTGAAAAAACTTTTGAAGAAGTGCCCTGGGCCACACTGAAAACACCGTCATCTCAGACTGGATTCCAAACATCGCCCAGTACAGTGCGAACACGACGGTTGCCAAACTCTCTGATGCTACGGGACTTAAAGTGGGTGGATCCGTGTTACATTGGGCGTTGCTGTGAGTGTGGGTGTTGTTTGGTATGCGAGAGTTTTTACAGTTTTTGAAGAGATGCTGGATTACAGTTTTTGAATGGTTTGAATATGTTTGAATAGTTTATCAGCTATTCTCAGGAGAATCATAGAAAATGATAGAATTTCTGAAGTTGAGCGCCGGAACCAGGGTACCACCGGCGCAGGTACCCCGATCGCATCCCGGTGATTTGCACCAAGGCGGATGGTTGGTGCAGTTGGTGCCTTTGGGGCGAACACCGTGGGGTGTTTGCTGCTAGGGTGTTCGCTTAAATTTCTTCAGGCTGCAAAAACAAGTCTGCCGGAGATTGAGAAGAAGAAATTCTTAGTGCTGGGTGCTCAGTTTGGTGTTTGAACTGTTGAACAGTTCTGCCCAGCGATGTCTGGAATTGGGCCTTCCAAACGAGTTTACTGAAAGGTGCCATATCCGGCATGCCATTGGCTCATCAGATGCTCATCAGCAGTTGCAAATCCCTGTCCCTGCCACTAAATCATAATAAATCTACAATGACCTGAACCTCAGGCCTGCGACAATGCTTTGTGGGGAGTTCAAGTCTCTTGGCTTGACTACTGTAGATAAGCCTACAGATTTCATTAGATGCAGCTAGGACCAGCGGTTAGCAGCAGTATGTGCAGTGCCAAGATTGGAGCGCTGAGATGTGATAGTGCTAAGGTTCATCATTCACAAGCACATTGCAGCCACAGGAAGCCCAAAGGAGAGCATGGGGCCTGACCAGGACGGAACTTACTTGTTTTTGTTCGATGTGTGTTTTTGCTTGCACTGGATTAAACTGGAATATGTAAGTGGTTCATTGATTGATCATTGATCATCGTATGTTTGAGATGCTTGATCTGATCACCTGTCAAAGTCATGGCAGGCACAACATGCAGGCCAATTGCCACACTTGGTTCACAGTCTTGCAGCCCGCCAGACCTTGTACTTGCTGATGAACAATAGCAAGAAATCTGTAAAGGCCAGCCAATTCATGAGCGAGGTGCCTTCCTGAGACTGCTGTCGTTCTAGTTTTGGTTGTTTGGTGAAAGTGAGATGCCACGAGACTAACTAGAATCATCATCAAATTTGTGAACAATGGTCTTCTGGCGCAACTGACAAACTTGAAAAATATTGAAAAGAATTCTGCCATATCCTTGGAATGTCACGATTGCTGTTCAATTTCATGAAGCACTTGACACTCGCAAACCAGGTATATGCCGCGCACAGGGCAAAGGATGGCTATTTGTGCCCCACATCCACCACATTCCACCACGATCGCAACAGCATCAACAGATTGACTGAGAAACGGTCAAACACTGCAGGGTTGACCATAGATGTACATTGAAGCCATAGAAGCTTACATGTTTATACATGCTTATACATGTTTAATTTTTTTTGAATCCCCTAGCCGCTGTTCGATGGTCATTGCCTCTGGAACCCGCAACGCAGCAGAATCAGGTACATTCACTACAGTGCCGAAGCAACCCTTGGATGATCCCTCGATTTCCTTGGAATTCGGTGCTGTCTGCAATTCGCACAGAGTCGTGATCGTGATGCCTTTCACGTTCTCCGTTTCGGACCCAGTGATGAGAAATGGAGTCTTTGAAGATGTCAAGCATTGTCAGATATTGTCAGCATTTTTAAGTGCACTAAGCGAATCTCCAAAGGATCATTCAGTAGTTCTAGAATGTTCATGAATGTTCTAGGTATTTGACAATGTTCTAGGTTGTTCTATGTGTTTGGGGAAGGATGGAGTCTGAAGAAATTGGCACTGCTCAAAATCAGTACGTCTCATCAGTCCAAAGCTGACCCGCTTATTTCAAAGTCTGCATTGGGCTGGCCTCGTACGCAGGTCTCCTCAGCCGGTGTCATGCTGTTTTTCAGACTTTGAGACAAAGGAAATGAAATCTTGCATATTCTTGCATTACCATACCATACTGGTACCAATGAATCCAATTGAATTTCATTGAATTTAATTGATTTTAATTGAATATATGATATTATATGATATTATATGATATTATATGATATTATATGATATTATATGATATGTATGTATTGTTATGTATGCTTTAACATTTTATGCATGATATCAATATGTTCATTATAGTTTATTATAGGTACTTATATATTATCATGATTATATTATCATAGATATAATATATGTTAAGTTTTGATACTATTTATATCTTATATAATCATATATATATATATATATATTATACATCATACATAATATGGTATATATTACTGTATGTATTCAAGACATATATATATAATACTAACACACGATTCTTTTGATCTTATAATAGTATATTATGATCTAAATATATAATATTACACTATAATAATATATTGTAATATTATTATGATATTGTAATATTATTATGATATTGTAATATTATTATGATATTGCAATATTATTATGATATTGTAATATTGTTATGATATTGTAATATTATAGCACACTATTACAAACTTATATTGTATTATTATAATTCTATCATGAAATATTTGATGTTATTCATTTGATATTTTACATTATATGTTATATACATATATATATACATATATATATATATAAGTTTAAACTCTATCATTTACATTTTGCTTATATTATGGCATATCATGATTTACTTTACAGTATAGTATAATTTAGCATATTCATATACATATATAGTCTTGTATTTGTTTATACTCTATTTGATCGTATTACTCGAGACGATGGGCCAACAGAAGTCGATCGGGCCCGGCCCAGCGCTGCCGCACTTTTTCTTCCGATCCACACTGGCGATGAGAATTATATCATTATATTACCATATCAAATGACATATGAAATAACATTTATGGTCCATTAAGTATATCATCATCATATTATCATATAATCATTGTATAATTGGAAATACTGTTGGACCATATGATGATAATATTACCATGACTCATTTGTTTCAACACGGTTTTCTTGTTACATTTTTTGGGAAAGGAACATAATTGATGATAATTATACCATCATTGATAATTATATATATACTGTATCAAATTCATGGAGGATGTTCATGGATCTATCTATCCGCAGTGCCCATAGATGTCAGGTTTCCATGGGGGTACCCCAATAGCTGGATGGTTTATTTCATGGAACATCCCATCTATAAATGGATGATAACTGGGGTACCCCCCATGACTTAGGAAAGCTCCACATATTTGCTTTAAAAATGCATGGAAATATGTTATTTCTGACTGTGATGAAACAGGACCAACATTAGCGTTGTCCAAGGCTTTTCGTTCATTCACACTCGATGGGTCACGACTCATATTTGAATGGGGTTGGAAAGAGATGCACAACAGCCACTTATTTTGATGTCAGAACCAAGGAATTGAGTTAGTGACTTTTGTGGGCAGTTCCTGTGCATGTCTATATAAACATCCAGTTTCTTAAAACATCTTAAACACATGCAAGTGTGCTGCTTTTTGAGGAAACTACCTCATTTTTTCACATTTTTCCCACGCTTTCCGCAGTTTTCAGTGTGGGTCCATGAGGCATGGGGGCGCCCAGGTCATTCAAATGTGGCGCAAAATCGTCGATGAAAAGTTGGCGATTGCCATCGGGACGATCGAAGTGCTAGAAGCTGGCGGAAATTAGGCCAAGTGTCACAAACCAGGGAGAATTGCTCCCGATGGAGGACACCATGGATATAGTTTAATAATGTTTAATACTGTTGGATCATATAGGCATCATTAGATATCCAACTTCGTTGATAACCAGCAACGAACCAGGGATCATCAGCAATGGGGGTCTTTACCGGGGTATACTTAGCCAACAATACCAATTTTGCGGACCTAATTTTCAGGCAAATTCAAATCCAAATTGATTATAGATATAGATGATATAGTGCCAGTACTTGTTGGCGGTCTCTAGTTGTTTTTCTTCAAAATGGAACGATCCTGACTGATGGTTGGTTCGACCAGGGGGATGCTGGTTGAAGTATGTTGAAATCCAGATGACCAGGTGATTACCAGTTAAACAATAGAACTTCCAACATAGGTCGAACAAAGACTGGAAACCTGGAAACCTGGATTTCTGGAACATAGAAACCTGGATTTATGATCTACATAGACACTGAAAATAACCAATTTTTAGTGGAAATTGACTTCTAACCCTTATAAGCCTTATCTGCCAGGGTCTATGTACGTTGATTTACGGTAGGGTAATACACTGTTTGCTGCAATATCCTGTATATATATAATTATATATATATAGACTAATATAGACACATGATTATATGAGTTATATGTGTATAATTATATATAATATATACAGACTATGGCTATGGGTCAAAATTTAAGACCCAAGTGAGCGATTTTGGCAGGGACATTCCATAACTTTTTTTCCTGCGGCTGTCAGAGCTTCCCCAGAAAATAGCTGTCATGTTGGATAATGATATCAAGTATGTTCAATGATAGCGACTTCTATCACATATATCACATTAAATATAATTCTATTGTATGTTATATATATATGGTTTATTTTATATGACCTATATATGTATCATAGATATAATTCTATTGTATGGTTTATTTTATATCTATATGTTTATGTTCCTATAATTTCCTATATGTGCGAGAGCCGAATGCGATTCAAAGCATCACTTTTTGCAGCACCCTTGGCCTTTTGGCCCAGTTGGCCAAGGGACAGAAATTCCCTGGCTTCAGGACTGGTCGGGCAAGAGTCTTCGACAAGTCTTGGAACCTTGTTGATGGATTCTTTCGAAAAGTGGCACCCGGATCGGCAGAACACGTTTGGAGTCTTTTGTAGACATGCCATGCCACACATGGCACACATGCCACACATGGAGATGGATACGGTATGTCTCAGATCGAAGGGAAACCTAATGAGTCACGAGCATTCTGATCTATTGGCATCTATTTACAATTTTTACAAGGTCAAAAGTTATCAAAAGTTCACCTTTGTCGTGGGATGTCATGGGATGTCATGGGATGTCATGGGCTCAAGATGTACAGTAGCTGCAGTAGCGTTTCTACTCCGCAGCCTGGGTTTGTTGCCATGGCTGCATACTCCAGTGAGCATTCATGGCTCCGAGATTTCGTTCCAAAGTTGAACGAGGGACTCCGTGGAAAACTGGTGGCTCACCGTGGTTTTCATGACCCTTTACTCTCTGACCTCCGGCCATTGGAATGCACCCTTCCTGCTTTACAGATGGCTTGGGAGTCGGGCGTGCTGAATTGCGAATGTGATGTGCGTCTCAGCTCCGATGAACAGATCATTCTGCTACATGATCCCAACCTGGATCGGCTGGTAGAGGAATCGGCCCGACCCACCCCAAATGCCAATACCATCATGGCTGAAGAGTTGCTTCGATGGCCATTAAAGCAGCCAGAGATTCATATTCCACTCTTGCAGGATGCCTTGCAGTCAGCTCTCCGGAGCGGCAACCGCCTTGAGACTTAGCTTGGCCTAAGTCTAGCAGTACAACTATATATTATTATTAAATATTATTAATATTATGTTTATTATTATTATATTTAGTTATACATGAATATATATGAATATATATATATATATATATATATTTGTATATATATATATATATGTATAATTATATATAACTGCATATATATATATATATGTATCTATCTAATTGAACTTGCACAAAGATGCGGCTAAAGGGTTCAGTGGAATTATGTTTGGATCCAGTTGAACTTGCATAAATTGGTGCATTTTGATTCAAACGAATAATATAGTGAACATTATTGAACCACCAATCACATCATAGTTGATAATGATTGAATATGATTGAATCATATTGCATTCCGATTTCATTGACATGAAGGCTTTCGCTCAAAATTCTGAGCTTTTGCCATGTGATTTCTACGTGTCGAGGTGATTGAGCTGAAGGGAAGCCCTGGTTCTCCCAGTGTGGGTGCTGCGGTGGCACAGCTCTTTGCCAAAGATCCAACGCTTTTGGAGGAACATCAAAGGGAATGCACAAAAGGGACGCAGATGGATGACATTGCCCCCTTCCTACCCCCAACAAATTGAATTTCTGTGGCCTTTTGATATAAATAAACAATGATAAACCATGACATTTGGGGACGTAAGCAGTTTCAAAAGACCTGTGTGTTGGTTGATGACAATTCATATCAGCTCTTTGGATAATGCTATTGGATAAAATTGGATATAGATGGATTATAGTAGATATCATGGACAGTATCATGAACTACATTCGATAGTATTTCGATATAATTGGATTGTGATACCCTATCTAACATCATCCAGTATCATACCAGTATCTCTTCTTTTGCTTCTCCGCCTTGGCACAAGCAAAAAATCGAAAAACACCTCTTGATGGTTATTAGAGTGGGTAAAGACATGTAAAGACGGTTTATTGGGGATACTTGGGGATACTAGTAATTGAGATCTTATGGCCCTTTTTTATAGGGATAACAGCATGAACCAAGCGATATTTCATGTCAGTTGTTGGTTCATGATTAGTTGGGGGGGTGATACTACCCGTTATATCTTCGGGATGATCCTAATCCAGTGTGAGGGAATACTTATCAACTTCAACCAGTGCCATCCCATCCCCTTAATATTAACCCAAATATGTTTCTTTCTTTATAATCCCGTACTGTTTACTGTACCATGCTTCCTGGGATGTGTTTGATATTCACGGGACTATACATAGTTGATATCTAGTTGCTTATATACATCAATAATCGTCAATATTAGAATATATATATATAGAGTTTTAATAGAGGTATCAATCATATGACATGAGGGAACCCCCAGCAGCTATGGGTTTTTGACCGCACCAAGCTGAGATTCACCTTTCAGGCCTGTGCCCTGGTGATGTCTTTCGAGATCCCGGAGCTTCTGGCCTTCGCCGCGGCGGTTGTTTTACAGCGACCAAAGCTTCTGCTGTGACTTGGAAATATGGGGGTGTTTCAATGGGGGAGCCCCTAAAAATGGCTGGTTTTGGATGGAAACTCCTATTAAAATGGTTGATAACTTGGGGGACCCCCATAAAAAAAACACCTTCTTTGGGTTTGTTTCCATTAGAATTGCCATTTGGAGGGTATACCGGTATATATACCCCATTATCAGACAAAGCCGTATAGTTGGGGTCAACAGACATGGATGTCTTTACTGTATTTGTTCTTTTTGATGGGACTTATATAACCGGCAATATGATGTTTAGGTTTGTGTGAAAATAGGGTACTCCAGCCCACATGGTTTAGAATTTATCCATATCGAGATTGGCATACATATATGGGGTACAGTATCTCCCGTTATCTTACTTGTAACAAGATGGAACAAGTAATGTTGTTGATTGCTTACGGGCTGAATGATGTCATTCTGTTGTTTTGATTAATAATTGATGCGTGGATCGAAAGTGAAGAGCAATGGATGATGACAAGCGTGGCGTAGTGTTACATGTTGTGCCATCACATGCTGGAGCCTGACAAGACATGTGTTACACACAAACACACCTAGTGTAGATCTATATGCACATTCATGTATATATAACATATATACTATATTACTATATAATAGCTATTAAATCATTAATATATATATATATATATACTCATACACATATATGTGTATATATATATGTGCATATGTATTTATATATATATAGTATAGACATGTCTAGAATGCACTATCCGAAATGCAGTACGAAGCACTTGAGCAATGCAGCCCACGGTCATCCTTCGTCTCGGGCTGCTACGAGGTTAACCGCCGTTTCGCGGGAGGGCCTCGAGGAGAAATATCAAACTTTGGACCTGGACAGTCCTGCATGGGAGGAGCAGGCCTTGCAGTATCTGGCTCGGAAGGACTGCAGGGAGCTCCACCAAAGAGAGAGCCCCAAGGGACCCAAGCGACAGCTACAGCGGTAGCGAAAGTAAAGCAACATGTGTTTCAACATTTATCGTGGATTCTTGGATCAGTTGCCAACTATTCTCAAAGATTGGCTTCTGTGACAGCTCGGAGATCATAGATTGAAAAAGGAGGGCTAATTATTTTAGGTTTTTTTTTGATCAGGTTTAGGAATTATTTTTGGATTCCTGCTTCTCTGCTTTTCCTGCTTTTCCTGCTTCTCTGCTTTCCTGCTTTTCCTGCTTTTCCTGCT
>Ga0126342_10018578_pt1 | contig 11903 bp, 8 predicted proteins | sample Cyp1metagenome_FD_92528 | JGI IMG/M metagenome (GOLD analysis project Ga0126342, IMG submission 92528) | Coral microbial communities from Lord Howe Island, Old Settlement Bay, Australia - Cyphastrea 1 metagenome | ecosystem: Host-associated > Invertebrates > Cnidaria > Coral ... | reverse complement strand
TTCTGACTCTTTCTCTTCTGATCTTCTCTCTTCTAATCTTTCTCTTCTCTCTGCCTCTTCCCTGCTCTGCTTTTCATCTGTCCATATTGTCGGAAGTTTGACTTCTAAACTTCCTTCGATCATGGTCTAAAAGTGAGTCAATTAATTTATTCTATATGTTGCTCTGTGGTTTCTACATGTTTCTACAAGGTGTTCTCCCCCCAGTTATAAGTTGGTTTATAAACCATAGTAAGTATAGATATAGCTCCCAAACACCATAGTGAAATTGGAGTTATGTTTACCAACTTAGCTAACGAACTGGGACACCACCTTGTGGCAGATATATGGCAGTAACCATGGTTTATGGTACTTATAACATCTTATAGCTCTAGTTACTGGAGATTGTAGACTTCTTAAAGTTATGGCCCGACATACCAATTACCCTCTGGTTATTTAACATAGCCATGGAAAACGGTCCATTTATAGATGATTTTCCCAGCTAGAAACCTCCATTTAAAAAGGATTTTCAATAGCTATGTTAAACAACCAGATGGTAACCATGAACCACTATTATTGGATTAATATTGAAGTAACCATAGAGCTGGGTGTATTTTAATTAATTACTATTTAATTACTATTACTATTACTATTAAAATACCAATTATATCCCATATCATCCTATCATTGGGATACCATATTATCCTATCATCAGGTTATAAATGGGATACCATCTGGTTGGTTCATTATTGTTATACCAACATGAGATTGTAACTGTTATTTACCAATCTATATTGTTAATCATCTATAAATGCTTCACTATTGTTATAACCACATTAATTCACCATTAATCACCATCAATCACCCATTATTGTTATATATTTTCATGGTGATAACCGGTTATTTCATGGGTAAATCCACTATTTCTATGGGAAAATCACAATTTTTAATGGTTGGTAAGTTGGTAAGGATGAACCAGCGACTCATCTTCACCAACGTTTGCCCTGCCTGCTGGCAATCCGCATAGCCCAGCAAGGCGTCCCGGTGCCGTGGCTCCTTTTGCAGCACCGCGCGGTAGAGCTCCAAGGCAGCGTCCTCAGTCTGCCAAGGATAGCTAGAGGATATAATATATAATATCTAATAAGTGATAATAATAAATAATAGAGATATAGATATATATATATATATATAATATATATATATATAAAAATATTGTATTATAACATATATTATGTATGATGAAAAATCAGATTCACATAATTTCACATGGATTCCTACGAAGTCAAAGGAAAAACATGGGGAAATCATCTGCTGGAGGCTGTGATGGTCCCCTTTTTTCGCTGAGGGTTCTCCCATGTGGCTACACTATCCCCGGAAACCGAACCACTTAGTCAGTCGGATGATCCTCTAAGTTACCAAACAGAGGGGGTCAAAAGATGAGCTTCCACGAAAAATTCACAGTTTCAGGTTCGAACTGCTAAAATTTCTTACTTTGGTAGAGGATACCTACCCCTCTGAAAAATATGAGTTCGTCAGTTGGGATTATGACATTCCCAATATATGGAAAAATAAAATTTATGTTCCAAACCACCAGCCAGATAATGATGATTCATAGTAATGATGCACTGATAAACCATTGGAAATCTATAGTCACGATCAATAATAGTATAGTAACAAAAAAAGTAAAGAATGACAAAAAAGGATAACTCACAAGGATATCATTGCTATTTATGGGTAACGATGTACTATTTGAATGATCAGGTAAAACACAGGAAAACAAACTACAGGTACATAACGGAACAGCATGGTATTATTAACGGATAGTTCATAATCAATGGACACTTTTGGATATGTCATGAAAAAAACTGACAATGGGAAATCCTGAGCTACATTGGCATCTATGTATGGAAAATTCATTGAGCTAAATTCAACTAAATGGTCGATTTTCCGGCATGCCATGTTAGATTACCAGAGAGTGATAATATGAGAAAAATGCAAAAATAGTAACAATAGACGTAGTGATCCGGTCCTAATATAGTGATGATCAAGTTTGGTGCTAGAATCAATGGATATACGGTGATATACGGAGTTAATTGGAAACTAACATCCAAATAAGCAACCAACCCTATTTTTCGTATCAAATTGACTGGGCTATCCCGTTTATAACTCAAAACAGGAAAGACTCCAAACAGGCGGATTTCACCATGGATGATAGCCATTCCCATAGCTTTTTGGGTTTGTCTAAAAATAACACATCCCCGGCCCATTCCCAGTTGACGCAGCACCACCAATCCTGCGAAGTTTAACCACCATCAATTAACATCCTCCTGCAAAATGCTGGTAAATACCTCTTGAATCCCCATTTTTTCTGGCTTAAACCTACTTCTTTTTCGGTACCTGTTTAGCAGCCCCTGCCAAGTCACATAATGTCCCAGGCGACGTTCCCGCTGGGCGTCTGCGAGACCTGTGACCAGGTGTAAATTTTTGGTTTCTGAAAATTTAGGGGGTGTAACATACAAATACCACTGAAGTACCAACCACTAGGGTTCTTGGAATTAACCACTTTGAGATGATTCTTTGAAGAATTTGCTGAACAAGGGATAAACTATAGGTGTATAGAAGCCAACAAACCAGCAAAATAACACTTGGCTTTTGCTGAAAAGTTGGCGAACTCACTGGCTGATTTTCGAGAGGCACTATAGAAACCTTGGTTGCTGAATCCTTCGATTTTCAAGATTTGCAAGAAACCAGAGGTTGTTTCGGCATCTGTGGGGGTCTCAGGGCCGCTTGAAAAATCGGTCAGTCTGGGAGTGTTATGCCGTTTTTTCGAGCCCAAAATCAGAATTTGGATCCCAGGAATCCTGATCCACTGCGAATTTGGGTTGCATCGTTGGGTCAATTTTCCAGCGAAACTAGAATGCCTTCCTGAAGAAATATTTGAGCAATGGGAGATCGAGAGCTAGTTAAGAAAATTCGGCAACACCAGGATAGACAGGTCAAATGTGTCCCCATACATCGACATCCACTAAACCAATCTTGAGACCAAGGACCAAATTAAAGATCCAGCATTGTTTAGCCTTACATCATTCTTTTGTTGGAATGTTGGAAGCTGATTAGTGTAGGCCCCCGCAAACAATTATGGTACAGTATATTCTAGTGGACATTTTCTTGGGACCAGGTCTGGGGAACTCAGGATGATCAACTAAAGAAGCTTTTCAATTGATGCCAATCTACTTTCAATTGATTTTCCTTTTAAATCGAAAACCATATCAGGAGTAGTAAGGATTTCAATTCGTTTGAATCTACGTTCAATTGATTTTTCTTTTAAATCTAAAAGAAGTCTAAGGTTTGGAAATTAGAACGGATTTCAATTCATTTGAATCTACGTTCAATTGATTTTTCTTTTAAATCTAAAAGAAGTCTAAGTCTAAGGATTGGAAATTAGAACGGATTTCAATTCATTTGAATCTACGTTCAATTGATTTTTCTTTTAAATCTAAAAGAAGTCTAAGGATTGGATATCAGAACGGATTTCAATTCATTTGAATCTACGTTCAATTGATTTTTCTTATAGACCTTCAAACATATAAGGATTAGCAAGGATTTCAATTCATTGTTGTTGTTGTTGCTGTTGTTTTAATATTTGTTCGATTTGAATCTTGAAACGAGCGGGTCTGAGAAACAATCTCACAATATAGTTCCACCTAAACAATTTCATGATACTGAATTATTTTGTTTTTTCTCACAACAGGGTAGCATCATACATCCATCGGTGTACTACATTAGCCATGCTTCCATGATAACGGTCAAAAAACTCTTCTGGTTGGTGATTTCAACCCCGCTGACAAATATGAAAGTCAGTTGTGATGATTATTCCCAACTGAATGGACAGTCATAAAATTCATGTTCCAAACCACCAACCAGTCTTAGACAGCCCTGAAAAAAATCTTGCCCAGTTCATGGGTGACGATGATCCCCTATAGACCTAAGCAAAAAAACAACGAAGCAACCATCATTTACCCTCTGGTTATTTAACAGTTCGCCATGGAAAATGGCCCATTGATAGATGTTTTTTGATGATTTACCTATTAAAAATGGCGATTCTCCATAGCTACGTTAAATAACCAGAGGGTATCCATTGTATCCCCCAATTTTGGGATGCTTCAGGACAAAACCGCGAACTGAATGATGGTCAATTCCCCATGAAACACTCATTATCCCCATGCATATCGAAATCAGTCATATTGTTAACAGTTGTTAACCATCAAAACTGGATAAGTTCCCTTTTCAACCAGAAAACCTCACATAAATCCCCTTTTCAACTAGAAAACATCATATAAATCCCCCATCAAACACTCATTCGGCAGTCGAGCATGGACGGGACGTACGGGACGTACCTCCACTTCCAGCGCTTTCTTGGATGGGATGAAAACCGCGAATGCCTGAAAAAGATCAAGCGGGTGAGCCCATGGGAATACCATAGGGTTAAAAAGAGATAGGGACACTATGGATATACAAGATACCCTCCAATAAATTAACATAGACCCTGGCAGATAGGGGTTGGAAGATAGTTTCCATTAAACATGGGTTATTTTCAGGGTCTATGTTAACTTGCCAGAGGATAATACACACTTATGGAACTTATATAGATATTTAGATGAAATTACATCTACATCAGATTAAATTGCACATAAATTCTTGAGGATATTGTCTTTTATCATCCTTTATCAGCCTTGTACTGTATGGATTACTAGTAGATTGTACCTACGAATAGATGGGTTTCCTTAGATGCCCTGCAAAATGAAACAGTTTAGTGCAGCTGCTTAGTACATGTTTCCATTCATGGCAAGAGCTTGGGGCGTTGATTAAACCTGATTTAACCACACAAGGTTTACCCAGTTGCGGTTGTCGGAGCATTACATCTGAAAAACATTGGAGAGATCATAGCTGGAAACAAGAAATGACCAATCGAAAACATTAATCAGCTGTTTAGTAATGTCAACCCCGGATTAGGGGGGTATTCTTCCAATAGTCATAATCTGATATTTAAATGGTACCCGTTCAATTAAACAGCCGTAAACGGGGTTTATTAATCCAGGGTTAACATTAAACAAACGATTTCCAACCATCTGCGGTCTCAGTGCCGATACCAAACCTTCCACTTTGCTGGTGCCTTCAAGACAAATAAAATGGGTCAATATTGGTCAATCCTCATGGCAAACCGTAGATACTCTTCCAAAAGCGACTGTCTGTGTGTGTTGTCTTAAAGACCCATCAAACCGGCAAAACAGCGCCCTAGGCGCTAAATTTCTGGTTGGTGGTTTTAACCATCTTGAAAAATATGAAAGTCAATCGGAAGGATTATCCCATATATTATGGACAATAACAAATGTTTGAAATCACCAACCAGATTTCACTTGATTTTCACCAAATATTCAACTTACAGTTTCTCCGTACTTTGATGGCTGGTAATTTTTGATGTGTGAAGCCTTAAAAACCCACAAGTTGTGAGGTTTCCAAAGTCATTTTTGGGTACCCCTCGCTGGATGGTTCTTGCCATGGAAAATCCCATCTATAAATGGATGAGAACTGGGGTACCCAGTTGAGGAGACCACCAAGTTTTCTTTCAGACCTTCCTTTCTCGGAACCCGACGAACGAATCCCTCTCCGCCTCGTTTGGCAGCCCCATGACCCGAAGGATCTGGCGAGGCGAAAGCCACAAAGAGTATTTACCATGGCCGTATTTAGTATTTACCCAGCTACAAAATGGTGATATTCTATAGTTTACCTATTAAAAATGGTGATTTTCCATATAGTTATTCTTGTTGGTGGTTGACCTACCCCTCTGAAACATGATGGAGTTCGTCAGTTGGGATGATGAGATTCCCGACTGAATGGACAAATAAAATTCAGGTTCCAAACCACCAACCAGCTATTGAATAGTCAATGGTGAATTTTTTATTCAATTCTTTGGTTTACAAACCGGATCCCAATCAGATAAACCTTATGTCTGGTAGGATTCATGACCAATGAACTGAATGAGGGGGTTCTATAAACCTTCGGTCACTGGGTTTGATTTTTGAATTTACCATAGTTTACTTCCCATGAAATACTTGGGTTATTGGGGGACTAGATTCAGATACCCCGGAAATGGCATTCACCTGCCATCCTGGTACGTTGCAGCCCCCATGTGTGGCGGTTATGTGCCCAACTACCAAGTACTTGCCAAACCTGTACGATAGAAATCCCGAGAATTCGGATGTTTCCGATGCTTTCTGACCCACAGCCTAATCAACCAAGGATGATCAATTTGCAAATGCCACCAGCCGCCTATTTCTGGCATGAATTGGCCAGCTGTTCGTAGGTTTAGACGGCTTGTCTGGGAAGTTTACTGGGAACCTCTTAATCGTTCCTCCATTTGCCGTTGCACATTCACAACCCATGCTGTGGATCTCCTCTGCTCTGCTAGCGCCAGCATCTGTGCACCAAAAACATCCAAACACCTCATGTTTCAGCTGGTCCTTTTGTTGCTCAGCATCAACTCAATCATGTGTTGTTTTTTAAGGGTAAACTATGATATAAACATTGTTATAGACTCAATGTTAAAACATATGATACTCCATAGACTCAATATAGGCTCAATGTTTTGAGCTAGTAAGACTTACTGGTGCTTAGTAGGGAATGGATGGGAATGGGATGATTATTACTAGTGATTATGGATCATTCCCTGATTCCCTGCTAAGCACCAGTAAGACATTGAGCCATTTTTCACATCGCCCCACACCGCCTCTCCAACTGCTGCAGGTGGTGGACGTTGAAGACATCGGATCTGCGGCGATCCCAACAGATTCAAAGTGACATCAACAAGTCGAAAATGGACCAACCCTTTTTTAAGGCCATTAACATAACCATTAAAAATGGCCCAAAGAAATAGATGGTTTACCTATTAAAAATGGTGATGTTCCATAGTTATATCTGGTTGCTGGTATACCTACCCATCTGAAAAATGATGGAGTTCGTCAGTTGAGATCATGACATCCCAACTGAATGGAAAAATAAAACATGTTCCAAACATCCAAACCACCAACCAGATTTTTTAGGGGAATCTAACAACCCAAAAAGTGGAGGTCACTGAGTCACTGACATTCGATATTACCCACCCATTCTTGAAAGGAATTTGTACCAATTAGATTCTAACCTCAGATGTTAATTGCAATGATATTTTTATGATATTCCTTGTTCATTCCCATAATTCCCCATGGTTCTCTACAAGATGGGCCTAGTTCCACCAACTTCGCCAGAAATCAGCGATAAATCCCATGAAATCCCCATGTTTCTTGGTGAAATCACCATTGTCCCATGGTTTTCACCGGACATGGACGGTTGGTTCCCCGCCTTGTCTCGGCGGCCCCCGGGGCCGTGCGGCTCCCGTGGCAGACGCGCCGCGGGAGCAGTGTGAGGCAGCCAATGCTTCGGTGGCATCGAAGGAAAAGGCGTGACCCTGGTCCCGGCAGACTTGGAGCGAACAAACTGAGTATGATCATCCACAATAGCTCTATACAAGTATGTTAGCCAGATGGATAAATCACAATAGCTTCAACTTGTATGTAACAGAAAAACACACTTATAGCCAAACACACATGTATGTATATATAAATGTATATATGTAATAAAAATAGATATAGATATAGATATAAAATGAATCCATCAACATAGCTAAATGCAGGAAATATCTATCTAGCTAACTGCGAATTTCCTATATGGATCCAGTCGTACCTTCTTAGGAAGTTTTTTTGGGGGAAGTATCCTCTCAGGAAGTCTTTGGCTCCATAGGAATTGGATGTACATGTTGGATATATTATGCTGGTATCTACAGGTGTATATCCAATATCTTGGCAATATATTGGGTGTATGTAGGACTACAGCCTGCAATGGGATTTTTGTGATTCGGCAATCAAAAACTAGGGATTTAACCAATGAACTATGGAAATGGGCTTGTCTGAAATTGGGGTATACTCCTAATCGGCTCTTTTAAATGGGGAAATTATGACTGTCCACCAGATTTTTAGGTACCCTATTTTTGCACAAACACACATATATATATACATATTCGGTAGATTGGGACATCTATGGGACAGGTAAGTATTACTACAAAATCGGACCGTTCCGGACATCTATGGGACATCTATGGGATGGTGCCAGCTTTTGTTCATTAGGATGTAATATATTAAAAATCAATAGATCATATCTATTTCTACATACATGTAGGAAGTAGATGGATTTAGAATAAATGGAAATCTAAGGGGATATCTGATAAAGTATCTTAAAGCTGGCTTATGTTTGGATGTGGTGGCTAATCACCAACATTCGAACCCTCCGAACGTAACAAACTTCCGTGGTTACGTTCCGTGAACGGATGCCCCTGGGAAGGTGGCCCCTTGAACCGGGACTATTGAAGACCATCAAAGATGAATGGATGATTTCCAAAATAATTTGATCATCCATTAAGTATTAATGATGAATTTATCCTTGGTTAACGAACCAATAGAGGGATTAACATCATCAAACATGATTATTTGCTGGAGGGTTAATTGATACCTGGACTTGCTAGCAAAAATGAGGATTTTTCATTTCGGCCAGCGATTTCCCAGCTGTCCTTCGTAAATATCCCAAATCGCATCGCTGGTTTAATCACTGGGGGATGGGTCGCATGCCAAGGACATGGCTGACCTTTGATACCTTTCAGGAAATCGCCGGAAATTCAAGACTTCCCTGTCCTAAAAAAACCAACGTCACCCAGAAAAGAAACCAAACAAACGGTGCAAACAGAGTTTCATCTGTAGATTTTCCCCCATGTCAATGGTTAGCCATGGCCGATCTCAAATACCCTGCCAAACACACAGATGTTTGGTTGGTTTAGCTTTCCATATATGTTGATGCATGGCGGAAGATTAATCTACCATAGAAATAGTATTAGAGTATTCAAGGTAACCCAGCCCATCAAAATACTGTAGAAACATCCTGGGGTACATTGAAAATACATATTTTATGTATATAGCTATTTTAAATGATATAGTAACATCTGGTAATAGTACATGTATATCTATGTATTATAGTAACCTCTGGTAATTTAAAATAGCTATGGAAAATGGACCATTCATTAAATGGTTTACCCATTAAACATTGTGATTGTCATCGATTTCCCATAGCTAAGGGTAAATCCCATTCATAGTCCATCATCCCATTCCTAGCCGTGATATATCTATAGTGATTTTACCATGCTATTGGATCAGTTATCATCATGTTACCATGTTATTCCATTTATTACCCAGTCCATCATCTCATTCATATGGCTGTGGATCAATACCGATACAAGTTGTTAGGGGATGAGCATCCATAAATCCCAGCTATTTTGATGTTAGGGGTACTGTAGAGGGTTTTGACACATAACTAGATTTTGAGATCCAAGGTATCTCCAAAGAACCCGGCAGAACAATGCAGCGCTGTTCCGCTGGCAAGTCCCCTGCCTGTCCGATACCATCCTGCCAGACGCCCATTTTCGGGGGGTAGCTGTCGTAGCTGTTGGGCTTTCTGGGAGACTTCACTGATTTGGAGGTTTCCGAAGTCATGGGGATACCCCTTTATCACTGGATGGTTTTTGCCATGGAAAATCCATCTTATTAGGATGATGACTGGGGGTATCACGTGTAACTCTCACTGTTAAGTATTCCTGGCTTGTCCCAATAACTGGCTACACTTCTTGGTTCAGCAGCCCGACCTTGATCTCCAATTGGTCCAAACACACCTGCACAGCAACAGGCCCGAGCAGGTCTGACTGGGCGACATGTGGGAAAAGTGGAGGAATATAAATATAAATATAAATAAATAAATATATACATATATATATATATATTTATTTAAGATATATATATATATCTATATATGATATGGATAGAAATGGATAGACACGATTATACATGGAGATAAGTGTAGATAAATGGAGGTACGTGGAGATAAATGGACAGTGTCAATCCAACAAACCCTGCTTTAGACCCGGGAGAGGTCCGGGATTGACATCATACTCAATGGCTATATGGGTATGCTGTACTGAATTGATGCATGGATGCTAATGGATACTCATTGGCAAACATGAATCTATCTATATAAACTAATATATATATATAGATAGATAGATACTAGTATATATATAATCTATACAGTATATAGAAAATATATTATGTATATATTATACTAATTATAAATATCATATCTATAATATATATGAGTATATATACATACATTTCTATTTGGATGGGATAAAACCAACAAAAAGGAGGGGTTTACCAACAAAACATTGAGTTCAAGTTCAAACACATGGGAAAGGCACAACAAATGGAATTGAATGACATTCTGATGAGATACAACTCCAACCTCGATAGAAAGTGTTTTACACAGATGAACGGAGAACAGATTCCCAAAGCAGTAGATTTGTGGTTTTTTAATCTACTTGGACTTTGTCCAGCTGGTCGAATGGCACCAAACGACAAGAAACAAACAACTTTCCCACGGATTTACCCGGTTATTGAACGGTTAGCTATGGACAATGGCCCATAGAAATAGATGATTTATGATGATTTAGCTGTTAAAAATGGTGATTTCCCAGTTCGCTACGTCAAATAAGCAGAGGCTAAATCATCCAACGGTTGGTTGATGAAGATTCAAAATGATCCAACTCCTGTTCCCGAAAGGGCCCAGCTTCCCCAGAAGCTCCAACAGACACCGCAATATCTGGCAAGATCTGGCAATTTCAAGGAGAATCCCCCCATTTTTGGAGGTGATTTGCTTCCCGCATTTGGAGATGGATCCGTGTTGGTGGGCTTAGGTCAAGCCAAAAACTCTTCACCAGCAAGGCGCCCTTTCTGAAAGTTCCATGCGGTTCCCATGGGTCAATCTGCCAACATGACATGCGACGACAATAGGAAGGAGAGAGCTACAATAGTCGCTGCAGCTGAATTGAAGAGCTGTTGCCACCAAAGTCTGGATCGCCCCAGGTAACGACGGATCCATCTGCCAGGATGGCAGCAAATGCCACTCCTGTGGCCTGAATTTGTTGCACATTCTTGAGCTGATGTTGAACTACAGAGCTGTTGCCACCCCAATGTTTGATTGCCTCAAGCAACGACGGACCCATCTGCCAAGATTGCGGCAAATGCACCTCCAAAAAACCATGTGTACCCTGCACTCGCTGCACATCTTTGAGTTGATCTTGAACTGCAGAGCTGTCGCCACCATAGCTTTGATCACCCCAGGTAACCACGGACCCATTTGCCAGGATGGCAGCAAATGCCCTTCCTGTGGCCTGAACTTGCCGCACATGTTTGAGCTGATCTTGAACTGCAGAGCTGTTACCACCGAATTCTGGGCTGCCCCAAGTCACAATTCCATGACCCCCACAGCACCATATTGCAAAAGCTCCTGCTGTTGCTGCCACTTTGGGCTGTTGTGCAACAACTGTTAAGTGCGCTCCTTCTTGGATTCCCGCAGTGAGCAAAGAGTCTTCAGGATTGGTCAGGGCGTGTCCCTTCTCTGTGACAAGCTTCAGAAATCCTTGCCTGAATGACTTTGGCACTAGAACTTTCAGCTCGCCCACTGTAGAGTCTTGTGGAAGCGCCAGAGTCTTGCCGCAACCACTTGGGAACGAGACATGTACTTGAAGCATTGCTTGTTCAGGATTTGACATGGATTCTAGGACAAGGCCAAGGGCAAACTTTTTAGGGATGCTTTCAGCGTGAAGTGCTGTCAACCATTGGCTATATCTCAATATTTGTCTGCTCAATATCCCAAATCGTTTAGCAAACAATCACTGCATTGTTTTCTTTGAAACCAGACACCCAGTCAAAGTAGCCCCCCAAATCCAGTGCTTCAAT
>Ga0126342_10018577_pt1 | contig 11903 bp, 9 predicted proteins | sample Cyp1metagenome_FD_92528 | JGI IMG/M metagenome (GOLD analysis project Ga0126342, IMG submission 92528) | Coral microbial communities from Lord Howe Island, Old Settlement Bay, Australia - Cyphastrea 1 metagenome | ecosystem: Host-associated > Invertebrates > Cnidaria > Coral ... | reverse complement strand
GTTATATCCCTAGTTATATCCCTAGTTATATCCCTAGTTATATATATAAATAACATCCCTAGATAATATCATATAATATATCCCTAGTTATATCCCTTATATATCCCTAGTTATCCCTAGCTATATCCCTAGTTACATCCCTAGTGATATCCTTAGGTTTCAATCCTTAGTGATTTTCGCTGAGTTTTTCTAACATCGGAATCTGGGATGAGCAGAGATCATCCCAGTTAAACACGTGGCGTTACGGGATGAGTCAGCAAGATATAGAAACAAACGGGAAACGATATCATTTAATCTGGGTAAATTATAACGACCTCACTGTTCTCCCTCACTATAATCATAGTTAGTAGGGGAAATGATCACCAGATGGCCTTAATTCAGGTTAGTGAAATATTATAATTTACCCAGATTTAATATCAGCAAGATACCAAGTTTTAGGTAACTCAATGATAATATCTATATATCTCATTAATACTGATGTTACCATTTAATATCCTGCAATGATATACTTAGTATCATTTAATGAATTATCCATAATAGAGCCATCATACTATCATGGAGTCACTGAAGTTGTCACTTATTATACTAGTATGAAAAAAATATGACATCATGGAGTATTATATAGGTTTATGCCATGGAGTCACTATTAAAATGTATTAAAATGTATTGGATACTCCATGGCATGTTGTGATATAATTGCATATAAAAACCTCTGCATTTAGTGCTCCCATGGCATACCCATTAGTTGGATTGGTTTACGGGACATGTTTGCAGGAAACCCCCATATTTCATGGTAAAAAACCATGGTTTCCGCTTAAGATTTTCCCTTGAACCAATCCAATTGAACATTGGTAAGTAGATCCAGAGACTCTCTACCTGTCTCGATACATAGCCCAATGTAACATCGAGGTATTACCCTCTGGTTATGACTAACAGTTCGCCATGGTATAGATGGCCCATAGAAATAGATGGTTTACCTGGGTTTACCCATTTAAAATGGTGGATCTTTCCATGGCTATGTTAGTCATAACCAGATTCAATGGGAATTCCAGGATCCTAAAATGGAGGTACGTTAGTACCATATTTTTGGCCATATTTTCTGGGGATATCCCCTTACATAGGCCTCAAAAATAGGCCTTATATATGGTAGGTACCTCCAATGAATCGGTTCCTGAAATGGCCATTGACAGATGGTAATTTATTTGATGTACCCTCTGGTAATTTAACGTAGCTATGGAAAATCACCATTTTTGATGGGAAAACTCACTATAAATGGCCATTTTCAATAGCTATGTTAGTTTACCAGAGGGTACCCATGGTTGATGGACCCCCCCGTTTTCCACCCCGCGTTTCAACGCCAACGCCAGGCCGTTCAACTCTTCCACCTGCTGCTCCGTAGAGATCCTCACAGCCATTGACCCAGACGGCAGCACCATCGTCCACTGGATGATTTCGGGGGACCCCATTGACTTTGGAAACCTCCATATTATATATATATACATACAACATATATATATATATATGCATATACACAGAATATGAATATACATATATATATATGATACAAAGGGTAATAACAATAATAGTAAGTCTAATAATTATCATAGAATTAATTAATTATAGGTTTACTAGCCACCTAAGGTTGGTTAGTAACGACTTTGAAGGCTTGGTGATCGCAAGATCCCACTTTCTGTCATATCAACCAACAATCTTATTTCATCCTTGTAGTTTAGCAGTGGGATGTAGAAATCCGTATTTAACTGTTGATTTTATCCCAATCTTTTGTTGATCAAAAACTATCAACACCAATTCTTGTGGGTTAAACCCATGTTTTTTCCCCAGTTAAATCTATTTAACCCATGTTTAGATCTCCAGTTGACCGTGCCGGCGTCATTCTCAGGTCGGATCCCTGCTCGGCAATTGCTACAGGAGAACGGATGGGTCGCTGGGTCAATTTTTTTGAAGACAAAAAGGGGACCACATATTTTCGTCATTTTTTGTCCATTGTTAGTGACCCTCTGGTAAACTAATAGTTTGCTATTGAAAATGGCCATAGAAATCGTGGATTTACCCATTAATAGCATGGTGATGTTCCATAGTTATGTTAGTTTACCATCCGACTTTGGGTTACCTTTAACCATCCAAATGGTCATTAATTTAGTCATTAGTCATTAATGGGACCATTATATAAAGTATGAAAAGTGTTGGATGAGTCAAAAATTAAGCCCTAATGGACCACATATTGTTGTATATATGATACATGTTTAAGTACTACAATTATTAACATGTGTTAACCATCCAAGTTTTGGGGTACCCAATTTTGACCCATACCCAAAATGGGGATATCATCAAAATGTATATTCACGTACGTAGACAGACAAAAACAGCACAGGTGTTCTTTCAAGGTAACGAAGATTGCACATGTTCACAGTTCATGATGTTTATGAGGTGAACTAGCTGAGGTCCATACCTGTGAGGTGCATAACTTTTGTGGTGAAAAATATGAGACCTCAGGTCTCATATAGATTAACCATTATTAACCATCACTATCAATCCATGATTAACCACTATTAACCACTATTAACCATAGATAAACCATAGATATCCCATTGGTTCCCTTGTTTTAGGGATCCAAACCCCACATGAGGTGAACCTCAGACTGATCGGAATCCTTGGAGTCCTCCTTTTTTTGTTTTTTTCAGCGAGGGAAGAACGAATAGCCGTGTTTTGGTGAAGAACGACGTCGCGAAGACAAAAAGACCATGTATATAGATGATACAAATGGGTATGGGTCAAAATTAGGTACCCCAAAATTATGGATGGTTAATACTAAACTAGACATTCACATTTGTGGTCCCATTAATGGTCTTCCATTTTGACCCACATCCAAATGATGATATACATGGTGATGATGTATCATGTTATTTCATGTTATTTCCCCCATGTTGTGATGATATAAATGATGGTGAAAGACCATGTTGATAATGGGGAAATCATCATTTATATCATCTATCCAGAGCTGTGTCAAATAACTAGAGGGCAGATATTCATAGATTTCTGAGGTGTGTAGTTTTGGGGAATTTGGGTGTTTGACCACACACCAAAGGGTGTTCAGATTTTGGTGACAAACCCCAAGACTTGTAGACGTGGTTCGGTTCTCATTGGTTATCATTTACTGATCCCATATAAGCTCATTGGTTATCATTCACTGATCACATATAATTCATATATAGTGGTGCCCCATAGATAGCTAAGTTGGTTTATAAGTACAATAAGTAGGACTTATGGTAGATATATCTATAGTTGATGGGGGTTATAAACTAACTTATAAATGGGGGGGGGTACCACATTGTATATATATATAAGATGGTTGACAATGCTACTATATGACTTACTCCATTGGATGAGTTGGGAGTGTTCTACTGCCCTATACTTGGGATGCTTAGAACCGAGGTTCAGCAAGGTTTGGAGGCCTTCAAAGCTGCAGGCACTTGGTGATGTACTAAGCAAACATGGTATGATCTCAATGGGAATTTCAGGATCCGAAAATTTACATATGGTATTTACATAGAACTTGATTCAATCACTGATGAATGGCCATGTCAGGTTCCTAAATTGGAGGTACCGATTCCATATATTTTTGGCCTATTTTTGAGGCCTATGTAAGGGGATATCCCCAGAAAATATGGCCAAAAATATGGTACTAACGTACCTCCATTTTAGGATCCTGGAATTCCCATTGATGATCTGTTGGGTGTATTTCACAGTTTGGCTTAAGATGTAAAAAATGTGAGGATATGTGGCTGAACCTTGCTATGGCTTCTTTTTTTACATCTATATTAAACTATATTATGTATTTTATTGATTAACTGTTAGTTCATTACTGTGGATGTAACCATTGACCTGTAGAACTGTGGCTCACCTGTTGGGTTCCCATCCCGTTCTTTTGAAACACCACCATTCTATGCTTCCAAATAATGTGTACATACCAAGCATGATTTTTAGGGGGTGTGTAATATCACTCTGTCAATTAAAAAAACCACATACCAAGGTAGAAATTCTTGAGGTCTATCTTTTGGTGGCTGTCAAAGGTATAAATTCTTGACCTATTCCAGACGTTTTGGGTCTCTCACTTTGAAGAGATACATGTCTTATTGCTTATACCATCTGGTTATTTAACATAGCCATGGAAAATCCCTTATAAATCTGGGTAAATTATAACGACCTCACTGCGACCTCACTATAATCATGGTTTGTAAGAGGAATCATCCCAAAATGGCCTTAATTCAGTTCAGTGAATTATTATAATTTACCCAGATAAATGGAGGTTTATAGCTGGGAAAATCATCTATAAATAGGCCATTTTCCATGGCGAACTGTTAAATAACCAGAGGGTATAGGTCCCATTTGTCGTTGGTTGAATCTGCCCATCGTTGCTGGTGAATTACCCTCTGGTAAACTAACATAGCTAGAGAAAATCGCCATTTTCAATAGGTAAATTAACTATAAATGAACTATGTTCAATAGCTATGTTAAATTACCAGAGGGTAGGTACTTTCTTGATTTTCGTGAACTCTCCATAGGTGTTATTGAAATCCTGGCAAATGGGTATGCATGTACATGATATCCATCAATCTATGACTCTAAGATAATTAATAGGACAAACAAACTAACATATTTTGCTGTTGGATATATTATGTCATTATACAAAATATATCATATAAAGTAATTCATGGCAATCTATTGCAAATCTCTGATCATACTATTATAAAACACATCCATAGAGATTATGCCGGTAAATCATTTCAGAAGCAGCGGCCAGGTCGCACTGAAGCAGCCTCCCCAGCAACAACGCGTGACGTGGGTCATCGCTGCTTAGGTCGGAGTGGCAGCGGGAGAGGGCTGTCTTGGTGTATGTGGGGATTGTCTGAAAATGGGGTACCCTCATGTACCCTCTGGTTATGTCAACAGTTTGCTATTGAACATGGCCCAGTCGAAATAGTTGATTTACCCATTAATAGCATGGTGATTTTCCAGTTCGCTATGTAAACGTTTACCAGGCTGGGTATACACTCAAATAGCCACTTTAGTGGAGAAGATGACTATGAACTATTGGATTTCGGGGGTAGCCCTTATTTTCACACACAGCCATGTAGGATTTGGGGAGAATGGTCCTTTTAAAGGCGGGTTGTTTCTTCTGGTTGGTGGTTTCAAACATTTTTTATTTTCAATAATATATGGGAATAATCATCCCAACTGACTAATATTTTTTCAGAGGGGTTGAAACCACCAACCAGATCTACATGCATGATCAACGATCATTATTAATAACTACGATCAACTATCGTAAACAATTCTCAAGCTGTCCATGAACCACTATGATCTATCATTATATAACTGTCGTGAACTATAATTAGCTATCATTAAGTATTATTGGCGGTTCTTGGCGATCATTGAACTATGCTTAATTAACTATTTTTAAGTATCATCAACTGACTATCAATGACGATCATCAACTATCATAAACTATCATTAATTATAGTATTAACTATAATCCAGTACATAACACAGGAATTGCTATACATATACTATAGCAACCATTAACAATAAATTAACAATATATTTGCTATATATATATATGCCTGATTCATCGCATTTTCTGAAGCATTTGTCTTACGGACCTCGGTGGTGCAAACTTAGTGATGAGTAGTAGCCCTTTGTGGCGTCTTCAAGGTAGGCCCTGGAGGGGCTGCTGACACTATATATATATATGTATAAGCCTTATATCACTGATGTATATATATATATATGTGTGTGTATATATTAATATAACCCTTAGATAATTCTTCTATAATGGTATTATTCTTCCAAAAAATCCTTTGATAATTCTCCTATATCCACAGTATTTAGGCATGATTATAACCCATTAATCACCTTAGATAATATAATATGTATATATAACTTCTATAAACCATATGTATTAATATAGAAATTGCTTATACCGTGGATATTCATCACTTTCTCTGAGACATAGAGATGGGTTCCAGCCGGCGATGGCGCTCTACCGATAGAGATACTGTATGGTACATCATCATACACCCTGATGTGATATATAGTGATTTATATATATGTATATATAATGATATATATATATATATATATATTATACATATTATATTTATTTATTTTTTTTAAATAAAATACTATATATTATATACTGTATATATTAAATTATATTACATTGTATCGAATTCTATAGTATTATATTGTATAATATTATTTTGTATATGTTACATATATATAATATAATATATATGAAATAATATAATATAATTTTCTATATTATATAAGATAGAAAAACTATAATATATGATATAAGATAAGCAAATATAATATAAGATAATATGATATAAGATAATATATAATATAATAGAATTTGATATAATATAATTTTAATATGACCTAATATTATACAATAAAATAAAAATCAATAAAATATAATATAGTATTATTTAATATTTTATACCATATTATACTATATTTTATTATATTATATTATAATATTAGATATATATATATATATATTGTTTGGACATATCCTTTTTTGGTGATTCGTTGGGAAATATACGAAGAGCAGACGAAGCAGGTCCCACCTTTTCTCCGGGACGGGACCAAAAACCGATGCTGCTGATTTGCCTTTCCGATCACCTGGCACTGTTTATACTTGGCATATTATATATAATATATTAGAACCATAGTATACTATACTTGGTATGTTTATACCATATTATACTATTAGAACCATATAATATACTATTATATATATATTATACTTGGCATATATAGAACCCCTTTTCGAAAATATATAATATAGCATGTATATATATATACGTATATATACTTGGCTAATTTATATAATAACGTAACTATATGAAAAAAAAACACAATTTTCAACAGGCAATTCATCATATAAAAAATATGCTAATTTTCCATAGATATGTTAGATAACAAGAGGGGGAAATCTAAGATGAAGGCTATGAATGGCCTTCACATAGTCATGGCTATAGACAAAACTAGTGGTCAAATCCAGCATATCCCCAACGTTGGAGCCGGTGCTCCTCATTCCAGCAATCGACATCACGACATTTGGTGTTGCCACCAAAAAAAAGTAAGTCTACCAGGATTTAGTCTCATCCGGAGTTGACATTACTTGGTGGCTCATCCCACTTAGTAAGTGGGTTATAACCCCAGTTATAACTGGATTAACCCTACTTATCCCATTTATAACCGGGGTTATAACCCACTTACTAAGTGGGATGAGCCACCAAGTAGTTTAATCATGTTTCTTGTGTATCCTTACGATGAGCATCCCTGGAATGGAGTTTCCTATGTTGGTCTTGATCAGGGTGCATGGCCAATGCGCCAATGAACGAGTGGAAGTATTGAAAAGATGGCCTATAGAATCTAGAGGACCATCAGAAAACTCAGGTTGTTCCTCTAACCAGGATATAGAAACTATAGGATATTTGTTCCCTATATGAAGGGAAAGCATAGAAAACTAACCTTGTAAGTATAGACATAGTTTCCTATAGTTTCCTATAGTTTCCTATAGTTTCCCTCCATCCATCGGCTGGGGACCTCTCCAGGAGCCTCCATGGTAGACACCACCTTGAGCCGACAGAAAGAGGTGCCTTGACACGGACTGACACCACCAAAGCAGTGGGTCAAATGGGGTCAACATGTAAAACCTGTGGTTGGGATTTGTCATCGCAACTACAGAGATGGGGCGTGAAAATTTGTAGTGACTGGTGATCTTTGCAATTTGCAATGAGGGTAGCCAGCTGTGCAGGGGTAGTTGAGACTGGGAAGGTTAGTGAGTTTAACACGCTGTAACTTGCTTACAATGATCCCAGCAGACTTTCATGCATTGATTTCGTTCATCTCCCAAAATGTTTTGCAGATCTTGGTATTTTTTTTTTCCGAGACGTACCATGAACAACATATAACTACAACATGTTTCCAACATAGTTTTTATGGCCTGAAGAGAGACTTTCCAGCCGCATTTTTTTCGCTTCCTGTGAAAGGTGAATGGAATATTTATTCGCTATGAATGGATAAATTCTATGTTATATGACTATAATAATGATACTATAGTCATATATATATATATATACACATTTATTAGACTAGTAGTATAGACAGTACTATATTCATAGAATTGGATTATGGGAAAATTTACAGGAAAACCCTATATTTGATGGTAAAAACCATGGTTTCCTGTAGATTTTCCCTTAAACCAATCCAGTGATATATGATATATCTATTAGCCTATAGCAATTCTATATGATATTCTATATGACATTGGAGGCCGTCCCACTGGCAAACCGCTGCGTTTTTGGGTTAGCCATCTGTAAATGGGAAAGCCATGGTGTGTGGCCCCTCCTTTTTGGGACTTACATGGACGAAACCTAACTTTCAGAAAGCTTATGAACCACTTAGTAAGATTCGGATGATCCTAGAGAAGTACGGGACTTACATGGACTTACTAACTTTCTAGCTGAACCACTTCTGAACCACTTAGTAAGATTCAGATGATCCTAGAGATTTATAGTATAGATTAGTATAGTACTAAGCACCAGCGAACAGAGCTTCAACGCGGACTCCGCAACGACTCCAGATACTTCGCTCCAATCGCTGTGGCGCCTTTTCCACGGTGGTGGCGCCACAGATTTCGCAGCCAGGGGAACCTGGGGGAACCTGGGGGAACCTGGACAGCGACGCAGCACTGGGAAATCATTGGCCAATTTTTTGGGGAAAATAGGGGTAGAATGGGATATCTGGTTGGTGGTTTGAAAATGGTGATTTACCCATTGAAAATGGTGATTTTAGATTGGAACCATGGAATTTTATGACTTTCCAGAAACAGTGTGGAATAATTTATCATCCCAACTGACGATTCGTCCATCATTTTTCAGAGGGGTAGGTAGGTATACCACCAACCAGATATGAATTGGATATTCACACACCAAAACTTGTTTTTTCTGGGAAAATCTATGGAACATCTCTGGGCTAGCATCTTTTTCCGATTTTTAACGTCTTCCCACGGGGGCCAATCGGTTTTCGATTTGCCCTTCAGAAAAAAACATGGCCAAGCTGAACCACGCTGCTTGCTGCAAATTGGGCTGCAAATGATTCCAGAAGCTGTTGTCAAAGCATATTCTCGACATTGGAACCCCAAGAAGAGAAGTGAAAATTGCGAGGCAGCTATGGAATAGACTATTGAATAGACAGGCGTGTTTCAAGATTACAAGAACGACAGGACTGGAAGTCAAGTGAGTGGACATGAAAAATGGAACCTAGTGAAAAAGGAACATGATAACTAGGTCAATCTTACATGGATACTTTAATCCTTTAGTCTTTTGGTATTAATGGGAATATCTACTAACCAGCAAAGTTTTTTTTTTTTTGCAGGGTATCTGAGATTGGCAATGATAATACTCTTCCACTTCTTCTGTACATATGGATTTGTATCAGGATCATCAGGCTATGAACAATTTCAAAATGTTGTGCAGGTACCCGAACACTATCAGATACATTTTATCAAATAGATAATATATATCCACAAGGCCACAAGATCTTCGGAACTGTGATACTGGATGTGTGATATTCTAAGCTATAGAATATAATATTATATATGAATATTTATAGCCCATATTATTCATTTTCATCTTATCTCTACAGTACTCTTCAATGATTTGGAATGTTTGCCCACAGCGATTACTGCGCCTGCGACTTACCCTAGGCCTCCAACAACGCCATGCGCTGTGCCTCTCTCTGCTGCGTTGTTAGATACTGAGGGGCTGGCATGGAAGGGTGACAAAAGGTGTTCACATGTGTATCTAGAGAATTCATCTACAATAAAGTTGCTTGAAGGTTAAGTAGTTATCCATTACTGTATGTCATCATGTGTGTTGTGTTAAACAGAATATAACTTTGGAGGTGGATTGATTCCACACTAAAATCTGGTTGGTGGTGACTGGAACCATGGAATTTTGAATGACTTTCCCATCATATTGGGAATTTCATCATCCCAACTGACGAACTCCATCATTTTTCAGAGGGGTAGGTGGCTCAACCACCAACCAGTTGATGGTTAAAATTCTCATAATGGTTAACCATAACCACCATTATTAACCATTATTAACCATTATTAAGCACTAACCAGATGACAATGGGGGTAGGTGGCTCAACCACCAACCAGAAATATACCTTCGGTCATGGCTCAAAACTTTAATCTTCATCCATGGAAGATGTGTACGGCAAAGCCTATCGTAGATCATCCTCTCCCCCTGAAATGGATGGAATGAACAACTATTATTTATCTATATATATAAATTATCTATTATATATCTATTATATCTATGATCTTTTCTATCATCTATAATGAACATCTATTATGTAATTATAGTTCATTCTAGTTATACAAACCCAGAAAAAAACCCTCCAAAATTCGAGGTTTGTGGCCTTGGGTCCCACATGAAACGATCCATTCTCATTCTTCAGGCCCAATCACATGGCGGCCATGCAGGCGGGTCATGCTTTTCAAGGCCCTGTTGTGTCAGCCACGGCCGTCACGTCCGTGACATGATGGCCTTGTGTCAGGCCTCAGCCGCCAGTTCAGTTCTGCTGAAACCAAGGCAGGAATAATTCACCCAGCACTTGACTGAGCATTGGGTGGTTTACATACCCATGACGGATCCATGGTGCTGCTATATATGGTAACATGGATCCCATCCATATACCCCATTTATGTTAGCATATATACCATACATGGATCCTATGGGATATGCATGTTAATATAATGTATATACAAAGGAATGAACCGTCGAATCCCTGGTGATGACGTTTTAATTATCATTTCTAGCTGTTCAACTTTTTCTTCTGGTTGGAAGGTGTTATACATTTACACATATTTACACATATAAATAAGTATATATTCATAAAACTGTTGCTATTAAAGTTTGAAAGCTCGCTTGTAGCTTGAGAACAAGTCCAGCGATGCAGGATTTGTTGTGAACAACAGCACGCTGGCAGCCGCTGGACCTGTGGCAGAGATACCATGAGATAGCTATTGTAGTAGATGAATGTTCAAATATAGCCAGTGCAATGTTTCAGACTGCGCAAAAAACAGGTGGAGAATCACATTTTGCTTTTTTTCTGGGAGGTCCATGGTGTCATGGCTGATGATTTTTGGTAGCCGTGCAATTTTTTGTTGGAAATGGCCGTCAGTCTGTACCAAGCCCATTGGACATTTTTTTCAGATTGTTCCAATGTCAACCCTGGATGGATCTGAACCCCAGGTCTAGGCCATTTCATTGGGAAGGTACCATTTTAGAAAGTATCATTCATCATGACTATTGGGGGAATAGCCACCTAATTGTCATAAACCATGGGTTTAGTCTAAAAATTGGCTTGTTCCAATTTTTTCCAGAACAGATCATGGAATAAAATGGAATAAATGGAGGCAGCGTGGTCCGACGATCAAGAATCGGTGGATAAAAACCCATCCATCTGGCGGTCCTTGCTGGCAACACATTTTGAGTTCACCATGACAAAAATGCGTGGTTTGAAACAAGACTAATCACATATAATGTCACATATAATTATCATATCCTGAAAATACCTCAATCAATTGCTATAATGTTGGTTCCTGATTAGTGTGTGGCCCCCCCCAAAAAAACTATATCTGGACTCTCTTTAAAGTAGAAAAGCAAAACAATTCTTCCCAAAAGAAAAACATATCCTCGATTAAGTAAGGATTTCAATTGGCTACAATTGAAATCTAATTACTATTGTTTTTTTTGCCGATGAAGTTGTGGTATTTGTAGTACTTGTAGTACTTG
>Ga0126342_10018576_pt1 | contig 11903 bp, 8 predicted proteins | sample Cyp1metagenome_FD_92528 | JGI IMG/M metagenome (GOLD analysis project Ga0126342, IMG submission 92528) | Coral microbial communities from Lord Howe Island, Old Settlement Bay, Australia - Cyphastrea 1 metagenome | ecosystem: Host-associated > Invertebrates > Cnidaria > Coral ... | reverse complement strand
CTGACTCTTTCTCTTCTCATCTTCTCTCTTCTAATCTTCCTCTTCTCTCTGCCTCTCCCCTACTCTGCTTTTCATCTGTCCATATTGTCGGAAGTTTGACTTCTAAACTTCCTTCGACTATAGGCAATGACCCATCCTCAATTTCCATCTACTGCACTCCCAGGATGGGTTCCATGATTCACAGAGAGATCACTCAATGACTGTTTGGTAGTGGCAATCGGTGGCTTCTTAACGCGTTCGTCGAAGAGATTCGACCATTTTTGGGGGGGGCGCGCGGTGAATTTCAAAACACCACTAAGACTGGTTGGTGGTATACCTACCCCTCTGAAAAATATTAGTCAGTTGGGATTAGTGTTCCGAATATATGGGAAAAAATGTTCCAAACCACCAACCCAGATAATGTTTGCATCCATTGCGGGATTTGCTTCAAGTGCCACCCCAGTACATTCCCTTAGATTCTGGATTGACCAATAGAGAAGCAAGTCCAGAAAGTCTAGCATATCAAAGAATTGGGACGGCCCACATCGTCTTGTCCAAGAATGGGTTACACCATAGCATGGGCCCAAAAACCAACGGTTGCCACATCATATACCCGCTTACAATTTTCCATGAAACGGGTTGAAATGGGTACCCAGAACTTCAAACCCTGTTTGTTCATCCAACAGTTGGAATATGTTGCGATGTTTTTTTTCAGTGTTTCCATTTCATGAAAAATTGGGTGTGGAATGATGGGTGCCATTTCCCATTCTCCTAATTGAGTACCATTCGCCAACCCATGACTTGTCCTGGTGGCTTTGGTATCCTAGGGTCCATCAGTCTTGCCGAGAAGTTGATCTTCAAATCTTCAAATCCCACGTTGTTGCTGGTTGCATCCCAACGTTTGTTTCTTAAATGTGGCTAGTGTGGTAAACCAGTGGTAAACCTTGAAAAAACAACAACAAGCCCTTAGCTAACCGTGTAAGGGTAATTTTACATCATCACAAATAAATAAATGAAAAATAAATAAATAAATAAGTCAACAAACAATCAAACAAACAAACAACATAAATACATAAATCAATAAATATATGAATAAATGAATAAACAATTGAATTATTATATATATATAACAAAAAATAAAATAAATAAATAAATAAAAATAAGATAAAATAAATATATAAATATAGAAAATATTAATAAATCTATAAGAATAACTATACCCCCAATTTTATAAACCCCAATTCGGGGATGGCTCATGGCACTGAGAATCTGTTGGAGATCCGGTGCTAAACCGAGGGCCTCTTTCAGGTCCTTCATCTCCTGGGCCAAAACCGGCGAACGAAACCTCCACTTTGTTGGGAATTTCCCAGCTTACCATGGGGATTTGCATGTTTGCCAAACACGGTTTGCTGGAGAATCCACCCTGATGATTCTCCCGGCTAGACAACTCCACTTTGTTTGAGGATTTCCAAGCTAACCATTTTTGATTCTTGGAGAAATGAGTATGCTCAGAACTGTTCAAATTTCACATCTCTACAGTATATTGTTTCAATACGTCTCCACATTGTTTAAGAGAACCTTTCCAAGGTTGAGCCCAATAGATGCAAGGACACATTTACCATTGCGTTGACCAGTGTGTGCAAGAACCGGTGACCGCTAGCATCTAATAACGACCACTTTCATCAATGTTGTTTATTGTTTATATATATATACATACACATATAATTATACACATATTATTCACAATGCTATTCCAGGGTTACTAAAGATGTTTTATAATTTTAGATTCCATTCATTGCATTGTGGTTAGTTGCTTGAACCTACTTTTTCCCCAGTCAAACTACCCTTTTCCAGTTGGTTTCCCCAGTTGGTTTACCAGTTTAACATTGAGTTATATCATGTTGATAGTAACCCAAAAAAAATCAGAAAGAACAGTAACACAACCACTCTAAAATTGCAAAACTAGGAATAGATTGACCCCTTTAGCGTCTTTTTGGGGGTTGCTGCACCTTTAAGGAATCAGCTCCATGGCCTGCTCGAAAATACATCATTTGGTTCCATGATGTTCTCATTCAACCTCCATGTATAGTAGATTTCCCCATCATTCTTCACCCCTTGTCAACACACTATTAAGCATTATTACTACGTAGTTACTACGACCTTTGGTTGACCCAATGTTAACCCATTAATTATTCACCATGATTACATTGATGAAAAATTATACATATACATATTATATATAATATATTTATATATGTTCCCTTGAATTTTCCCACGGCTTAGCTCCCGCAGCCGCGACCTTTTTTAATGCTCTCTGCTCGGATTCCCATTTCGGTCCTGATCGCGCTGTGCCTTGCGTTCCGCGTAGGTGGGACCTGCCTGGGCTCAAGGAGGGAGGGAGAGGTACTTGGCGGATCATCCCATGGATCGAAAGTAGTTGGTGTTTGTGGAGTTAGTTCAGCCACTTACTTGGTGGTTCATCCCACTTAGTAAGTGGGTTATACCCCAGTTGTAAATAGGATACGTAGGCTTGATCCACTTATAACATCTTATAACTGGGGTGAACTAACCCACTTACGATTCGTGGGATGAACCACCAAGTATACATGGGATCATCTACTTAATGGGGACTTAGCTAGGGTTCTTAACCAATCTTAACCACTTACTCAGTAGGATGACCACAAAAAATATGATTAAAACTGATAATCACTGCCATACAGGAGGATTATGACCTATAGTTAATACTAATTAGGGACTAAACTTATTAATGTTTATGATCTACTTAAATCTAGTTGATAGTTGCTAGTTTTTCATACGGGTGATTCATGGATAGGATGATCTGGTTTATTTGTTGTTACATATAGATACATATAGTATATAGTTACTAGTTTTTCTTACCATAGGACAGCGATTATTGCCTAGTTTATGAGCCTATGGTTACGCACAGACACCCCATGTCGCCCAACATCACTGTAGGTTTCCAAGCTTTTGGGGTTTCGAATTGGAGTTTTAGGGTTTTAGGGTTTATGTTATGCACTTAGGTTTTAATGTTTCATCGTGTTTATTGTTTTGTTGAAGTTTGTGGTTTTGTGGCCTAGGGTTGAAGGCTGTAATATTTTATGGTGTTTGCGTTCAGGATGACTTGCGCAACGACGCACAGGTCCCTTTAAGCTTTACAGGCATGCGCAGCACTTTGGCCTTCGAGTCCTGCCTCGGTTGTGCGATCCGGCAAGATCTAGGAGCGTGTACTTGGTGGCTCATCCCTGTTAGTAAGTAGGTTATATAACCCCAATTATAAGTGGGATAAGTAGTCTTAATCCACCTATAACTAGGGTTATAACCCACTTACTAAGTGGGAGGAGCCACCAAGTAGCCAGCGCCTGCCAATGAGTCCTTGAGGCATCCAGCTTCAACGAGAGCGGCGCTGATCTTGAAGCCTTCATGCCCGGTTTTCCCAACGGAATGTGCTCGGAAGTGCCTGAAGCTTCGAAGCGAAGACGTTGCAAGTTCTTCTTCTGAACAATTGCCTACAGAGACCCATTATGGACAAGGCCGTGGCTTCATGGTCAAGAACCTGTTCAAGATCCAGTCGTAGTCATCTCTGAAGACAGCAGGACTGCCAGTCCAAGCAGAGCTTCCGACGTCGGCGACTTGGTCCAGAAGGTGTTTTGTTCGACAACTCGCTGCAGCGAGGCTTCCAATTGGAGCATCCAAGTCATGACCAGAGCTCAAGAGGAGCGACGGGTCTTGAAGAGCACCAGGATGCAGCAGACTCCAAGTAGTGAACCATCTTGACGGGAGGGGGGCAGAGAAATTTACATATCATGTTCATGGTTTTTCACCTAATATTTTGGCATTTTTTGGCTCAAGGAAAACAGTGGCCCCTGCAAACAATTTTTGGAACGAACAAACCCCATTGTACCCAGCCACTCCACTGAGTAAAGATTGCCTCCAGTGAAGTGATGCGCTGGTCTTAAGGGTCACCAGTTGACATGTGATATGCACATGGTGGAGAAATTCATCACAAATGTCCACTTTTGATGTGGAATTTCAACTATGTTTCCCCAGTTTAACATCATTTCCAGCGACATCGCGACGTGAGCTCGTGATAACTTATCCAGAACTATACCTGAAATAGGGCTCTGTTGCAATCTCCGGGTCGAAACTATTCCAAACTGAGCTCGCTGCAATATGCCAGCAGCGAACCCCCTGTTTTTATTGATTACCCGCTGGTAAACATACAAAAAGCTATTGAAAATGGCCATTGATTTTATAGTGGATTTACCCATTAAAAAATGTTGTTTTCCATTGTTTTTGTATGTTTACCAGAGGGTATATCCACATCCGACATCCGGGTATGGAAAGCGCCAACTCCATGGCAAACCTTCGACAAACCTTGGATATGCCTCTGCAAAAGGTGGGATGTGCAATACAGTAAGTTTGACATAACCTTACATAAACTTAATTACCCTCATTTTGCCAGTTAAATCATCAGGTTCTTGGTAGACATGTTTCTTTCATCGTATGGATTTTCTCTTAAGCATTCCACTTTGCAGTTGGCCCAGCCCTTACAACGTGGTCCCATAGTTGGATGGCCCCATGATACTGCTTGGCGGGTAGGTATTCCTATTATAAAGTTCCTATGAAAAACGGCTTCTTATAATATCACATAGTAACCAACAAACCAAGTAGTGGTGTACCTCTAAAGTTAGCACATCAAAAAACAAGTGTTCAAAACCCTCTATGGTCTATGGTCCCTTTATGCTGCCTGGTCAATAGCCTTTCCAAGTTCATGGATTGTCACAATCCCCAAACTAATTATTGTGCAGTTCAACCCCACATATATAATAATCAGCCACCCGTCATTTATCAACTATATCCCAACTATCTCCAATTTTTGATGCTTCAAACCCCTGTCAATGATTGTTAATCATCAGCCAGCAGGGGTTTAGGTCGCGCTGCTCGCATCACCAAGGCACGTCAATGCAGTCAGGCTTCAACTTCTCGTAGTAGCTCTCGGCGGCGGACAGCTCCTGCGAGCGAAATTTGCAGCAGTGAAATGGTGGTGGGGAGCAATGCGAGATTATGGTACCCACTGTTGTGGGATTGCGTTAATTGAACATTTATCGCGTATATATATATATATATATATATATATTATTTTATATATAAATTAAATAAATTATATAAATTATATTATATATATATATATATTATATATATTATATTATATATAAATTAAATACATTATATAAATTATATATATTATATATATATATATATATTATATTATATTATATTATATTATATTAAATTATATTATATTACATTATATTATTATATTATATTATATTATATTATATTATATATATATATTTATTACATTCGTACATATGTACAGCAGAGTATATATATATGTGTGTGTGTGTCACATGTTACATGTGTGTATTCATATATATATATATATATGTCACATGTCATAGTGTATATTATATGTATATATATCTTAGATGCCCATGTATATATAATTATATATCATATGTGTATGTTAATAGATATGTTCGTACTCACATACACTAAATTCTCATTGTATTTCTACATTAATAATATATGTGTTCATTCTGTATTTCAATCTATAAATGTATAGAACGTGTGCTGCTAAGACGCCTTTGCAGTTCAGGATTGGCAAACGTGCCTCCGTTCTTGTCTTAAATGATATGAAATGACACGGGATGACATTGAACCCTTTTCTGACCAGGGGTTCCTCAAGGTTGAAACAGAATTCATCCTGTAGTTCCTTTTGATCAATGGCCATTTCAGGAACCTAAATTGGAGGTACCTACCATATTTAAGGCCTATGTAAGGCCTATGTAAGGGAATATTCGCCCAAAATATGGCCTTATACGGTACAGTACCTCCATTTTAGGATCCTGAAATTCCCATTGATTTGACATCTCATGACGTTGTTTAGTCGAGTACCAAGTTTGGATTCCTATTGGATATGTCTCTTTTCCCAGTGGTTCTATCCTTGAGTTCGTTGGGAAAAGGCATTGGCACATCCAATTGATTGATCTATTCTTGTTTTTTTTTGGGTTTCCCGATTCCACCCTGGTTGCTGATGTATTCCTACATCCGTGTTTGCTTTGTTGGCTTATCCTCCTTGGCTGAATTGGATTTAAGTCCTTAGCTGCATACCCTACTGGATGTGCATCCCAGGAATCGTACCCCTAATGCCCCTAATCGATGTTGCTATATCACTCGTATCACCGGAGAACCTCCTCACAGTTCCACACAACTTACAAAGTTGGCATTAAGGGGTCAGGTGGTGATATTCCACTACTTGGTTCAGAAACATCTTCAATAACGTACGACCGTATTTAGAGTATGTCAGTATATCCACCATGAGTGCAACATCACACCTCGTGATAAAGCAACTCAGTTTGCCCTGTCGTTGATGGCCCAACTGATGCCTGCTCCCTTTTTTTCCCTGTCCTTCTGGGTGCCCTCCAAGTCTGCCTCCGACGTAAGTCATCGGGATCTAATCCACAAATATCCCGTAGGGTGTGCAAAAGTTAGGCCTCCTAAGTTGGGACAGAACCCACTTGACTATGCTTATATATTTCTATTGGGATATTATGCTTACGTATATTTGTCACTTCTTGGCGAAATTATTACCCTGCTCTCCATACCATTCTCATATCCCCATTGATCAAACACCATTTGAATCCATTTGATCCATACCTCATCTCGTGAAAAACTAGTTGGTTGAAAGCGGTTTCCCCACTATGGATTATCATGATCCTCAATAATTAAAATATCGAGTAGGATAAGTCCCAACTTAACAATCAACCATAATTCCCAACATCCCCATATCTTTGGTACTTTAAACAATAATTAAAAAATAGCAATAATTCGTTGTCATGGTCTTCAATCCCATTAAAGTGCCATTTCGTCACCGTTTTCACCTTGATGTTGATCAGCTCGCTGTTCTTCTCACGTTTGCTGCTGGTCTTGTGCTCCACCTCCTGATGGCGAAGGGCTTCATCAATCTCGGGTGAACATTACCCTCTGGTAAACATACCAAAAGCGATAGACAAAGACCATAGAAATAGTGGATTTACCCATTAAAAATACTGGATTTTCCATAGATATGTTAGTTTACCAGAGGGTAGAGCGAACCACCAAGTCCAACTTGCCCCCCGTTGTTTTTTAAAACAAAACGATATGGAAAAAAGTTAGCCCCCTTGGTATAACATTATCGTTAGTCTTACAACTAGGTTTAATCAATGATGATTATTTTTAAACAATCAATGTATACTGTCAATCTAGTTGATAAGATGAATCATCCGGTTATAAGTGAATACTACACCTAATCCCCATTTCATTAACTAGATATAAAATGATATAACTAAATTCAAATTCTGAGTTTCAAAAAACAATTTTATAACAAATAACGCTAAACAATACAAAGACAACGGCCCCCCGACCCCGGTGGTGAAACTGTCCTGGATCCTGAGAAAATCATGGGAATACAAAGACAACTAACAAATATAATAATCTAATCCTGGCATTTCACAGCGCCGTCCCACTCGGTTTTAACTCCTTGGACTTCTCAGCCTTTGTGAGCTTGGACTCCTCGAGATGTTTCGATGTTTCGACGAGGCAGCCGGAGATGTCAACGTTAAACAGTGATGATCATTGGGAAACTAATGTATATACCAGTAAATACCAATATAGGTAAATTTTACCATCTGGGTACATTATAATATTTCACTGTGTAAATATAATATGGCCATCCATATTTAGTAAATATAATACCCAATAATGTAAATATGTATATCTGTATATATATCAATATATAAATATATATATTATATATATCATATCTGCGTAGATTATAATATTTCACTAACCTGAATTGTTGGGCCATAAAAGGGGATGATTTCCCTTAAAAAAACCATGATTCCAGTGAGGGAGAACAGTGAGGTCGTGATTAAATTTACCCAGATCATATGTACATATTGTGTACATATCCGCAGGTTTCGGGGGTACCCCAAATCATCCGAAATTGGACCATTGGACCATGTTAATATTGAAACCCATGGTGATGTGGAGGAAATTCCGAAGTATTGCAAGACGGCCGGAAGTGCGGGACAACAAAAATGGTGGCGAACGGCAAGGTTGGTTGTTTCACAATACATAGACGAATTATGAGGTTGAAAACACAAATTCCGAAGTCTATCGGTTTTCATTTTCCCTAGAAAGGGTTCCCCCTCACACGGATCCATAGCACCTTGTCGGAGCCACCATGAAACCAGGTGGCCACTTGAATCGCGTCATGCGAAACACAACCATATCACCGAGCTTACATATCCGCTCATCACGACCATGTCCAGAAAATAGCCCCAAATCCAAGTAAACTAGATTGCAGCAAGTGTGCGCGGCATGAAGTAAAATAGATTGCGGTTTGCGAAAACATGTAGATACCCAACAAACGTCGACTTGCCGGTTCTATCAAAAACCATGAGCCAAGATTGATCCAGTTCAAATTAAAACGGCTGGTGTTTCGTTGTCACAACCAATCTTGTGGAAAAATGTTACATAAAATGTTGGTCTTTTTCGATCTGCATCGGTGTTTCTTTTCAATCACCAAGTGCCACGGCGTTGTTCTTGGCGTCCTGCACGAAGGCATCGTGTTCTTTAGCAGCAGCTGCCTGCATCCGACGTGATTTCGGTATGTCTTTGGGAAGGTTTTGTTTGTTACCCTCTGGTAAACGTTCTCGCAATTTTCCATAGGTAAATCCACTATTTCTATGGTTTTTAGTGGGAAAATTCACTATAAATGGCCATTTTCAATCGCTATGTTTGGCATAACCAGGGGGTTTGATCCAAATTGCTTCAACTTTTCAGCCAAGAACCTGGGATTCGAAAAACATCGAAAAACTATTTCGTTTCATCGATAAAAAATATCAGATCTGGTTGGTGGTTTTAACCATCTTGAAAAATATAGTCAATGGGAAGGGTTATCCCATATAAAATGGGAAAATAAAAATGTTCCAAACCACCAACCAGAAAAAATCGAGAAAATAGGAAACTCAACCAGCAAAACTTAGGACACAATGGATATAATGACTTGAGGTACGAATATGATATATACTTGGGTGTGTCTGAAAATGTTGGTATCCCGTATCCCCCAAAAAGAGTCAGGGAAAATGATGTCAAACCAGTGTTACCCAATCCTCAAACAGGAATTGGGTTCCACGAAAAAACTTCAATGATGGTAGCCAATTCAATACGGCATTTGAACATCGGAAATGGTTTGTCAATCTATGGCCATCCGGTGATTCTCTTTGTTTACAACCATGAAGTTTTTGTGTGCCCTATCTAACAGGGCTAAGGATGGAAACCTCCTCGAAGTAGCTCCTGTCACTGTTGCTATGCAGGCACGCGGTCTTGTGTTTATTCGGATCCTGCAGGTGCTCAACGGCGCCGAGGTCGGTTCGAGCCGTCCTCCCAGAACACCTGAGCAGATGAACCAAGGTGCATCGTGATCCCAGTCGAACGACGACACAATAGATCAAAGCGCTTACCTCGCGAAGTATGGTATTCTGGTCGTCTATGTAGACGGCCGCGGCGGCGTTGATTTCATCGGCCTTTGCGCCGGTATGCACAGTACTGGACGTCCGATCGGCCAACACTTTCCGAGTGCACACCACTATTAGTGATAATGTCCCTGATAGCCTTTGATTGAGGGCAGCCACGCCGTTGATCACCGCCTGCTGCGTCTTTGTTTTTGCCGTGAAGCTGCAAATGTCCAGCTGGTAGCCAGCGTCCAAGAATTGCTGTATTACAGCCACGCTCCTTTGCGGCACTTCTGGTGTATGCGAAGGTTTCTCCTGCAATGACACCGTTTGATGCCAGTCAAGCAAAATCAAAGGCCTTTCTGCGCCAATTTTCAACATTGCAGGTATCCAAGATAAACCCTCAAAGCGCAAAAAAATCAATGACAATCTTCGTGGTTCGTCTGTGTAAGAATGCGGAAACCAACACGCCGATTTGAAGACAGACGGTTTGCAAACTACAAAAGAAAACGCAACGAAACATTTGCCAAGATTAGTGTTTGTCCCTGTATTTTTTCTATCCCCCAAAATAGTGCCAATGCTGCAATGCTCAACATACTAGTTTTGTGTTTTCTGAGACATATACACGTGACCTTACAAAAATGACTAGAATATCCCACGCATCGCAAGAAAATGCCGCCAAAAGTTTGATACCAAACCACCCACGTTATACCCATGGCCTTGGAAGTGAACGCAAAACAAACTTTAAAAAAAAATGGGAAGCAACGATTTCAGCTGGAATGGTGCAGTTTATTACTGCAATCATTTCCTCTGGATGATTTGCTGCAGAATGGCACATTCAAACCTGAATTTGGGAAATTCAAACCAAGCTATGTTTGCTTTGGTCCACATGCGTCAGTGGAAATCTGTCGGTTTGGGCCGATTCTGCTCGCCTCACTAGCGGTCGTCTCAGCCTCCATCCGGGAAAAGTCGGCCTCGATGACCTGCCCAAAAGAGCTCAGAAATCTTCGGTCTCATGCTTCTACAAAAGACTTGCGGCGTGCTGCAGAGAAAAACGAACCATGATCCAACCCAACTAAAACCTACCATAATAAGACATATTTTAAAATCTCCCAGCTGACCTTTCACCTGCTGGTTTGCCCAGGTTTCTGCCCCGACCAGAGTTACAATTGGGCCGCGTGGTGGCATAGCATGGGGAACGGAAGCTGTTTCAAAGAGTGGAAGATAAACAGCGCGCGGACCAACAGAACAAACATGCAGAAAATCGTCCATTTGTGTTGTCCCTGCAATTTCTTATACTTAAAACAGGATATCACGTGTCGGTCCCCAGCACAGGCGGCCCTACAAACTTTAACCAAGCGAAATGGCGCTTTAAGCTGATTTGCTGTCAACCGTGTGTTTTCCGCGGCCAGTTTGACATCATGAGCGCCTGATGCGTTAAAGGTAAGGGTAGCCAAGAGCTTGTTGGTCAGCTGCTGGCTTCCGGGTTGCCATGCGCATCTCTTCAGCACATGTTGCTCTTTTCTGCTATCATGCGGAAACCTATGAAGGGCAAACTGTTCCATGCTTCTTTGATTTTCTGTGTATACGTCCCAGTCAAGGATCTATGCTTTCACATGTCGGTGTCGGGCCACTTTTTAATGGCCTTTTCCAACGGGTTGGGCCTTCCAAATGTGGAGAATCTGGGTAACCCTAGTTTTCCCATGACTTCTCATCATTTTTCCAATTCAAACAACTGGCAAGTTAGAGAACCTTCTGGTACTTTAACATAGCTATGGAAAATGGACCATGTATAGATAACTTACCCAATTATTAAAAATGGTGGTTGTCCATAGCTAAGCTCAATAACAAAAGGCCAGCCCGCATTTTGAGACAAACCCATGTCATTGGTCATGTATTTTCTTCTTGTAACATCTACCAAGCAGTGTCCATATGACTCTGCTTGTGTTAAGCTACTGCTAAGTGAACTGTTTTCAACATCTGCACTTACCAACTTGTTCAATGATAACTTTAGAGGGCAAATCTATACAGGAAACCATTGTCCTACAGGCCTGCCGCAAATCTGGTAGTGCGACTACGCCATTGAAAATCACCTAACCCCACCTGCCAGGTGAGGGTTGTTAGATTTTATCAGAGCTGTTCTTCCGCCTCCTCCTCCTCCTTCTCCTCCTCCGCCTCCTCCTCTTCCTCCTCCTCCAGTTTCTCCTCGGCCATGTCCATCAACTTCCACGCCCACTTCCGCCTTGCCAACTCTTCGCCAAGCTCTTCGCCAACTTCCGCACGCAGTGGGCACTGCTGGACCTCAACTGCAAGGGTCTGAGCGCACTGGGCACCGCTGGACCT
>Ga0126342_10018575_pt1 | contig 11904 bp, 3 predicted proteins | sample Cyp1metagenome_FD_92528 | JGI IMG/M metagenome (GOLD analysis project Ga0126342, IMG submission 92528) | Coral microbial communities from Lord Howe Island, Old Settlement Bay, Australia - Cyphastrea 1 metagenome | ecosystem: Host-associated > Invertebrates > Cnidaria > Coral ... | reverse complement strand
GGAAGTTGGAAAAGAGCTTGGCGAAGAGAGTTGGCAAAGAGCTTGGCGAAGAGTTGGCAAGGCGGAAGTGGAGGTGGAAGTTGATGCAGACATGGCCGAGGAGAAACTAGAGGAGGAGGAGGCGGAGGAGGAGGAGGAGGAGGCGAGGAAGAGGAGGACCAGGAGGAGGACAGCTAGCCGAGGAAGAGGAGAACAACTCTGATAAAATCTAACAACCCTCACCTGGCAGGTGGGGAACATATCTTCCAAACTTGTTGGTCAAAGATATATTCCCCCACTTGAACTCATCAGTCAGTTTGGAATGAAGAACTTATTTTCAACAAATCCTTCCCAAGTTGTGATTCCTAATGAGAGCTGTTTACCCCCGACATCAAACAACATATGTGCCATGGGGTCAAAACATAGTAGATGGTTTATAGCTGTTTTATTGGTCATCCATCCCATACATAGTGGAAATGATTACAAAGGGTACATAAAACCTGACGAACATGAATTGATGAATATTGACTTACTTGTGCTAAACGTCGGGAATTTTCGGGAATGATCCACATTCATTAACTATCAAAAATCATCTCAGCAACCCCCAGCAACCCATCCAGCAACCCTACGTAAAACGCACCAGTGATGACCATCCCCGCTATGGCTAGTCCAACTGAACCATGGCCCGGTTTCACAATGAGGATCAAGACAATCTATGACTTGGAGAGTGGGCTAACCCATGACCTGGGAAAGCTCCATGACTTCTTAGACTTCTAAGTACGTTAATAACTATATATGGAAGATATTCCCAACTTTATCACTAGACAAAAACTGGTTCAAAAAAAATGGCCTTCCTCCAAATTTGTTCTTGGGATAATCCTGAATATCGCTATTGGTTGACAACGACAAAACATATCACAATCTTCCATATCAACAAAACATTATCCCAACTATATTAATGGGGGTTTCTTAAGTGATGGGGGATCCCCAAGTTAGAATGGGTTGAACCATCGGTTTCAACACGAAAAAAAAACCATGTATAATGACTAAGTCATGATTTGGGGATACCCCCATGATTTGTCGGAAACCACCAATTGCTGTCATTCCATTATGTGTACAACGGTTGTTTAAGAACGGGATCCCCCTATTGGATGATCCTCAAACTAATCCTCAACCAACCAGAATTTATCAGTTATAGTGATATCCACTAAAAAAAATACTTAAAGTCATCTTTGATGGTTCAAACGCGTTCAACCCTATTAAATGACAAACTAATCATCAACCAGCTAAACACTGCTCAATTGGGTTCTACCATCACTTGCAATGGAATCTCCTGCCTCCTCTCTGTTGATGAGGCCGGAGACCGTGTGCGCACACTGCGCCAGCACCCAGCGAACGTCCTCCTTAGTGATCTTTTTGTGCCCCAGGTGGGTACGTGATGGTTCAGGATGTTCAGGTAGGTATTTCACCACTAAAATATACTAAGGATATACTATGGATGGTAGGTATCACCCTGCACCGGTTGTTTTTTGTGGTATTTCCATCCCATGTTCTTTTCTTGGATGGATTCAAGGTGCTGCGGCATTTCTTCCATCAAAGGTTATTTTTATAGGTGATTTAAATAATATTTATACAGGTTCTAAAATGTTCTAAACAATTTCAAGGCTATGTCAAGGCTATTTTTAGGTTGGGACTTTTGGGGATATGGTGAAAATATTTGCAGGATTTCCGACGGAAATATTGGGGATACTCCGCGGTGGTGCGGTCGTTAGCCAAGTTGGTAGCTAGAATGCTAGAATAATAGGGCTTATGGTGTAGATATATCAATTGTTTTTTATTGGGTTTAAAAGAACAAACATAACGTTTGGGGGCACCACCTTGTTGGCAAGAAGATCCAGGAGTTTGAACAAATGATATCTTGGGTCTTGGATCTCATGATCTATATGTGGTTGTCCAACTTTTCTATCCATTCTAGGTGGATTGCTGCAACATATATATATATTATATATATATTATATATATATATAGTGGGGGGGGGCGGTGATATATCTATCCACAACCGGAGCCCTTCCTGGTCTTCAACACTTCAGAATAAACATGTGCCTGGTATCCATATCTCCCGAATTTAAAGGAATCTCCAAAGTCATGATTTGGATCCTCGAGTCACCTTGGTTGTTTTGATACGAAGTCATGGCCATCGATAACTTCCATATTTGTTTGGGGTTACCTGGGGTACCCCTATGACTTAGGAAACCTCCATATAGTTTGAATCTACTTATGAAGTGGGATGATTATAATTATATAAGATTATCTAAGTATACCATGATAATATAATATAATGTGGAAAGTCATCCCAACTTCATATAAGTATTTATGGGTATATCTATATACATGTATGGAAGATGATCGCAACTTTATCACTGAAGTATCAATTGGGGGATGGGAGGTTGCTTTCTCGAGGCGGAAACAAACATATCCACTATATACCCTACTATTTCCAAAGGTCAGAGGAACCCAACTAACAACTTACACCTATTTGTTCAAGATCAAAGTCGAATGGCCTTGATCCAACAGCTGGTACATGGATGCCCATCCGTGAAAAATATGGTATAGCAGGTCTACATCCATACCAACTTTGTCACAAGCACATGCTGAAACACCAACTGATCCAAGTTGAGTTTGCCCCAAATTTCTCGGAGATCCCCCCACACTACCAAGCCACGCTGGTAACGACCACTGGTATCAGGATGCCATACCTTGGAATGCCATGCCAGCCTCCCAGTGAAAGATTTGCTGGTTAATGAACTGTGGAATATACAGTATATGGCATATGGAAAAATGTCCGTAAATTGAGATCAACCGCGAGTTCCCTAACATGTATATATATATAATTATATTTGTATTATATATATATACATATATCACAATGGTTGTCTTAGTTGGTTTGGTATTTCACATCAACTAGGTCTATCGATATCTACCGTTCAATCCCAGCAAACCTACAGCTCAACTGCTGAACTATTTTTCAATTTTAATCAATCAGTGATTTGATCATGTGTTGAGCTGAGTGTATCAAACTTCCACTGAAACCAAACAAAAGTAATCGAGTCCCAGCGCACAACCTCACTGATGACTCACAACTCTCCCTGTCCGACCCAACGCGGCAAGAGAACATCCCAAATCAGTGGTCGATCTATTTCATTTTTTCCCAACCATCATTAACCATATAATAACCATATATTAACCATTATTAGCAGTATATTAAAACAAAGATAAACCACCCATTTGGGAATGGTTTATACAATTTATACCACCTATAAAAATAGTGATTTGGGGGATGGTTTATGACATTGTTTTACCCACATTAAACCCAAGTTCACAAAGCCTCATTGAAGTGCCAGTCACTTTTCTCGATTTCCACCCTTGTCCTGTGCAAGCACAACTCGTAGAAAGCGTGATCCAAGACACAAAAAGAAACCATATATGCTGGGATTTCTAAGAGTTAAATATATAGGACCCCGAAAATAGATAGACAAGTTGGAAACCTGAAAATTATGGGGGGAACGTGAATCATAGAACTATCAACCTGAACACACTTCTTGGCATCAGTTCAAGGGCTGCTATAATCCAGAATCACCCGAGACAAAGTGCCAAGTCTGCTTTCACTTCGCTTACACCAGTAGACGACCCTGGAGAGGAGAGGATCAGGAGAGGACCGGAAGAGAGGGGCAGTACCTGACATAAGATCTAGAGAATCTATAGAGAGCGACCAAGCGATCAGTCGGCCTCTTTCTTAGATCCCTGAAGGATTCCTTCACCTTGAAGTGCCACATTTCTCGCTACAAAAAATCTGTGGCATCTGCTTTGGGACCAATTCTGGGCGATTTATAGGAATAAACAGCTAGATCCGGAAGCCTCTGAAGCATCTCTGAAGCATTTCATGACGGTTCATATTGCGCTTCACTAATCAATCTGGTTCCATCCCGCCACAAACTCTATTGTTTCTGGGCTGTATTCACCATACAATTCAGTAAACTTATGGTATCATGTGACATGTGAAACCTATGCCGAAGTAGGACACTATAGGTTTATGGTACGTAAATGGTTACCATGTGTACCTATCATATTATTATATATACAATACTATATTATATATATAACCACTTTATTGCACCATTGTCAGTCATATGATATGGCTGATAGGTGATGCCATTGTCCATTGTACCATGGTTATCTGCTGCTAATTAATCTGTCTTGTTGGAATATTACCCATTTATTTCGATTGTTATCCCACGTAAATGTCCATTTATAGGGGATGTTCCCATTCAAATCCCATTTGGTTCCACGATTGTCTCAATAAAACAGCAAAAGCAATAAAACCCTATTGATCGACTATTTTCCAGCTAGCCACTCTTGATGACACCAGACAATAATCAGATACGAACCACCGATAACTCTCAAACTCCCTTGGTTCGTCCTCGATGTATTGCAGCGCTTCGCGCAACTCATTGGCGTCCTAGGTACTGGTGGGTTGGGTTTTCTGTGATTGAGCTTGTAACGTGTTCGGTAGGTATTAAACTGCTTGGTTTCAAGTTTTAAGTGATTGGTTGGCGTTGTTTTTTGAAGCAACAAATTATAAATTATAAAGGTTGTTTGTTTTGGTACATGTTCCATTACACCAATTCTATAATGATGAGTAGAATTAGGGGTTCCAAGTTCTAACCCATGAAATACGGTTCTTACAAATTTTAAGGGATGTAATTAGGGCGCCCCAGCATGTTCTTCCGAGATAATTTTCACAAAAAGACGATGGGGAGCACGAGAAGATTGGACTATTGGACTCATTCCACAGAATTTGGCCGCTGATGTCCCACCAATTTTGGTAGATCAGGTTCCAGTTTTGAGCTTTTCAAATGGGCTCTATCAAGTTGGATATGAGTCGGGGGACGTCCCCGATGGCTAGCCATCAAAGATGGTGCGCCAAGTATGCTAACAACCTTTAGTGGCCCATGCCGGTTCCGACGGTCATATACAAGCCAACAAAACATGCTACGACGCGCGAATCATAGTGGCTACAGTCCATCCATTCCCGCGTATCCGCGTCGTAACGGTGAAGCCGTGAAATCGTGAAACCCTCATAGAAAATTCTCGTTGCTGGTCACATTGACATTTCTGCTAAGAAAAAAATGCTGAGTCAAACATCCAAAAGGCTTGCTTCATCCAGGGCAAATTCACCAGTCGAAGTATCAAAACCAACCTCTCGTGGTACAACAAATACACCTTTTCATTGGGAGCAAGACTGGTTAGGTAAAAATACCCAAAAAATATTGGGAGTTTCTTAAGTCATGGTCCTCCATGACGGCTGGATGACTGGGGTACCCCCATGATTTTGGACATCGGCCCCGCAGCTCAGCGTCTAAGTAGTTGTCTTTGTCCCGGTCAAACCTGGTGTACCCGACAGGATGGCTGGAGCATGCTGGAGCCAAGGATTGGGATACCAGGGATACTAGAGATGATGTTATTGAAATCAAGTAATAGATGTAATTTGATGTAATTGAAATCCTAACTGGTAAATCAATCTCCAACTGGTAAATCAATCCAACTATAGGTAGATCTAGCTAGATGTTTTTTTTTGAAATCCACTGGCGATTTTGTTTTTTGATTTGCCATTTACAGTTGATTTCCCTATCTGTACCGGAGGTATCATAATGGCGAGTTTCCGAAGATCCAGGAAATATGACAGGAATCAACGTGTTTTACCATAGTTAGACGCGTTTTGAAATGTAACATGCTCCCTCACATTTTTGCTCATTCTCGAACAACAGGATATCAAGGAAAAACAACAGTAGAGATATCTATGTATCATGGTTTGGGGTCAAATCCTTGCACAGTTACATGTTAATGAATTGGTGCTTACAAGCACCCAAATAATATCCCACATATATTGCTGGTTGGTGGTTTCAACCCCTCTGAAAAATATTTGTCAGTTGGGATTATTATTCCCAATATATGGAAAAATAAAACATGTTCCAAACCACCAACCAGATTAAGTACCACCATTCTTATCATGGGGATGGAACACCTCATGCAGACTTTTTGCCAGGGAGAGCTTTTTTTCACTTTTAGGGCTGGACCGATCCTGATGTGTCTTGCTATAGCTTGCTGTGCTTTCCACATTGTTGTGATCTATGTTGATATTGCTAGAATCCCCCAACTGCTACTGCTGAGATTCCAAATTCCATTGCCTAGTTTGTTCCTCTTTTCAAAAGGGCCTAGTTTGCATGATGCTTGGCTAAATTCCTTGATTTTTGCTTAAACACACATATTTCCTTGGTTCACTCAACATACTTGTTGGTGAACCCCCCCTGTGGCCAAGATCTCTCTGCCGACTTCTCTGGGTCGCCGTGCTTTTCGAAGATCACGTCTACGTCATGCGCATGACCTGAGCCCGCCCAACTATATGACTGAAGTCATACCGACTTGTAGGTTCACAAAGCTATGGAACGTGGCCGCTCAAAGATGATTTCCCCATTAAAAATGGTGATTCAAACAGATGGGCCCGGGCAGTGTTCAAAACCCCCTTTGGTTATAGTGGTTGGTTGAGAATGGGATTCCCCATTCATGGATTGTGATCATTCCCAATCTTGCTTAGTATAATCCCCGAACTAATCATGAACCCAAGAGGAAATCGCAGCCACTGCTCATATGAGGGCCAGATATGGCCAGATGCTTTCTGGCCCTGTGAATTCATGTGGCATTGCAATGGACCAGCCGTTCCAATGTTCGAGGAATTTCACCCGTTGATGGGGATCTTCCAAGCGAAATGCTCGAGGGGAATATCCTACAACACATATATCAGGCCAAAGTCATGTTACTTGAATTTCAGTATGTATAATCAGGGGGTATAATCTGGGAAAAAACATGAGATTCCTCTGGCGGTACTGAAAAGACAAAACCGTTCAGAATGGAGTGGAACCTTTCCACCTTCGGACCCCAAAACCTTGGGCCCAGGGGCCCAGGATCCTAGAGCAGCAAAAGGGAAAAGCGAACCTACGAACCTAGGTGGTGCCCCAGTTCGTCACCGAACGACTTGGTTGAACTAACTAGGTCAACAATTGGATCTATGGTAGATCTATGTATCTCATCATTAAGGGGTGTATAAACCAACATTTATTTGCGGGGCACCACATTGTACGCACAAAATCATCAACGTCTACTATTTTCGTATGAGCTACATCGGGTACAAATATCTGACCGTAGACTGTAAACAGGAACATGCAACACGCATACAATATTTGCAGTAATTACATAAATACTGTTTCTCTTTGATGATAAGGACAATCACTATGGGTCCCACATCATGTTTCCAAGGTTGTCTCACCCCCGGTTCGGCACAACCTGCTGCTGAGAGGCATGTGTAGTAACCTCAAGCCGCCAGGTGAGGGGATGAACATTTCCTGGGATTTTGAACACAAATGACAACTGATCATCAACTGATCATGTTTTCCACACTCCATTCGGGTTTGAATCTAAAAAAGCTGCTTCACCCCAGGAATCGAGGTCTGACAATGCAGGGACGGCTCCCTTGAGTCCTGATCGGATGCGCTTAGAGTGTCCGCTTCTTTTGGCGAGCTTTGATTTGTTCGGTTCCAGGGAATGACAACGCGGCCAAGCTCCACTGCATGTTAGATAGATATGTTATATATATATAATATATGTATATATTTATATAACAGCTAATGGCTTGAAAACATCTTACAATAAAATCCTATAAACCAACAAGCATACCTGGGCCTTGTACCATTTATGGAAAAAAACTAGGCAAAGCCTATGTCGGCAGTTGGTTCACTGCATTTTGGGGAGTCAAACCATATGTTTATTGCGTTTGTTTCCTTTCCCATTGACTTGCCAGTAACTCTCAAAACAAAAAAAACTAGTTTTGTCCTTGTGCGACTGTTTAACACAGTTCTAATAGCAACACTCAAAAAGATGAAACACATATTCCATTCACCACTAATCTATGAGAAAATGTTGGTTTTGTTCCATTCCACTTTGGACGATACCGTAAAGATCTACAATTCAAACCACCATTTACTTTGCCATAGCTTAGCCATAGCTTGATGTTTATAAGTTTATGTGCCTAGGTGAGTCCCATGGTTCCAACGATTCTGGGGTCCTTTTTCCAGCTGCAAAAAGCCATGGGTTTTGACATTAACTTGGGAATGGTAACCATACCACCTGTTTATGGGGTTTTGGTGGATATATATATATAATATAATATATATATATATAATATATAATATATATATAATATAATATATATATAATAATATAATATAATATAATATAATATAATATAATATAATATAATATAATATATATATATATACTATTCATGGGATTTACTCTCTGGTAAACCAACATAACTATTGAAAATCACCATTTCTAATGGGTAAATAAACTACAATTGGCCATTTTCAATAGCTATAATGTGGGTAAAGCAATGTCATAAACCACCCATGACTGGGAATGGTTTCAATTCCACCTATAAAAACGGTGATTTTGGGGATGGTTTATGATATTGTTTTACCATGTTTTACCCACATTATTAGTTCACCAAAGGGTATAAATCCTACAAGGTGGTGCCCCTCCAGTTATAAGTTGGTTTATACACTATAGTAAGCATGGATATATTATATCTACCCTCTGGTAAACTAACATAACTATGGAAAATCACCATTTTTAATGGGTAAATCCACTATAAATAAATGGCAATTTTCAATAGCTATGTTTGTTTACTGGCACCAACTGAACGCTAAGGAACTGGGGCACCACCTTGTAGGACCAAAAATGTACCCTTCCTTCCTTGCACCATCCGAGGAACGCATCTTGGTGACGACATCCAAGACCTAAAACGGGAACGTGCATGGAAAATCTGCCACTGGTAATCCCAATGTGGGATGAAGATAGTATGGGGATGAACATCATGATATAACTTCATGTATCTGGTTGGTGGTTTCAACCATCTTGAAAAATATGAAAGTAAATGGGAAGGATTATCCCATATATTATGAAAAATAAAACATGCTCCAAACCACCAACCAGTGTATATATGGACACTGGCATGTATATATATTTACACTTGTATATTGATAAAACCAAAGACATTGTGTATTAAACAAAAAAAACTATCGTGGTTTCGCCATCCAAGTTGTGGATCATGGTCGAATCCCTATTCAAACCATAAAACAATCATGTGAAGTCACGAGATAAACTACCATGGACCAATAATATGGTAGTTCATCTAGTGACTTCACATAATTTAAATGGTCCAAAAACTAATTTAATGATAATAAGTCACTAGATAAGTTTAAACCATGTTCTGCCTCTATAACTTATCATTTAAATTATCCCTATTTCCATGATGCGAAAAGACATGTCCCGCCTCCCAACCGGGGCTGCGCACCAAGACCCGCGAAAAGAGCCGCTCTTCCACCATCGGCAACGGCTCCGTAGGATCGGTCTGAAGCGACGTAGAATACGCCGTGGTTGGAGGATGGTAGCTTGGGGCTGAATATCTACCTAACCTGTATGAATTAGTTGCTACCTATAGACACGTAATAATAATACTGATAATAATAACATAATGGCTAAGTGGGGAATATGACTTAGACAGTTAAGTTGTTAGTGTTGATGCAAAAGAAGAAATTGTCAGTTAATAATATATAGTTATAAAATATTAGTTAATTCTAGTGTCATCATCTTCCAGTTCCCTGTGTGTGTTCAAGCCATTTTTTATTCAAAAGAAACAACACACACCCATTCTCCGGGTAAATCCGGTAATGATTGCTATACCAAGGCCATGACGGCCATGGGGCGGTACTATTCTATAGTAGAAAGTTGTGATCCAATGCAGAAAAACCAGGCTGGATGCAACTGGGAACTGTTGGGAAAATGATTGCGGATACATCGGATACATCGGATACATATTCAACATGGGTAAAATGCGGGACAGCCCATTTCCATCTCGTTTACTCATCGAAAAAAAGGTGCTTGTCCAGTTCGCAAACTGTGTTTTGTACACCCAGTGGAATGTTGGGTGGTGATCCCTCAGCTATAAGTTGGTTTATGTTGGTTTATAACCACCAGTAACTATCATAAACCACTGTGCAATTTAAGTTATTGGCACCAACTTAGCGATTTTGTAAACTAGCTCATCACCTTGTACTGAACATAATATGTTGGTTTGTAAACCCCATGAGTAGTAATATGTGTGTACCCTATGGATCCAAACACCTCCTGAGAAGGTACTTACTGTAACCCCCCCGAATCATACCCCAAACGCTTCCTAAGAATCCATAGGGAAAAAACAAAAAAACACACATATATATATAATATGTATGTATGTATACACCTTCCAAGAAGCAAGAGTTCGGTATACGGTATCTGACATAAACCCAGAGGTTATCCAATCCTGTGCAACGGGTCATCTTTTCGATTTGCACCTCATCGGTGGTGTCAATCAACGACTGCGTCTCCTCATGTGTCGGTTCTGTGTCGGAGCACGGTTGTTTTTTTCGATGTCTTGCAAAGTTACTGCTTGGATTCTTGGGTTGGCCCTGGAATCTGTCAGCCGGAATAAGGTATCATCAAGTCATATGATTTCCTGTAAATCCTTCATTTCTGGGACGGAAGGATTACCTTATACCACTGAGTCAGCAAACCTACTGGACTACAGTTAGCTCTCCTGGATGGATAGCCAGCCCAACATGTGGGGATCTTCATACACACGAATATAATATAATATATATATATATGAATAAAGTACCTTCCCTTTCCCAAGTAGGTTTCTCACCAAACTATGATGTCCATTACTATTGTGTCACTCACATTGGCTGGATCGCACGGTCATGGTCGATAATGTATGGTCGATTTTTGCATGCATGACCATCCAGGTTTTATGGGAAAATAAACTCACTTTTGACCATGTCACTTCCTGAAATGGCCATTGATTGGTTGCATATGGGCGCGGAATTAAGTTGGCATTTTTTGGGGTGGCATTTTGTGTTTATTTTTTGGTTCGGGGTTGGGTTCCTTGCTTTTTCATTGTTTTAACAGTTTTCATCAATTTTCCAATTGTTTTCGCTAATTTTCCAGCGTTTTTCCTCCATTTTCCATAGTTCTCTATGATTTTCTAGCGGGTTCCATCAGTTTTCCATAGTTTTCAAAAAAAATCTAGCGTTTCCCTCAGTTTGTCGATCGTTTTTCTTGTTTTTTCTTCGCTTTTGCATTATTTTTCTATGTTTTTCTATATTTGTCGTTGCTTTTCTAGCGTTGTTGATCGATTTTCCCGTCCTACTCATTAGTTTTCCCTCTTTTGCATGATTTTGGACTTGGTGTTGGTGTTGTTGTTGTTGTTGTCGTTGTTGTTGTTGTTGTTGTGGTTGGTTGGTTGGTTGGTTGGTTGGTTGGTTGGTTGGTTGGTTGGTTGGTTGTTGTTGTTGTTTTGTTCTTTGTTACTGTTGTTACTGGTGTTACTGGTGTTACTGTTGTTCTTGTTGATTTTGTTGTTCTTGTTGTTCTTGTTGTTCTTCGTGTTCTTCTTGGTGTTCTTGTTGTTTTTGTTGTTGTTGTTTTTGTTGCTGTTGTTGTTGCTGTTGCTGTTGCTGCTGTTGTTGATGTTCTTGTTCTTGTTCTTGTTATTGCTCTTGTTTTTGTTGTTGTTGTTGTTGCTGTTGTTGTTCTATTTCTATCGCAGTTTTTCCTCTGTCTATCGATCTATCTATCTTTTAATAATTGTTGTGGTTGTGGCGGTTGTGGTGCTGGTTGTGGTTGTGGTTGTGCTTGTGATGGTGGTTGTGGTGGTTGTGGTTGTGGTGGTCGTCGTCGTCGACTTCCCAGCAAGGGGAGGGTCGGATTAATTTT
>Ga0126342_10018574_pt1 | contig 11905 bp, 11 predicted proteins | sample Cyp1metagenome_FD_92528 | JGI IMG/M metagenome (GOLD analysis project Ga0126342, IMG submission 92528) | Coral microbial communities from Lord Howe Island, Old Settlement Bay, Australia - Cyphastrea 1 metagenome | ecosystem: Host-associated > Invertebrates > Cnidaria > Coral ... | reverse complement strand
TCATCCCGGGATGATGTTGTATTTGTTTAGAAGCACCTCATCGATATCACATGGAAAACATGGGGTTTCGAATTTCCGGTATCACTTGTTTTCTACCCTAAGATATCTAAGATGTTTCTCCCAACATCATCCGAATACTCAATATCCATGTTCACATCTCCATGTTCAGAACACACTTTGTACACACTTTGTACACACTTTGACCACTGAAAATATCTGAACATGTCCAAACCCTACTTCATTTGGAGGTTTCCAAAGTCATGGGGGTACCCCAAATCATCCAATTTATGGATGACCATGACTTAGTTCTGATTTCCAGTGATGACTTGGGGATAATCCCATTACAATCATAATCATTATCCATATCCCAATATTCATATACCATTGTGATCATATCCCATTGAATGGACATACCCTCTGGTAATTTAACATAGCTATTGAACATGGCCATAGAAATAGTGAATTTTCCCATGAAACATGGTGATTTTCCATAGTTATGTAAACGTTTACCAGAGGGTAGATTGAAGCTAAAGCATGGATGCTGACATCTTGGGGCTGACATCTTGAATGGATAATAATGGGATAATAATTATAATACCATATTAATGATGGGATATACCAGTGAATAATGGGAAAAATCCATTGTGATCATATCCCATTGAATGGACATATGTGACATATCCCATCGAACATTTTTGCCGAGAAAAAACACCATCTAGGCCCAGAACTTCTTCGAGACGGAAGCGGCCAAACTCCGCATCGATACATCGCCCTGCCGGCTCCAGAGGCTGGTAGTTTTTTTCGGGGCGATGGGGAACATCCAATGGGGATGAAAATGGGGGATATCCTGGAGAAATGTGGGATAGCTAGATCAATCATGGAGATATACCCTCTGGTAAACGTTTACATAACTATGGAAAATCCCCATGCTATTAATGGGAAAATCCACTATTTCTATAGCCATTTTCAATAGCTATGTTAAATTACCAGAGGGTATGTATTGGGGATAGAAATGTGGGAGAGTCAGGATTGATCTACATAGCTGATGAGAAGCTCGGATGGAGTCAGTGTACTCGGTAACCACAAGCATATCCATGTGGCAGGGCGCCCGACCAGGCTGGAGAAGATGTTGGGCTGCGAGTCGCAGCTGGATAGCGTCAAGAGTTTAGAGTGGCCACGCCAGCGGTGGTTGGATGGACACCGAAGTTTGCGACAATTGCAGTAGTTGCTAAAGTCATCAGATGTCTATAGATGTCTATATTTAGATGAGCATTTTTGCCAATTATAACTACAGCCAAAGATGGTTCCCAGCAAAGTTGGGGGATGTTGGGGGTTTCATAATGGCCACACGCCAGAGAAGATCTCGGGAGCAATGCCCGTGCTCGAGTGATCTTTATCACATAGACTGATTTTTTTTTGTCTTGCATAGATCTATAGAATCTATCACATAGATCTATACCAAATGGGTTTGACTCAAACTTCTTCCCGGATTCTCTTCTGACTCGTGCTCCAGACATCTTTACTAATTGTGGTGAGTTGCACACAGATATCCCAAGAATTTTTTGACCAGTCTTAGCTCATTGTGTCAACCTGTTGGCTAATTAAATCCAATCTTTTCGCCACCTGGCGAGTTTAAAAAACCTCAGCACGGCACTCATTTTGCTATAGATATCTGATCCGATCCTCTGATACTTAACAGAATCTATTGCCAACTTGGTTAAAAATGACAGAACCATTCAGTTTTTCCCATACTACTCATTTTAAATATCATGATAAGAGATGTGATTTTATTTCTTTGGGGCGTCAAAAATTCGGGTTTTTCTCAGGGAGAAGCTGCAACATCCTGGCAGCAGAGCTTCGGCCTTGCTTCGCTTCAGCACCTGGGATCCGACAAAACCCTGGGACCCAAATGGGGGCCCCGAAGTCGTAGCTGATTTTTGTTGGATGTTTTTTTTTCCCCAACATATGGTAAACAAAATTAGGTTTTGACCCATACCTGTATGTTTAACGGGAGCAAATGATGATGATAGAATAGATAGTGATAGGGGCTAAGTTACTGGCTTTGAGACAAAGTCCTTGTGACTCCTCGGAGCATTCGATAGAAATCCCACTCGAAATCCCATCTGTGGATGGACGTTCATCAACTGGGATCAGAATCGTAGGACTTTTGAACAGAGTTTCTAGGCTCTCTGTTCTGGAAGGGATTCACTAACAGATGGGATATTGGTGAATTCATTTTGGGGACAATTGGTCTTAAGAAGGAGCTTCAACCATCCAGGTGGCTTGGTGTTTGGTAGGTTTGAGTGCAGAGGGACAATATATATATATGTATATACGAGCGACAGCTTTTATTCGGTTAAATGGAGACTTGTACTGTGGCGTACCCGTTTTGTCAAAAACATCAAAATTAGTTTGTAAAACGAGGTAGGAACACCCCGAGAACGAGGTTGGCATCGCAAGTAAAGCATCTGGATATAACAACAAGTGCGGCATTGGAGAACGAGGTCAGACCCCAAAAAACGTGAGGGGATTGGAGAACGAGGTAGGAACACCCCGTCAATTGCGTTTTGTACCAAATAACTTCCGCGGCTCATATATAATATATTAATCATATGTATATATATATAGCCAAAATAAGTCTAGAATTGTGCCCCTAGTATTGCGCCCCTCGCACCCAGGGCTTCTCACCGATCAGGGCATGGAATTCCAGCAGCTTGGTGATGGCATTTGGGGCACCCATAAAAGGTGGCTTAAAAAACCATAGGAAAACCGTAGAAATCCTAGGAAAACCTTAGGAAAATGGATGTTTACCCGTTTACCCTCTGGTAAACAAACAAAAAGCTATTGAAGCCATGGCCCAGTCGCAATAGTTGATTTACCCATTAAAAAAATGGTGATGTTCCATAGTTATGTCAACGTTTACCAGAGGGTAGATTGAAGCTAAAGTATGGATGCTGACATCTTGGGGCTGTTGAGTTTTCGACATGTAGATCTTTTATGAAAGAAAACATCTGAACTTTCTGAACGAAAAACCCTTGAACTCCAAGGAATCCATCACATTGATCCGAGGTTTTTTGCCTCCATATCCTTTCACTCCAAAAGCGGACAGATCAAGGACACCTGAGGGCAACGAGTGGAAGCTCACCCATCGTTGTGAATCAAGAATTCATCAACCTATGTTAGAATGGACGGTGGCACAAAACAATCCAGAAGCGAATCATTCACAGCCACAGCCCAGATAAATGACGCTTGGGTGGCGCTGGAGCTCTACATTGAAGTCACCTTTTTGTTGATTTGTGGCTTTGTTTCAGGGGGAAGTTTCAAACCTTGTTTTTGCATCATCCTTCTGAACTCATACTTTTATTTAGAGATTACTGACTTTCGCAATTGGATGATCCATAATCATCCATAATCCCCATTTCTGGATCGATTTTTGGATAGATTTATTCATTTCAAAACCACATATATATATACACATATCATATATTCATTGATTTCAGTGAAATCCCCAATTTCCATGCTCATTTGAGCTTTCTTGGATGGCTAAAAAACGGCCAAATTTCCGCGTTTTCCTCTGTAGCTTTCATCCACATGGAAACCAGGACCTGGACGGAGTGGTGGAGGAGGTCTTCAAGCTGCTGCCCAGGCGGATGACAAGTCTCGGTATGTCATAATTGTTACAATGCTACAATTATGCAGATGTATAAAATTATACAGATGTCTTGTGATTGTTGACTTGTTATTTCTCAATGTTTCTTGGTGATCCTTTTTTTAACAAAAAAAGGTTCTGAGTGATTCTTTAGTGATTTTCTCGAAGTTTGACGCGCGCTTTGCAGATCTCCCTATGGCCCCAATGAGAAGTGTACACCGATGAAACTGGACCCTGGCTTTTGTGCTTGCGCGGACCAGGCGGGGCTGGGACTTGAGCTTTCTGGAGTTTCTTCTGGGGGATGAAGATGGAGGGCCGAGGGCCCACTCACTTTCTCGCCAGCTTCCTTGCCAGATCAGAAGGTTGATCCCGGCCCACTTGACATCACTTGACTATTTAGACATATTTAGACGATTTGTACATTTTTCAACTCTTGAATGCAATTAAAATAGATCATTGGTTGCCTGTGAGTTCTTTTTAAAAAAACTTGGGATTTGCTGAAAATAGATATATTTGTTTTCTTCTTCTGGCGTCTTTCAACAGCCACTTATACCAAAAGACCCTGAGCGCACGACAACACTGCCATTGGCAGGGACGTTGTCACTGGAGAAAGCAGGAATGGACAGCCCGAGCGCACAGCTCTACGGCACATATCCACTCTGCACCACCAAACCAGCATGGCTACAGCATGCTACCCCTAGAGCCCCCCGACTTGGCCATGGTGCGGAGAGCATCGAGGACTGCAAAGTGTAATTTGCTCTGGCGCTGGTCAAAGCACCGCTTCACTTTAGCCACAAAAACTTTGTCAACCAGATCACTGACTTCACTGCCTGGAAATGCTCTTCAAGGATGGTCCGGTCAGAGGCCTCAACGTTGGTATCTTCAAGTGCCACTTTGATCATCGCAGCCCAGCTGTGGTATTGCGGTTCTCCCAACTCTTCTAGGCCCTTGAAGTTCTTGCTTTCACGAGCCGTCTTGGCCTTGTCGGCAAAGCTCTTGGTGGCTTTCTGCGAGGACATATTTGTCAATATATTTATCACCATCGGTGATATTTTAGTCCACCTCTTGGGGAATACATACATCATATTATCCTATATGCAGATAAACATAATTATATATATATATAGATATATGTATTACATATATACATATATATATATATATACACTGTATATATATATATATATATTATAATTAACACGTTATATTTATACGGGATATGTTTAAAACATTTTCTACGTTCCCCCTGGATCACTCCCTGGATCACCAGAGGTCCAAGTTCTTCACCCTGCCGAGGCGGAGCTTCGCAACCACTGAACGTTGCACTCGGTCGGTTTTCTGCGGTCAAAAGGTCAAAAGGTCACCGGGGGAACTGAGGTCGGAGAAAGGTAGGCTAGGATTCTGGACCCCAAAATGGAAGAAACATGGACCAACATAGACCAACATCTGGGGTTTTAAATGGTTTTGTGAGAGAAAGCGGAGAACCAGAGAACGAGTGAATCTAGCAACACAAACCTTCAACCGCACGGCGTCAATCCAGGAAATTGTTTGGGTTTTGAGAGATCAATAAATGGAAAGGCTTGTGATTTGTAGAAATGATTCAATAATTTTTCGGTCTTGAGTGATCAATGATGATTTCATTTGAAAAGTTTGTAGATTTTCGAATGTTTGCATTTTATTTGAAACATTTGAAGACAAGTCACCTGTGGCTTCCTGCTTCCTCAGGTCTCGACATAAATAATTAGCTATCAGTTGAATTTGCCGCCTACCATTCCCATGAAACAATGATATTCCGGATTTTCTGTACAAGTCGAAGCTGGTTGGTGGTACCATCCTTACCTAGGATGAGCCCAACTGATTGCTGCTTCTTTCTGATGCAGTCCCTTAGAATCTCGAATCTTTGTGGGACCCCTTGGCCAATCTTGTCGTTCTTGACACACGTGTGGGTAAAGGTTCTCTTTGTCAATTGACAGCTTTGGCTCTGAGTATCATGGCGCAGTTGCGTGTGCAAGGCGTAACCATGAACAAACTGAGACACGCAACGATGCATGTACAAGATGAAGATGTAGCAAACCAGAGTCACACTAGATGTTGCCTAGGATGTAGCAATCAACCAGAGCATCAAGCTGAAAGCGGGCGTTGATTCTTTTCAAAGCTGAAACCATAGATGTCCCCGACCTCAAAAACAAAGTAGATGTCCTAAGTTGAGCCCACTGGTTCAGCGCCGTCCGAGCCGTCTTTCAGCACCTCCAGGTTCTACAGAAGTATCGATTGCACTGACTGCCAAGTTAGCCAAGTTGAACACGCCAAATTGGCCCCGAAACTTTCGGTTTCGACTTGCCAAGTCTCAGCATGGGGCGTAAGGTGCGGTGCAACCAGTGGGGTGTGGAAACTCACTGGTTGGAATCTTGCTCAAATCTGCTTGGAATTGGTTCGAATTTTGGGGTACCTCAATTCTTAATCAACCATTTTTGATGAACAATGCTGATATATTTTCCAGGTGAAAGACAAGACACTTGGTACTTTTAAATTTGCTAGCTTGCAGGCCAAACTTGCCATCGCAAACTATATGACATAGTATGTTTTTTTCCTCTCTATCTGAAGAACTGTATCGGGCGATGGCGTATTCCCATTCAAGTTGAGTCCAAGCTTCCTGTCCAAGCTTCCACTGTCCCATTCAAGGTATGGTACAAAGATGGGGTACGAATGGCCACACCAAGTTGGCTGTACGTAATTATTGAATTGAATTACCCCCTGGTAAATTAACAGTTTGACCCTGAAAATGACTAATTTATATATAGTGGAAACTAGTCTTCCAACCCCGATGACTGGCAGGGTCTATGTTAATTTACTGGAGGGTAAACCATTTTTTCTGGCCATCCTCTCAGCAAACCAGAATATGTCACAAATGAAATAAGCTCATGTTGTGGTGGTTTCTCATCCATCAACCATCGAAAAAGAGCTCGGTCGGCCAGTCAAGTCATGATTCTTCATTGCCCAGCCAGATACACACACACACACTTGAAACATGATGACACATGTACACACATACATACATATATACAGTGTATATATATATATATAATTATATATATACATATATGTATATACTCACATAATCTTACATACCTAATGATATTTTCCAGAATTAAGCAGATATTTTCGTCATGATCAGGCCAAAGCGGCGAGTAGCGCCAAAGCCCTTGAGGCGGCTTTCGGCACGAGTTTTCTGCCATTGAGATATGATGAATGGGTAATGTTCCAGTGAGTAAGGAGACTTTTCAGTGTTTGATTATATTATATAATATTATATATATACATATTAATGTATATATTTATATGAATTATATAATATATATATATAGTGTTAGACCATTGGGAGAATTTTCAGGATATTTGGGCGACTATTCCCTGCCCTGACAGAGGCCTTATATATGTAAATGGTAAGTACCTCCAATAAATCGGTACATGAAATGACCAAATGACCATTGATAGAATGGGAATATGATGGGTATGAAATGGCAATTTAGTGGGCATATTAATGGGTAACGGGAAAACATGGGTAAGTCAATGGGAAGAGAATGGGATTTAATGGGTTTTGATTTTGATACATATATCATATAACTATAACCCATACCATCAATACCCAGCAATGATATTTGGGTTTGGTCCCTGAAAATGATGAGAAAAGCCTTGGATCCTATGGTCGACTGACCATGATTTTGCCCATGAAAAATGCCAGAAGTTGGGCTTGGAACCATCTTACTCTATTTTTGAAATGGAAAAGGCGGAATGGAACACTAGTTGTTTTGAAGATGGGAATAGACGGTAGGAGTCCAAGCCTTGCTGGTGACTTGGAGGGTCCCACTGGATGGTGTTTTTGGAGCCCACTGTTGTGGATGTCGTGGGCCCTAGGGGCCACAGGGTTGCTATAGCATCCCCAAATAGGGCTTGGTACAAAGCTCTGCGTGTAGGCAATGCCATGGTAGGACTTGCCATGACTTGCCGAAAAAACGGACATCTAAATCCATCAGTTTCCCATTTCTTTGTGACAGGTCTGTGGCGACACAAGTCGTTTGGGTGTCTCTGCAGCAGATGTCTTCGCGCAGTTCAATGCGTATCTCGGAACTGGATTTTTTTTTTTGCCAGGACGTGGTGATCATAGGATTTTTCAAAATGGGCCATGGGACCATTACCAATTTCGATCGAATTGATCTCATCATATCTCATCCCTTCTTTTTGTAGACCCAAAAATGAATGGATGTTATTGGATGTTCAATCCTATCCCAGGGTTTTCCCAGGGTTTTCAAACGGAGGGAAAAAACACCCTTTTCACCCTTTAAGCATCAGCAATGCTGTTCATCGGTTATTCCAGGTTCATCCTGTTGCAGAAGAAGAATTTTTTCGTGCAGCAAATATCCTGGGAGAGGGAAGAGGTCAAACACATGCAAATACCCATGACGGATCCATGGTTGGTATATATGCTAACATAAAGGGGGTATATTGATGGGATCCATGTTACCATATATAGCAGCACCATGGATCCGTCGTGGGATATGATATACTGTACTTGACATTCTGATATGAATGATGTGCTACAATATACCCTTGATATGTAATAATAATATACAGCTTATCCATACTATCGGTCCATACATTGCAACACGTGTGTTGCACAGAACCGCAAAACGGTGTCGGTCCAAAGCACCCTGGGAAGGCTTTGGTGACCTGACCAGCTGCTGCAAGGCCCATCAACTCTTATTCTGAAGAGCCACAGAGCGTGGCGCTGGACGATGTTGAGGCTGGGCGGCTGGGAGAAGTGACAGCAGGATGTGAAAAATGTGAAAAGTCAAGCCATGTCATGCCCGGATTTTTCATGATTTTTCGACACCCTTCTTGAGCTTCTTCTGGGGATTACCCAGAAATATATAATCATTACATCATATGAAATGGTGATAAATTAATATAAATTACACATTACAATTAAAAGTGGTACGCCCTATAGGTACTGGTGATTTAGCAATCCTGAGTTTACATGATGCGAGTTCAGGAATGTTTCCAGCATCTTCAACCCTTCTCCGAAAGGTGCATGTGGGATTAATGGCTGTCCCACCAATGGCAGCAGAAGGATTGATCAATCATATGTAGGATTGGACCTGCGTTGCCGCTACTTCAGAACAAGCAGAAAAAACTGCGAAGGTGTCTTTGGCTTTGCAGGCCTTGCAGAAAAAGGACCTGCCACTGATCGCCACCCAGAGTCTTTTTCTGATGGTCAAACAATTTGAAGCCTTCAACGCCCCAAGAACCACCAAGCTAATTCACTTTGTGAAACGAACCCTATGGTTTGGGAATTTGGAGAAACACCCAAATGCTCTAGTTCAGGCATAGAATCAATCAGTAGTGGGTCCAACAAAACCCGACTTCCCAGCTACCCTGAAAGATCTGAAGAGGGTAGTGTGCATTTGCGAAGATACTTCATCTGGTTGGTGGTTTGGAACATGGCTTTTATGACTTTCCATATATTGGGAATTTCATCATCCCAACTGACTTTCACTCCATCATTTTTCAGAGGGGTGGGTCAACCACCAACCGGTCATCATCTGAAACCCAGTGAATTTGAAGGTTTAGATCTGAGATCTGATCTGTAGATCCATCCAGAGGAATCACAACTTGGAATGGTGCACGTTTCCATAGGAAGTTGTGAGAATCATACATTGATGACCAACCTGGATGCCATGGTATTCCAGCTCCACACTGTTGCCGGACAAAATCCCAGGAATCGGAAGTTGATAACCCGTATATCTGCCATATCCAACCGCGGGGTATATCCCGCATATAGCTGGGTTACAATATGGTTATTACATGTGATTACCCAATTACCAGCTGCACATCCAAGTGATTCCTGATTGGTCCAGAGAACACCTGATTACATCTGATTACTGGTCGAAGAAAACAACAATTGTTGGTCACATCGCATCGGAACATGTTGAACATGTTGTGTGTGAAATAAACATAAATAAACATGATTTTATAAGCCCATTTTACCCTCTTTGCATTTATCGAGAGTGACACATTTTTCGCTCGCAAGTGATCATTTTGGATTGATCCCATCAATCCACCCAAAAATCTTGTTGGTGAATGACCAGAAAAGCCTCTGTTAAACCAACACTTCGCTATTGAACATGGCCATTTTAATCATTTTTGCTTCGTTGATTTACCATGATTTACCTATTCGATCCATTTTTTGAAATGGTGATTTTCCATAGCGAACTCTTAGTCATCTTAGTCATTACCAGGGGGATATACCATTTGTATCCGTCACTCAAGATCGTTAGATCACCATCAACATCCATTTATAGATCAGTTTTCTTACCATATTTCTGGATACATGAAATGGTTGTCATTCCCACATAAAAACATCATAATATTATCATATTTCTGGGTACATTAACCATGATCCACCATTTTTCCTGGTCAGCTTCCCATTTTTCTGGTGAATTACCTGCTTTTTTTTTGGTTCACGTTCGCAGGATCCTACCACACGGCTGCGCAACGTGCAAGAACTGCACCAGCTGCTGTCCACACGGTCCACCCAGAAGCGGGGACAGCTCAGACGGAGATTGGTGAAAGATGATGGGGATAAGATAGTGATTATACATATGCAAATATGATTATATATTATTGTGTCTATATATATATATCGTATACTAAGTTTGTTGCATTTTAGCAGTAGTGATTATACTCGTACAGAATATATAGTGATTTAACCAACACAAACGTTGATTTACAGTAAGCAACACAAATGTTGATTTAAGCAACACAAATGATGGTTTAAATGGTTTAAACGAGGAACATGGTGATTCAAACAAGAAGAAAAAAGAACTGGATACAATGGGGATACATCTGGGTGATTTAAGTAACGACCTCACGTCGCAACGTCACTGGAACAGAATTGCTAGTGGTTAGGAGAAAAGAATCACCAGATCGATGGCCCAGAAATTCAGGTTGGTGAATTGTTAGGTATCTAGAGTGTGGATATGCAAATGATTTATACCCACCAAATGGCAATTTGGATAGGGAATATCATGATAAACCATGGGATGTTTGGGGTAGCCTATTTTCAGACAAAGCCAAATTAAATGGATTCATGAATGTCACCATATCACCATCGATAGCGGGCAGCTCGCACATGATGGATCTTCATGTGCGCTTTGCAATGATGTGTACGGGTGAGAACGATTGGATATCACAAAGCAAACATGGTGAGTATTGGCTTCTTGGTGATACCAACCCTCGAGTATGGAGAGTAGTCCCATCGCCCCAATACAAAACAGAAAAAATGGTCCCACAGATATTGGTCGACCATCCCACGGATAATTTGAGGGAGCCCTACTTTAGGAACCCGCATGAAAGCCCTAAATTGTACAGGATGGGCCCCCCCAGTTATAAGTTGGTTTATAAACTCCCAGTAACTAGTTCGTGATAATTAGTGATATCTACCATAAACCATAGAATTCAGCCACTTAGAACGCAATTTAACGCTATCTTGGGGGCCCCAGCTTGGATTTTGGGGAATCATCAGCCATGGGGGTACCCCAATAGCTCGCTGGATGGTTTATTTCAGGGAAAATCCCATGAAAATGGATATAAATGGATGATGACTGGGGGTAGCCTCATGACTCAGGAAAGTTATAAAGCTCCATTCTGGGGTACTGGAATCCGGGAATCCGGGTGCCTTAAGCTTTTGACTTTTGTGGAAAATCTCCATGCTTTGGAGACACTGTGTCCGGAACAGACCCCAACCACTCCAGGTTAATCGACATCTGCGTGTGGATCCCTAGACCTTGTCACCATGAGGGTTGATGAATGCAACTGATACCCTCTGGTAAACTAACAGTTTGCTGTTGAGTTTATCACTATTTTTAGTGTTTTTTTCTCCACGAACTAAATGACAATTTTCAATAGCAAACTGTTAGTCATTACCAGAGGGTAAGTATTTGAGTGTGACGAGTTTCTTCATTTTCTGCTCGGGAAGGTGCCGGATTTTACCTTTTCAATTCGTGACATGAGGCCCTGGACGCCTCAGAATTCTCAATCATTTCACGACTCCATCTTTGGGAAAATGAAGGTATGATAATTTAAGGGCTAACGCCCCCTGCCGCCGACCCCTGGAAAAGAACGCGAAGAAGCGGAGGACATCGTGACCGAGGACCGGATAGGGATCATTAGTCTCCTGCACAGGGAGCAGAGCCCTGA
>Ga0126342_10018573_pt1 | contig 11905 bp, 9 predicted proteins | sample Cyp1metagenome_FD_92528 | JGI IMG/M metagenome (GOLD analysis project Ga0126342, IMG submission 92528) | Coral microbial communities from Lord Howe Island, Old Settlement Bay, Australia - Cyphastrea 1 metagenome | ecosystem: Host-associated > Invertebrates > Cnidaria > Coral ... | reverse complement strand
CTATCTGGCATATCTTCTGACATTCTATCTGACATCTTTTCTGACATTCTTCCCGTTGAGGTCCGGCAGTGCCCACTGCGATCTGGAAGTCGCGGTTGAGGCCCGGCAGTGCCCACTGCGATCTGGAAGTCGCGGTTGAGGTCCGGCAGTGCCCACTGGGATCTGGAGCTCGCGGTTGAGGTCCGGCGGTCCGGCAGTGCCCACTGGGATCTGGAGCTCGCGGTTGAGGTCCGGCAGTGCCCACTGCGATCTGGACTGCGAGGAGGAGGCGGCGGGTGAGGAGGCGGAGGAGGCAAAGGAGGCGGAGGAGGAGGAGGAGGAGAACAGCTCTGATAAAATCTAACAACCCTCACCTGGCAGGTGGGGAAAAATCAAGTAAACTGACACTTTGCTCTGGAAACAATCACCATCTTTAATGGGTTTGGTTTAATAGGTTTAATATGGTTTTATAGGTAAATCAACGATCTCTACCCTTTGGTAAACTATCATAGCTATTGAAAATTGCCATGTATAGTTGATTTTCCTATTAAAAATGATGATTTTCCATAGTTTTGTTAGTTTACCAGTTTACCAGAGGGTATGTGCCATTAAGTGGATTATAATCCCATTACATTCCATTGAAATCACATTAAACCCCATAAAATTCTCAGATGGTAAATCTCCACTAAATCACCATTTATAGTTTGCTTAAATTTCCATGAAATCACCATTTATAGTGGTTCAACCCCATTAGATGATCAAATTATGGTGATGAACCACTATTAACCACGATGTTTTAACCACTATCAATGGTGATTAACCACTATCCCATTAAAATCCCATTGAAATCCCATTAAAATCCCATAGTTTAAATGGTTTGATATGGTTTTTCATGTGCCATGTTCCAGTTCGCAAACTGTAACAACCAGAGGCAAATCATCGCCCAAGCTGCCGAGACGGGCATCTCCAGGTGTTGGATGGCGCCCAGAATCTCTGGGATCGACAAGGCATCTCTTAACCTGGAAGCGAAGCTGGATACTCAGTCGCTGCGTAGATGTCTATATTGGATATCCAAGTCTACCATGTATGATATATATATATATATATGGCTATATGGTATATGACAGACAGTCTGCGTTCTATAGTAGAATCATCCTCAAGTAGCCAGAGTATGGAATTTCGTTTTTTTCTTGAACATTATTTGCTCTATTTTCCAGGATGACTATATAATTGTATATATATAAATATAACATACCAGGTGAGGCCCACCAGTTATAAGTTAGTTCCTAAACCCATTCACCGTAGAATTGTATGTTTTACTTATATAAATATAATTAACATATTAACAAACATCCATTAACCATATAATTCTAAGTTGTCTAAACCCATCTAAGCCCATTGATGATTATTAGTTGTTAATTATTAATATCCTTCATGAAAAATAATCGAAAAAAACACCACCTTCATTCATTATCCGACTCCGAGGCCACAAAGGGATGGGAAAAACTTACACCTCCTCAGAGCTTTACAGGATAAAAATTACAATTGTAAATCATGGTAAATCCACCATGTTTCACATTTTACCATGATTGAACCATACAAAAACAGGGATTTACTATAAAAAATGGTGGAACCATGGGAATTGTTGGGAGGGTCTTCAGATGATTGAAGAACCAGCCAATTTTTGGAGATTGAACCATACAAAAACAGGGATTTAACAAATGAGTGGATTCCCGGGGGTTTCCTAAAATAGGGCTACCCCCAAATCATCCATTATTTAGTAGGACGTTCCCTTATAAACCATCCATTTTGGGTACCCCTTTGATGGAAACCCCTTTTTTGGATGTGTCTGAAAATGGTAGATTGACCCCATCATCCGATTTTGATTGGGGAGATTTGGATTACAGTTTACAGGTGGATACAGAACATGGTGATGTATAAAAATAGATCGAAAATTACAATGGTACACAACTTCCCGGCAAGAAATTTCGCACCAGTAAAAAAATGGGAGACCCCAAAACCAATTTGTTTCGTTCGATTTTCAGAAGCAAAACACTGAGGGATAGGACTCACAAGGACTACCCTCTGGTTATTTCACATAGCTATGGAAAATGACCCATTTATAGATGATGTACCTATTAAAAAAGGTCCATTTTCCAAAGCTATGTTCAATAACCAACGGCTAAATCCTCCGTTGCAAGCAGGTCACTCCTGGTAGTCGATGAAATTTCTGTCCTCGAAGAACAAAAGCGGTTGAGGGCGCCCCCCTCCGCAGATACCAAAGCAGGTTTCTGAGTCAACATGTTTAAGCATCGCGATAAATTATAATAATTCACTATATAATTATATAATCTGAATAGTTCGGCTATTTTGGGATGATTCCGCTATACATTCACCAGTATTCCAGGCTTCGGGAGAACATTGAGGTCGTGATGAAATTTACCCAGAAACATGTTGCTCAGCAGAGATGCACTGCAACACAGAACGAATTTTCACGGGATCGTCCCTGTGTGTTGACGTAGCACTCAGGGCTTACTCAACAAATTGCCAGTTGGAATTGTCAACTGTCAACCCAAAAAGTCTCCTGCAACATGAGGCTCTGCTCGAAGTGGCTTCGGATTTCCTGACAGTCTCACAGTCTCAGTTTTCATAAAAACATTAAATTTGTTGGTGGTTTCAACAAATGGAACAAATTCAATGGGGATCATTCCAAGTTTGGTCAAACAGTATTGCAAACGGCCAACTAAGTACTATATGGTCAATACCCAACATAGATATGGACAACCCTACAGGATGGGGCCCCCCAGTTATAAGTTGGTTTATAAACCATTATAACCCCATTAACTATAGTTATACCTATACCACAACCCATAGAATTCAGCCCCTTTTTGCCTTAACGCGAATTCGACTGGGGGCCCCATCCTGTGCCGATCGTAGATCCTTTTCTTGGGGAAACCCACCGATTTCCACACGTGTTGGTAACCTACTGAACCTTAGCGCAGCTTAGCTAAGTCGGGAAACAACAGTAGCAGTACCAGATATACCTCCAGCCATCCCAAATTGCCTTGATGCCACCATTTCTGTTCGTTGAAACACACACACACACCTTAAAAACACAAACAAACTATATGAAGTCTCACCTATTTACTCCCTGCTGTTGTTAATTATTTCCCATTGTCCAAAAACATGTCAAATGTTGCTGGTTACCTTGGATAAACTTACCAAACGATGTGAAAAAACGCATGGTTCCCGTCGCCATGATCTACAGTAATGCGGGGTTTCCCATGTCTTTGGTGTGTATGTTTACAACAAAATAAACACCAAATAAATATATATATATATATATATTATAGATATCTATCTGGTTGGTGGTCTTAACCATCTTGAAAAATATTAGTCAATGAGTCAATGGGAAGGATTATCCCATATTTTATGGCAAATAAAAATGTTCCAAACCACCAACCAGTATATATGTATTATATATATATGTATCCCCATATGGTATGGGTTATAACTACGAACTCCCAAATCCCATCTCATCATCTCATCCCAGCTCCATGTTTGTTTAAAATTGAACCATATATAATCTCAACTATGTCGGCTAAATCCCAATAAAACATAGTTGAAATTATATCCACAAAAACAAAAACGCAATATTCACCATATTAAAACCAAAAACAACCATAACAATTCCCATATCTGCAAATCCATTAAACATCCCCATTAAGACATTCCATGAAACATATTCCCACTAACCATCCCAACGATATTCCCACTACCCTCTGGTAATTTATCATAGCTATTGAAAATTGCCCATTTATATTTTGATTTACCTACTAAAGATTGTTATTTTCCAGTTCGCTATGTTAGTTTACCTAGGGTATGTGAATCCCATTACATTCCATTAAATCCCATTAGAGTCCCATTAAAATCCAAACCACCAACCAGGTATGGTATATATAGTATCATAACCAGAGCGTAACCATCCCCATCCCCATCCCCAATCCCCACCTGCATCGCCTCCTTATCCTCCAACGCGCGGATGTGACTGCCATGGTCACCCCCACTGCGCGCTTCTTCCACGGTGGCCCAGACCATGACGCCGATGCCAAGGGACAGCAGAGTGTAGGAAGTGACCTGAGGCTAGCAATGAAAAATGGATGTAATAAAAATGGACATATGGATAAACACATAGATAAGATGGATTTGATAGATTTGATAAACATACAGATAAAATTAGATAGATAGATAGATAGATAGACAGACAGACAGACAGATAGAATAGATAGATTTGGTAGATTTGATGTCAAATAAATGGATAAACAGATAGATGGATAGATAGAGATCGATAGATAGGTAGGGGTTACAGTTACAGCCAACAACCATGGTGACCTGGAGATGTCTGGACATGGCGATTTTGCATACCATCCGGTAACTTAACAGTTTTGCTACGGAACATCACCATATTTTAAAAGGTATATGTCACCAATAAATAAACATTTCTCCAGACATATGTTGAATTACCAAAAGATATAAGAATTATTACATTATCATATTCCCTAAAATTTTAGATACTATATGTCATAAAAAGAATATGTTATATCATGTATTGAATTACAACCTCCACAAGATATGATATATGAATCATTTGTTTAGACCTTTTTAGGGGTGACCTGGAACAGTCTGGCGGCCAGATATGTTTGTTGGTTTATAACCCTGATGAACTACTTCGATATTTAACAACTGAGCTTATTTGCCGGGGCACCAACTTGTACTAGTAACTAGTATATCCCAATTCCACCTCGTTATACCACCATTCTTGTTGCTTACTTCTTCATTATTGCAAATATCTCCGATCAACAATCCAGTGATATTCCCATGTTCAGAAGACATTCCCATCATTTCCAAATCCGATCATAAAACGAAGATTTCAACACACCAGATTTTCCCACCCTTGGTAGACTTATACTCCGATTTTTGTTTCAGTGATATTCTCAATACATATCCAGTTATATTCCCATTTCATCCCATTTTCCCCGCATTTTTTTTTAATTCTCTACTCAAATTCAACTCACCATCATTCAGGTCATTTAGATTTATGAATCAGCTATATTCCCTTGATATTCCCATAACAAATATTTATATATATATATATATAACATGAAAATTTTCAAATGTTATTTAAATATATATGCTATTATTATTTTGATTATCATTTTTTATTTTATATTCCCCGTATATTCTAAATTCCATTATTCACAATTATGTAATAGTTATATTCCCTTTATATATATATACATATATATATATATATATGCACATACAGATACATATTTCATGATGTTCCCGTCCTAAATGACAGGGCACCCAGGTGTACAACAGCAGCAGCAGCCCACCAAAGACGTCCAGATCCAGGATGGGACGAACCACAGAGGCAGCCCAGCCATCGTTGGTGGAGAGTTGGAACATGGTGAAGGCCGCCTGGAAGGGCGTTGTTTCTTTCCCCTTGCTATGAACAATATGGATTTGAGTGAGGAAAATGGGGATGTTCGACCTTTGGCCATGAAAATTTGGGATCTAACTGATTTTGGACTATGGGAACACGTGGATTTACCTGGATTTAACCGTGGATCGGGATTGATCTGCCACACGCAATATTTGGATTTGCCAGGGGAAAATGGTGGTTTAACCAACATCAAATGACATAAATGCTGCTTTCGTTCATGAAGTCAGAGATGAGAGTGTTTAACCAAGAAAAAACGATCAAACAATTGAGAAAATGAGCATGAACAATCTGGTTTTGACATGCTTTGACAATTAACAATTGGATTCATAATCCAATTTGGGCACAACCCATTGCATTGCCCCCACTGTCACATCATACCACCTTCATCATGGTCATGACATTGGGTCTTCCCCTCTTACTGGGTACTGCAAGCTGCAAGATGGCTTCCAAGTAGTCTGGCGTCGATGTTGTCTGCGAGTGCTGGGTGCCCAACGCCGGCACTCTCTGTAGATCCCGTCCCCGTCCAGAGACCATCCATGCCCCGCGAGATACCTTGGCACGTATCGGTGCCGCCATGCCTGTGACGTATCTCGATTGTCCTTGCCCTTCCTCGCAGTTTTTTCTCTGTTCGGCAATGCTAGAATCCGTGCCAGGAGCTTCTGGCACTCGTCCCTGACAGCTTGCTCAGCCTTCCGTTGCTCTGCCACTTCCTTCTGCTGTGCCTGAATTGTGACTCGTCACGTGGCACTGAACATCGCTGACATTGCCTCTGCATGTTGCAAATTCATGTACAGCATTCTCTACAACCTCCAAGCAATTCTCCCTCGCCTCCCACAACAGGTCTGCGGCACGTTTTGCATCAGCTTCCAGTGTCCTCAGAACTTGCGCCTGGCCAGCTGAGTTGCGTCGTGCTTGCCAGCCCGTCTCAAGCTTTTCACAATGTGTTTGGATGTTTCTTACACTGCAGTGCGAACTGGTTCAAGGTGAACTCCTCCTACTCTTCCCATCACCTGTGTTCTATGCTCCGTGCAGGTTTCTCTACGCTAGATTTGTTGCCACCGCAAGTTGCCTCCTCGGGGACATCTCGTTCTCTCTCACCTGTGGACATTCTGGACGATTTTTAGCTCTTCGAAACTAACAAAGTGCTGTAAATTACAGCATTTTTTGCGTTTTAACGTCTTTTGCGGGAACAATGCAAAAACGCAGAAAGTGCTGTAAATAGCAATGTTTTTTAGACCAATTACAGCATTTTTGGCAAGTTGATCGCAAGAAATGCTGGTATTTACACATTTTTTGGGAATCAAGAAAACGTGGAAGGCACGAAACACTGTAAATGGTGGTGTTTTGGCCAGTTTTGGACGCTGAAACGCTAGTATTTACGCAGTTTTTTACCCGTGACGGTGCCAAACCCAATCCTATAAATTATAGCAGTTTTTGAACTTGTTGAAACTTTTTTGCCTTGATGAACGCAAAAACACTGGTATTTACGCGTTTTTCGAAAAATCAAAGATCGTGACGTGAACGAAACCCTGTAAATAATAGTATGTTATCCACTTTCGGGGACTAAAACTGTAGTATTTACGCGTGTTCTTGCCATCTGACAGTGCAACATGCTGTAAATTACAGCACTTTGTGCGTTGTTTATGTGCATTTTTTAAACGCGCGATGCTTTCACATGTTCTTTGCATTCTTCCACAAGAAACAACCTTGCAGATTGAAACTGGACGACAGCGTGACCCGAAAGAAAGCTGGAGGGAGGAGACGCACAGAAGCTTTTACACACACAGAGGCATTTACACAGAGAAGTCTTTACACAAAGGAGCTTATTACACTTACACGGAGAAGTCTTTACTCTAAGGAGCTTTTGCACACAAACGTCTAGGAGCTTTTACACACAGAAGTTTTTACACAAAGAAGTCTTTACACATAGGTTTTTTTTACACACAGACGCGTTTGCACACAGAAGCTTTTACACAGAGAAGCCTTTACACAGAGGAGCTTTTTCACACAAAAGCGTTTACACACAGCAAGCTTTTACACACACACAGGGGCTTTTACACAGAGAAGTCTTTACACAGAGGGGCTTTTTTACCCACAGAAGGTTTTACACAGAGAAGTCGTTACTCAGAGAAGTCTTTACTCTAAGGAGCTTTTGCACACAAACGTCTAGGAGCTTTTACACGCAGAAGCTGTTACACAAGGAAGTCTTTACACAAATAGCTTTAACACACAGACGCGTTTACACGCAGAAACTTTTACACAGAGAAGCCTTTACACAGAGAGTTTTTACACACGGAAGCTTTTACACACGGTGAAATCTTTACACAAACGCGCTTTCACACACAGAAGCTTTTACACAAAGAAGTCTTTACACAGAGTGGTTTTTACACACAGAAACTTTTACACACAAAAGCTCTTACACAGAGAAGTCTTTGCACAGAGGCGCCTTTACACGAAGTAACAATTTGAAATTGGCAGCAGTTCTTTAGGAAAAACCCTTCGAAGGAGCTTTCGGGAACTCACTTGCTCCAAAAAAAATTGTCTATTTCCAAAAAAGTTCCTATTTCATGAATATGTTCCAAAAAACATAAGGAATATCTTTCTGAAGCAGGTCCTCATTCAATAGCTTTCAAGCGATGAAATAGAGGGTCGAGTAATCCGGCGGAGCCGACGATGAGCGTCAGCTCAAAAAAAACAATAAATGGCATTGCCAATTAATAAATGAACATAAATTAATGCAGTTGCATATTAATGATATGTAATGGGTATATTGTGGGCCATGCAAAATAGGTAATTAAATGACATGCACCCCACAAACCTATATACAGTTTATCTAGGGTCTGATCAAACAAACAATTGATCTTAGCCAAGCGGAAAATCTTGGATGAGCTGCTAACAACAAACTAATTTATCTATATTGATCTCGGTATTGCAGCACTTTCCCATTTATCTTGGTTGGATCCGTTTGGTATATTCTTGATATGTGTTTATCGTTCGCACGAAATTGTTCTTCAACCAACCAGTCGAAATATTTATGGAGGCTACCTTCCTTCTCCGTCATGCCATTCTTCAAAGGATTCTTCTTGTGGTACACATTTCCTGCAAAACGGAAAATTACATGTAATCTCGTGTGCAGGAGTGTCGATATCAAACAATTAATAATTTGGGCGCCAAAGAAAGAAATTGTGGTTTGTCTGAACATAAGATACATCAAAATCCCATGGAAAATAAAAATGTTTTTTCAAAAACAATAAGTTGGATGTATCCTATGTTCAGACAAACCACAATAAACCAAATATTATGGTTTATGACAATTCACGTAATACGCCACTGGTTTTATGACCAAATATTGTTATCGTTTCAATTTCAAAAACAAATGCAGTAAATTGGTGTCTGTTTGAATAAACCCACTTGCTGAACTGCAGAAACTGATCGGCCAACATATTCGAAGAACATCATGAGCAGCGTTGAAACCCATTGTCAAACATCTGTTGCGGCTCAACATATTAACTAGGGAATGTAGTTGGTACATTGTGAAAATTCCCTTATACTTGATAGGCCCTGGGGATTTGACAATAAATCCGCTATGAGTACATGAGTACATGATAATTTTCATATACATACATATTATATTATACCATCATACCCCCATTTTATGAAGAAAACTACAGTATCATCAACCGACTTCAACACTGCTCACATTTCACATGTTTACCCTCTGGTAATTTAACAGTTTGCTATTGAACATGGCCCATTTATAGTTGATTTACCCATCAAAGATTGTTATTTTCCATAGCTATTTAGTTTACCAGAGGGTACATGAGGGTACCCGGTTACCCCTGCAGTTACCCCATGTTATCTCTCAGCGTGCCTTGACGGACTGGCCCCAATATTCGTAGACCCACGTCTGGTCCATCAGTTCCTGGGGCTGCACGCTTCCAGCCGACTTGGGTCATATCAGTCGCGGATTCGCGGATTCGCGGATTCGCGGCGCAACGTGGCATGGTCAAAATGTGGGTTCATTGTGGTGTTTGAATGAATTCAGTACTAATATTACTATCCCCTATGGGCAGATATGGGCAGTTTAGATGAGTTCAGCCGTTTAGCCCATCTTTGACCATGGCCCATAGAAATATCTGCATTCACAGAACATGGAGAAAGGGAACCACAATGGCTACACGGGATGACAACAGGTTACAGTCTGAAAAATAGTAGTCAGTTGGGATTAATTATTATTCCCAATATATATATATGGAAAAATAAAGCATGTTCCAAACCACCAACCAGTCATTAAAGTCCAAGATCCCAAACCCAAATTTAGGGATCCACACATCGATAGAAACGAAAAGGACATGGTTTTCCTGACCCAAAACAAAGGGAATCATCTCCTGAGGATGGCCAATACCATTGGACCATGGCGAAGGTGATCGGAAGCCCCATCCCCAATCATTCGGTCAGAATTGGCAATGGATCCCTGAATGGATCCCTGTATATATATATAGCCACCAGAAAAATCTAGTTGCTATAGTCAATATTACAAATACATACATATAGTTATCCTCTGGCAAACGTGGCTCCGTGGCCGTCTGGAAGATCACCTATAAATGTGGGTTCTTCGCAGCCATGTGTGAGGATCGTGACAGGGTACACAGCAGACTTATCTCATTGGTGAAATCTTCTACTATAGTTGTAGTATAGTTAATAGTTTTATATACCAAATAGATCCAAATATATCAGCAAATTTATATCAGAGTCCTACTGTTATACGCTATATGGTGGGATTTATGACGTAGTTATAGTCACAGTTATAGTCACAGTTACTTTATCTGGTTGGTGGTTGAGCCACCCCTCTGAAAAATATTAGTCAGTTGGGGTTACTATTCCCAGTATATGGAAAAATAAAACATGTTCCAAACCACCAACCAGTTATATTGTTACTCCAATTATTAACCATTATTAACCATAGATTAACCATAGATTAATCATAGATTAACCAGGAAAATTCCATGGTTCCAGTCACCACCAACCACTTATCTTCCCATGGCAGATCTCCCGTTACGGCTCGGCTAACGCTGATCTCTGGCTGAGCATCGAAGGTGCCATTCGCCTCCAGAATCCCACGGCTCCATGCGCCAGCGGACCAGTAGACGCCACCCATCACCAGGGCGAGGTAAAGCAAGGCCTGAAAAAACATGGGGAATTCATCATGTTGGGGTTGTTTTCGTCATGGAGAATTCACCTGCAGGACCTGGAATCACTCAATTTTGTGTTTTTGTTGGAAACAATATAGGAATTTTTGATAGTAGGTGAAACCTGTAGGGAGAAGAATGGGTTGATTTCACGGATAGTTTGCAGGAAACCCTGTTTCTATTGCAATCAAAACATATCCCAATGTGCTCCATGGTGCTGGAATATTTGCGAACATGTACCCTATAAATGACCCAGTCATGTAGGTAAATATACTATACATGGAGCATATGGGTGTTTCTATTGCAATCAACACATATTAAACATGTTGGTTCCTGCGAATGTTTTCTTCAAATTCGAAACTTTCAAGTTCCCAACTTGGCAATGCTCAAGTCATTGGCACTGCCTCCGATGGGTGCAGATCAGAACTGAATTGGGCTCCTTTCAAGGACTTGACATACCCTCTGGTAAACTAACATAGCTATGGAAAATCACCATTTTTAATGGGAAAATCCACTATAAATGGTCATTTTCAATAGCTATGTTAAATTACCAGAGGGTAACTTGACTATCAATGTGCTTGGGAAACTTTGACTGTAGTGGCTGCCAACAATGTCCTTTTGGTCAAAATAGCTTTGGGCCGGGAGCTGCTATACCATCTATCATCATTTACCTGTTAAAGGGGGTTTCCAAACAACCCCCTCTATTAATCAACCAGCCAATGGGAAAATGGCTCTCCAGCGTTTTTTTTGGGGAATGTAGATTCAACCATAGTTCCGAAGCGCTCCCTACGAACAAATGTTTGCTTCGGTGCCTTGTCTCTCAGGTGACCAACTCAAAAAACGTCAGTTTACCGTTTACGGTTAGTAATTACTAGTGTTGCATATATATGGTTTTATATTAAATCATATCATATTTTATGTTATATATTAAATATTATATATTATAAATAATATAATATAAATTTTATAATATATAATAAATAATATAATATTAAAAATTATATATTATATGAAATATTTCATTTTATATCAATTATTATATTATGTATGATCTCATAAATTATATTATAGTATATATTATATCATATTATCATATATTATATAAAAATACATTGTATTATATATTATATAATAATAAACAAATATATTATATTAAAATATAGTGTATTCAAACATATTATATTATTATATATTGTATTATATTAAATGTTGTTATATTATATTACATTGT
>Ga0126342_10018572_pt1 | contig 11907 bp, 10 predicted proteins | sample Cyp1metagenome_FD_92528 | JGI IMG/M metagenome (GOLD analysis project Ga0126342, IMG submission 92528) | Coral microbial communities from Lord Howe Island, Old Settlement Bay, Australia - Cyphastrea 1 metagenome | ecosystem: Host-associated > Invertebrates > Cnidaria > Coral ... | reverse complement strand
TCGGAACGCCGAACCGCGCAGGCAATAGCGCTGCCCCAAGGCCACATCGCTTAAACATTCCCTTGCCATGCTTCATCCTGCAGCCAACAGGCACCCCAAGGCCACACATCAATGGCTTCTTATTGGCACGCACCCTTACAACTGTACAAAATCTGGGACGTGGCTGGGCTAGATATAGACCAACCACCTTCAGCCCAACCCCCCAGAAGGGGGGTCGGCGGCACCCGGGCGCTAGCCCATTCTATAATAAACTCAATGAAGCCAGATGTTATGACCCGGTACAGCCACTAATCGCTGTAACTATCTGAAAACACAATAGCAACGCCCAAAAAGATAGAAAAACAAAAACTCTTAAGATCCTACTCAAATAATAGTGGTAAAATCAACATTTTCTATCCTTTTGGGGGTTGCTAGAACGGATTTATACCCAAACCTGCCACCCAGGGTGCCCGGAGTGCTTCTCAACATGTCGCGTCCTGCTGTGCTGGGCCTTCATAGTGGCGAGCGATCACGTTGAGGCCTGACTGGGGCAGGAAATATCCGATGTAACTTATATTTCTGGGGGCCTGCAGTGCATGTGTCTGTCTGTGTGTTTGAATCTATGTGAATCTATGTGTGAGTATATATAAACATAGTATAACTGATATCCAAATGGCTATGCGTCACTATGTGAGTCTTGCATCCAAAAAGAACATGTTTGCACCGTTGTCGCCCTTGGGATACTCAAGCCACATGCTACTGGCTCGCCGCACTCTCAACACAGCGCGTTATGGTAAATGGTCAACAACCTCCCTTTTCTACATTTGGCCATGGGTCAAGAACGGCATATCCCTTAAAATGGCAAGGTGATGCAAGGTGATACCCAAAGAATGCTAAACAGGCCACACATTAAAAAAGTACGGCCCCGCAGACCTTGAATTCTGACCCAAAGAACACACCGTCTGGCCTTCCAGACCACCATGCCGGCAGTGCATGCTCTTCATGGATCTGTCAATCAGAGCCAACCTGGATTTCAATTTTTCGACCCTCGTGGTATGGATTTTGTTTGGCAAGTCGGAAGTCCCATCGCACGGATACATTATATATAAAATGATTAGAATATAGCGTGTGATTTCAGCAACAGCTGATTGCCCTTATAAGCCTTATGGATCTTATAGGTAACTTGCAACTTGCAATATGTTTATAATCCCATCACCCTCCAATGAGCCACCCCCAGTTAGACAGGACCGCATAATGAGCACATCCTCCACGTTTTACCACGATTTGGCCAGGATAAGGACCCAATATTGCCGCAGCATGCAATCTTCACAATATGCAAATGCCCATAGAAACCTACCCCCTGGGCACCACAAACATATCTACATATACAATCATATACATATGTCCATTTACCTATGTATCTATCTATATCTATCTATCTGTCTGTATATATGTGTTTCCTTCTTTCTTTTCTCTTCTTTTCTTTTTTTCTTTCTTGTCTTTCTTTCTTTCTTTCTTTCTGTCTTTCTTTCATTCATTCATTTCATTCATTCATTCATTTCATTTCATTCCATTCATTCATTCATTCATTCATTCATTTCTTTCTGCGTGTCTTTCTTTTTCTCTCCGTTTCTTTCTAGTTTTTCTGTCTTGTTTCTTTCTCTGTTTTCAGCTTTTACAGCTATCTATCTATCTATGTATCTATGTACTATGTGTCTATCTATCTTTCTTTCTATTTTTCTTTCTTTCTATCTTTCTATCTTTCTATCTATCTATCTACCTATCTATCTATCGATACGTTTTCTTTATTTCTTATGTTCTTTCTTTCGTTCTTTCGTCCGTTCTTTCTGTCTTTCTTTCTGTTCTGTTCTGTTCTTTTCTTTTCTTTCTTTTCTCTACAGCTACCTAGGTTTGTTTCTTTCGTTCTTCCTATCCAGCTATCTATCTATCGATCTATCGACCTATCGATCGATGGATCTATATATATATATATATATATACTATCTGATTTCTCACCTTGTATTATCTATATAATCTGTTCTCATCTCATCACATCTCATGCATCTCATGTAATCTCATCTATCCATCTGTCTTGCTTGTCCACCTATTAACACACATACCAAAAAAAGAAAGCTGTACAAAATCTTTACTGGAGCTTATAATTTGTAGGTGAGGCCACAACGACGCATTCTCAGCTCCAAACACTTCAGGAAAGTCCATTAAATCCAGCTGGATTCCTTGCTTCAATGGCTGAGAAATCCCGATAGACATGCAGCAAACTTAGCTGGGAAAATCATCCAACTAAATGGGGGTGTTACATTGCCATGTTTGGTTGCTGGAAAATAGAGGGAAACAGGATGTCACTCGATACTATCCCAGTTATTGGGTAGCCAAAAATGTGGATAATTACAATGGGTGTTGACATGATGACCTCCCTAGATCTGACCCAATACCAAAACCGACTATAACAATGTTGTGGGTCCATGGATTGTTTTAAGATCTTTAAGGAAAAACCAACAAAGAACTGTGCGTTTCACGCCGGCGCCGATTTTACGCCCTAATGTAGAAGTTTCGTGCGGGTTTTCCCGAAGACCATTCTCAGAATAAAGCTGCCCGAATGTTGACCATATACGTGGACTTGCTCTAGAAGGCGGCAAAAAGGAAAAAATTACCCTAGAAGATAAACCAATGGGAAAATTCAAAATCAACTCAGAAAATCCAGAAAAAACCTCCTGGTATCTCCTGGTAATATCTTGCAGCTGTGGAAAACCACGATTTGTTCATACGTAACACTTCGAACTGCCCGTTTTCCACTGCTGAGTCGCGCAGCAGACCCTTCGAGAAGTCATGGTAGGCGCAGCCCAGGTCCATCACTGGCCGCTTCCTCGGAGGCTTTCATCAGATTTTCTACCGGTTTCTACTGGGAAAATCACCTGGGAATGGAGATACCCTATAAATGGATAGACATTGGATTTCCGGGCTTGGATATGCATCCTACTTAGGAGCTGGCGAACATGTTGTATATATGAGGTTGACAAAAAACCCACGTGTCAGTGGATGATATTCAACCATAGTCATGCAAAGAACTTCCAAACTGGGATGCAGGTCAGTACAGGTTCTAAGTGCTCAGCTTCTTCGACCAGATTTGATGTATCTCTATTGCAAACCCATGGGACAACCAAAAGGTCGCTGCACTTGTCAACCACCAACAGTTTTGAATGAAATCCGGTCGCCAGGACTTCAAATAGGGCCTGAAAATTGCAACCGAAAAATGCCCCAGGCAGCTAACCACTTGAAGCAGCTTCGCAATTCCAATTCATAACCAGCAATTGACCATATAATATATGTGTATATATATATATACATATGTAAATACTGTATATGTATACTCCATCAGTGTTGCTCAATTCGATCCCCCCTTTGAACCAACAGCCTCCCAAAGCCAGCCGTCTCCAGCTCTTTCAGTGCTGCATCAACTCGTTGCCTCTGTCGTGATCATCATCCCATGTCATGGTAATCTTAAGGACATCATTGGCGATACCATGGTAATTTCATGGTAGTTGAATAGGAAGTTCATTGTAATTTGATGTAATTTGATGATCATCTAAGGGTGAATGAATGGTAGTCTAGAGGGAATCTATCGCTGGATCCACTTGTAATTTTGTTGATATATATATATATATATAGTTGGATCCAGTGGAAATACAACTAGTAACGAGTAATACAACAGTAAGCGTAGGGACATGATCAATGGCAATGTTTGGGATACAATGGTGGTATAGTGGGCGGATACAACTTACAATCAAATGCAATAGTTTCAAAGCTCCTACCGGATTGTCAAGAGAATGGGATGTTCCTGTCGGAAGAATGGCCATTTCGTGGAGAATTCAAGCTTTGAGGATGAGGTTCCTCTTCAAAAACTGGCCATTCAAGGAAGACATGTCCATGGTCTGCCACACAAATAAGAACGGATTGTTTCTCCGCACCTTTTTCCCCATCCAAAATGACCATAGATTGGGGAGGCAAATCCATCATGTTGCAACAAAAAACAATTTTAGAAAAATACACGCACTGTTGAGAGTAGACTGTTGAGAGTAGAATGAATCTACTCTGATGTAACACTGGAGAAAGTCGAGATAGCCATCGCCTGTGTAGTGCCTAAGGAATCAGCCTGGACAGTAAATCGGAAAGGAAGTAGGTTTGAAGCAAATGGATTTACAAACCTGATCGAATCTGATCGATGACCTGAAACAGCCTGATGAGAACAGTTTGTCTAGTTCATTTGCAGGTACACATCAGGACGTCTCCCAATGCATCACCAGAGAATGTGGGCGTCTTCGTTGGCAGTGACCCCACAAACTCTGTCACTGCCCCCTGCAGAATTAGATACTTAGTGGTTCTTGTCCGCATGACAGCTAGCGGGTTTCACACACACACAGGCCCCTAAAGAGGGGCGACTTGGTTACATCAACTAAAGTGAGCTGCCGAGTCTGTCTTTTTCACACAGCATCAAAACATCAAAGCTTCAGATATGCATTAAGCTGCACAATCATTTATTTGGCCACAAAACAAGAAAAAGATAGCTCTCATATAGGAGTATCAAAATTCAGTTGTTGCAGAGTTTAGCTGGTCATAGGGAACAGATTGCTGCGGCTCCATACCAGTGTTCCCATGAGATGGAAAGCTAGGGAGCCGAGCTGTCGATCTGATACGTTCCCAGCCATCTTCAGACGTCTTAAGGCCCCCCGGCCGTTGAGTGAAAACGAGGCTCAAAACCAGAGATTCGAACTGTCGATCCGAGATGTTCGTGACCATCTTCGTACGTCATAAGGCCCCCCGACCGCTGAGTCAATATGAGATTAGCTGCAGCAACTGAAATACGTTGTTTCGCCTGTCTTTTTCACATCGCATCGAAACATCAAGTCTTTGGAGATGTACCGTAACTTCATATAGTGACATCAAAGTTGGCAACAAGTTTCTGGAAAGAGTTCAAGAGTCAAAGGTGTGGTGCTCAACTTTATAGGAAAAAATTCTAGGTGGTCCGCAACAATCGTGGTAAACGCTGAGGTGGTATGGCAATTTGAACCGTTGTGTAGAATCATGCACATTGCTCTCAATTCGGAGGAAAGGTCGCAGTTAAATGGAAAGAGAGAGCTCAAACGGCCGAACTGGATCTGAGAGGCGATTGTTACAAATTTTAATTTAGCAGGTAAAAAGGACAAAATTGTTGAGGCACCGTGCCATGAACACTGACCGAGCCGCTTGGTCCGGTTGAAAGTCCTGTGAATCTGATACGTTCACGACCAACTTCAAACGTAACGTCATAAGGCCCCCGGCCGTTGAGTCCACGTAAACTTGAAAAAATGCAGACATGGTATGCGTTTGAACAAACTGGTTTGGAGCTTGGATGATGTGATCGTACAAATTTGTGAATTGTTCGCAAAGTCCAAACGTCAAGCTGTTTCTGTCTGGTTGGCTGAGAATTTGAAAAACTCTTGATTTCGAGCGATTTGCACTAAAGGAGGCTTAGCCAGTGTCAGTCCCATCCGATCTAAGGTTCCGGACGTTATAACCTTTGATATACTAGTACTCTGTAGTTGAACATACGTAACAGTTTTCAATAGCTGACCGTACGTAACAGCTTTCTATAATACATCGACAGCGACATTGTATCCCAACGGTTCTGAGCCGTGGGCTGGTTCCAAAAGGATGGGTGGAGGCTGGAAAACGAGTTGTCAAACGCTCTGTAAAGTAATCAAGTTCAGAAATCAAATGCTGTGCAGGCAAAAGTACAACTGTGTTATCAACGTATCGATGGTGAAAAATCTGATTTGCACGAGATTGACGAAAACAGGAAGGACAAGTTTGTTCATGCATTAATGCCGTTGACGCGCAGAAAATGGGAGCCCGTTGGCTTCCCCTACTTGCTCCACAACTTTGACAGTAGGTGGTCAGTCCAACTGTCAAAAAACTGGGATCATGCCACCAACAAGAAAATTGAGGATAAGTCGTGCAACACGACAAAATCGTAGAGCCGATAAAGTGCATGTCACAAAATGACCCGTTACTATTTCCACTGAAGGATGCCAAACATTTGACGGGATTGGCCGAGTCCGAGCTCAGGTTCCGAGCGTTTTTGCCTTTGATGTACGTGTGCTCTGTGATGCTTGAAATCTTTTCAGCAGGTTGAACGTACGAAGCAAAGGATGGATGAGTTTCAAAACAACTCATGTTCAGAATTCCAATACTGCGCAGGCAAAAGTATCACTCTGCTGTCAACATTTATCTACGTATCGAGGATGAAAATCTGCTTTGTTCGAAATTGGAGAAAACAAGGACAAATTGAGTAAATTCAACCAATTGTTGCTGGCTGTCATCGATCACAAGGTCAACAGTTTCGACTAAGGCCCAGGCTTCTAAATCCAACAATAATGTAAATACCAGTACTTCCGAAGCTTTGATATCCATCCTTTCTGATTCATCCCATGCATTGATAGAGGTACTACCATTCAGCCTTTCTAGTTTTTCACAATTACACGCAAATAACGCGGTCGTTGGCAGTGTCCAGAGTCCCATGTGTAAAAGAAACAAAAGATTTTGCATGATCAACCATAAAAAGGTTGACAGCAACTTCAATTGCGTCATAAGGCCCCCGGCCGTTGAGTTAGCATGGGATTCGAAACCAGAGATTCGAGCTGCCGATCCAGTACGTTCATGACCATCTTCAGGCAGCATAAGGCCCCCGGCCGTGATCGTGGGTCACGACGCTGAGAACTCATGCTTTAACTCCTATAGCTAAATTGCAAGCTTGATCCACTCCATGTTGGAGATTGAACGTTGTCATAAGGAAAGTTATTCAAAAAATAGAAAGGAAAAAAATCAGAAAAGAAGAGTACAAGTCAGAACGAAGTGCAGATCATTTTGAAAAGCAAGCGAAGTCTTAGAGAAGTGGGATCCGAACCTTACCACTTCATGAAATTCTAGGCGCTTCACATAGTACTTGAAACGGAAAAACAGTGACCTGACCAACCTGGCCTTTCCATATGCGGCAAACACTGAAAAGATCACATGAGCAAGCGCAAAGTGCTAAATGACCCTGACTGAATTACAAGAACGTAAAATTACACATATCGTCACGAAATGGCCATGCAATGTGAAGCACACGAAATGGGGTCATTTTTGACTCTGAATTAGGGTTGGTCGCATTGTTTGTGAAACGTTTGTCTGTCGTCTTTGAAACTGAAACTCTACGTAGAGGGTATTAGGCACGCCAGATGTGACACTGGGCTTAAGTGCGATCGTAATCCCCATCTTTTGTCTCGGCCATTAACACTGTCAAAATAGTGCAGCATGTCCTCCAATCACACCTCCAGCAATGTTGGCAATATGTTGTTGTCTTGAATAGGACATACCAACCAGGCATGTGGGTCTGTCAGCCGTGCAGTTTGCATATTTCTGGGCCTTCTTCAAGACTGAAATCAGAGTCGGTTTTGTCATTGTGGGTCTAGCAACTGTGACACCACGGCAGAAAAATTTCAAAGCTGGTATCCAAGTCTCATCAAGAGGATCGGTTGAGGAAGGTCGAATATAGCCACGAAAAAAGACTTGCTCCCGCGCACCAAATGTTTGTATTCTGAGCATAACAGATGTATTCAGCTATAGGTACCACAGGTTCTTGAGTAAATTCCACTGGAATCAGTCGGGCGGCAATTGCCACCAATTGTTGTTGGTTGTCATCGATCACCAAGTCGACAGTTTTGACTAAGGCCCAGACTTCTGAATGCAGCAATAGTCCTTAGTGTGGATACCAATGCTTCCAGAGCTTGGAAAATGATGGCCGAGTATTTCGTGAAGACTGGTTGATGAAGGTCTTTGAAATCGTTCATAAAATCTTCTGTCAACTTCTGTTTTCATGAGGCAACGGAATCGACAGGACGAAAACGGGGATGGTTCTGAAAATATGTTTGAGAAGGCTTCCATTTGTCTCCCGCAATTTCCAAGGCACCAATCTCGTAGGCATTCCGAATGCGAGAGGGATCTCGATATAAATCTTGTCTAATTCGTACCATGCATTGATATAGATAAAACCAATCGGTCTTTGCAGGATTTTCAAAAATTTCAAACAGTTGCGTTCGAATGATGCTGTCGTTGGCAATGTCCAGAGTCGGATTTGGTTGCCTTGGGGGTGTAAAAGTTCAACAACTTCGACAATCCATGGAGAACGTCCAATCTTGGTCACAATTTTCCGTCGATTTCCTTGTGATTTTCATTCACTTGTGAATGTCAAAGACTGTCCTTGATGATTGGTCAAACAGTGGACAAAGATTCCAAAATAAGGCACAGGTTGTGGTGTGAGCTGCGCTTGATTGTTTAAAACACCAGTTGCCGTCGTAGTTCCAATGTGAGCGTTCTCTTCCCCAAGAGTGTCAACTAAGGGCCGAACTCTTTGACGTACGGATCCTTCTTCACTTTGACTATCTAAGGGCCGAACGCGTTCTACCCGATCCGTCAAACTTCCAGAGGGTCGGAGTGATTGTGTCTGATCGGCCGATCCTGAAATGGCAACATTCGATACTGAGGGCAGAGCACCAACGTTCGATACTGAGGGCAGAGCACCGGCACGTCGCAGAAAATACGCGTTCGTACGCGTTCATCGTCTGTTGGTCAAGATTGGACCACAACCCAAACATCGAATTTCCGTACATCTGTTGAAATTGCCTATATTGCATTTGATGATTTTCAGTCTGAAGAATGGCCTGTAAATATGATTGAGCTTCATGCGGATTGGTTCCTTGCAAACGATAATGTCCAAGCTGTCCAGTGATTTCCAAACTCGGTGACTGATCTTGTTGATTTGCAGGAGCACGAAATTGCTTGCTAACAGGTGTAACCCAAGTGGATGGAGGAGTAATACTAGGTGGACATCGAGACTTCGGAAAGGCAGCTGGGATTTCAGATTCAGAAGGGGACAACATGGCGGAGGTGAAACTGGGAATAACGTGAGAAAAATAGGTAAACAAGAGAGCAAGGGATCAAGCAAATGTTCAAAACATGTATGTCTGAGGCTTCCGGCCGTAGGAGATAAAAACTTCAGATTCTTTGTCTCAGAATTCCCGGCCATACGGCCTGCTGCTGTCTTGTGACGTATTCCTGTCTTGTGACTTTCTCCATGATTCCGTTAACTCATACATTCCGGCTTAGAGCCAAATTCCCACGGGCACCAAGTCCCGCCATGATTCCGAGGTATTGCAGTACCCCACTTTACACCGGAAGGCCGGCTCCAGTCACGTGCACGCCACACAGAGCGTACAGACGGCACTCACAAGTCAGTGAGACTGTGCCCATTTCACACTGTTGAGAGTAGAATCTACTCTGATGTAAAACTGTAGAAAGTCGAGATAGCCATCGCCTGTGTAGTGCCTAAGGAATCAGCCTGGACAGTAAATCGGAAAGGAAGTAGGTTTGAACCAAATGGATTTACAAACCTGATCGATCACCTGAAACAGCCTGATGAGAACAGCTTGTCTAGTTCATTTGCAGGTACACATCAGGACGTCTCCCAATGCATCACCAGAGAATGTGGGCATCTTCTTGGCAGTGATCCCACAAATTCTGTCACTGCCCCCTGCAGAATTAGAAGCGGGTTTCACACACACACAGGAAAAGAAAACTTTTTTTTGGTGGGTTCATAAAGTTCATAGCTTCGATTCTTGACCCATAGCATCCCGTAGCCCTTGGGGCATCCAGCAGCGGTCCGAAACTCAAGCCACTGGGTCGATCCGGACAGGAGACCTCCATGATGCTCAGCTGAGAGGCTTCAGATCGGCTCAGATGGATTCAGATGGGAAAAAATCCAATGGAAACCATGGATTGTACCAGCCAAATATGGGGGGTTCCTACATGTTTCCCGACAACCGGAGGTAAGTTGCATGAAACGGGAAGGTCTTTGAAACATTTTGAAACCACCTAGGAACGAGCCAACGAGCATTGCTGAGCACGGTCTTCGACCATCACAACCTTACGGAACGATGTAGGGTCAAGTCTATGAGCTGATGGAACCATGTCATTCCCAGATCATCATCCTCAACGAATATGTAAAAGCGGTTCATAGCAATGACCATCTCATACCATTATTGTCCATGATTCATCCGCATGTTCATCCATTTTCAACCACCATTGACTAATTTACATTGATCATTGTCAGCAACTCCGGCCTCACTCGGCTGCTTTCCTCTCAAGCGCTTTCTGGGCGGCTCCATGGCGCTCAGCCATGGAAAATGCTAGCCAAATCATCTACTTTCATAGGTAACTGATGGCAATTGTTCAGGAAATCAGCCTCCTACCAAACAAGTCTAGTCAGTCTATGTATATCAGAATTTGCCATGGCAAGACTGCAAAAGTTGGTGGATATCCACCTCTAGCTTAGTGTTTCCCTTACAACTGGGATGCCACAGAACTCCAAGCTTTTGATCCACATTCAACCTTGAGGTGCGGCAAAAATGGAATACCCAGGGAAGGGTTTCTCTATCAAAAAATATGTTTGTTCAGGGTGGAACCTGAATTTGTGGCCCTGAAATTGACCCAATTTCAAGGCAACCTCGCAGCTTGTCCGCTGTCCACCCAACCCAACCCGTTTGCTTCATCAGGTGTTTCACCTCACGTTCTCGGGTTTTCATGGGGGTTCCATTCCACCTCCCCACACCGGGAAATCAAAAATTCACCCACAACCATTTGGTGGCCAAATCATGCAACATCATTTAAAATGTAGATATATAATAGATATCTATATTTATCTATATTTATCTATATATATATATATATGTATATGTATAACCACCGTAAACCCAATATCAAAGTATAGTAAATCCATAAATCCACATGAAATCCAGATTTTCAGACTATAAATCTACAAAGATTGAAACCAACTTCGAAACCTATGGTGCACGCTGCACCTCGGAGTTTCTGCACCGCTAGGAACTCTAAGATGCGAATCTTCACCTGGCGGCAACAAAACACCATTGTTTCTAGTACTAGTATAGTAATAAAACAATATAATAATACCATGTAAGCTAATATTAAATGTTTTTTTGTACATTATAATGTTATATTAAATTATATTGTGCAATAAAAAATCTCATGTAACATTATATTATATTATATTATGTTATATTATATTATATTACATTTTATTAAATATATAATACAATATTATATTATATTTTATTATTTTATTTTACATTATAAAATATATTAGAATAAAATATAATATAATACGGAAATCATATTTTTCAAAAAATGATATAATATAATTTAATTTAATATAACACAAAATAATAGAATATAATACGAAATAAAAAAAAGGAAAAAATAAAATATAATACAAATAATATAAAAATTGATATAAACTAATACAATTTAAAAGAAATTATTGTGAAATAATATAGTATAATGCAACATGTTTTTAGTGTATACAATGAGATATCATTTAATTTAATAAAATTTAATACAATGAAATTTGATCTGGTTTGGTATAACTTAATACAATAAAGTATAACTAAAAGAAAAGATAACGAAATATAATACAATACAATGCAATAAAACAAAGTATATTATAACTAACCATGATACAATACAATATACTGTAATACTGTAAAATAATATAATACAATATAATTTAATTATACAATACAATATAATAATATAATATAGTATAATATCAAAACAAAAATACTTAATATAATTTTATACGAAACAAAAAAATATATAGCATTAAATAATCCAATTTAAAATCATAGAACAAAGTTATTTTTCCCCAACAGCAGAATGCTTTGGGGTCTTCAGCCATAGTAAAGGTTTCGGAGCAGACCGGAGCAGCTCCAAAACCCATTCCCCCAAGGTTCCCAGATTCCAAGTAAAGGTTCCCAGGTT
>Ga0126342_10018571_pt1 | contig 11907 bp, 13 predicted proteins | sample Cyp1metagenome_FD_92528 | JGI IMG/M metagenome (GOLD analysis project Ga0126342, IMG submission 92528) | Coral microbial communities from Lord Howe Island, Old Settlement Bay, Australia - Cyphastrea 1 metagenome | ecosystem: Host-associated > Invertebrates > Cnidaria > Coral ... | reverse complement strand
GTCTACGACGTTTGTGGCTCAAGCGCCTTCGAGAAAAGGCGTTTGGTTGTTTGTTTGATGCAGGTGTTGCCGGATTGGTTTCCCCTTTTTGTTTGGGTTTCCGGTTCGACCCCCTGTTTCACTATCCTATGGTTATTTGTGTATCAGTACAATACTATATCTACATATAATAAGCCTGAAGAAAGATAGGAGTTGGTAAAATTCTATGTCGTAAAATAGTGGTAAGTTGAAGTGTTTCTATCTTTTTGGAGGTTGGCAAAGGGGATGATGGTCCCGACACGCGTTCTGATATGTTGTGACGCGTTTCAAACATGAGGAGCTTCTCCAACAATAAGAATCCTAAGGTCCAAAGATATTTGGAACCCAAAGATGTTGTAGATTGTGGCTACAACAAAATTTCATATTAGTGTTCTCTCCCATTCGCCGCCTTTTTCCTGGATTCGCGTCATGATTCCATATCATGCCATCAGGAAATGGGCGATGAGATCCAGATCATCTCGCCCTCGGACTTCTACCTGTTGGACACCTTGGGGTTTCTTGGTGTCAAATGGCGAGGCCCCTTCCATGCCAGTAGAAAACCATGCTTAGCATGTGGCATTTTAAGCTGGAGATAGGTGCCCATAGAAAAAAAATCATTTGGTGGCAAACACAGAAACATGGGATATCCCAAAATGGCAATTTTCATGGGGAGAAGATGGCATTTTGGGGCTACTACTCTGTTTTCAGGCTAAACCGCCCGTCTATTGGATTATTACATATTTTATTACATATTATTTCATGGGGCCCCTAAATGGTTCCATCTATATACTGGAAGCCAAAGCCAAATACATAGCCCATTGAACTATCATTTTGGGGCCAATTTGCAGTGCTAGTAGTCTATTGTTATGTTCTGTTTACGGCCCCAGTTTGGAAGCCGCAATTCCCAACAAATGTCTACTTAGAATTGATTATATAATTCATGCAGTTGAATCAATTCAAGCATTTAAATTTTAACATTGTTAATTCTGAACCATGATTATGTAGTTATTCATGAAGTTGTTGAACCATTCACCTAACTATCCTAACCATCCTAACCATCCTATAACCATCCTATAACCACGTTGAAGCCAACGACCAGCAACCGAGGAAGTGTCGCGGTTTTCGTTGGATTGATCCGACGGCAGGCCACGGTATTCGTGCAATAATGGGATATATGCTGATAATATGCTGATAATATGCTGATAATATGCTGATAATATGCTGATAATATGCTGATAATATGCTGATAATATGCTGATAATATGCTGATGATATGCTGATAATATGCTGATGATATGCTGATAATATGCTGATGATATGCTGATGATATGCTGATGATATGCTGATGATATGCTGATAATATGCTGATAATATGCTGATAATATGCTGATATTGCAATATTGTTGTATGGTAGTATAATCCCCAATATATTGTTGCTGATTGGTGGTTTCAAACATGGTTTTTATTTTCCACTTCATATATGGGATGTCATCCTTCCCATTGACGAACTCATATTTTTCAAGATGGTTAAGACCACCAACCAGGTTGCAATATTGGTTCTTGGAGCTGTCCGAAAAATAAAAGGCAATGATGTTGCCGCAAGCAGTTCTGTCTGGGGGATTCCGATAATGACCTCACCTGGGAGGAGGATGTTGAAAGTCGGCTGTGTTTCAGGTGGTGCCCAGTGAAATGTATGTTGGTCCATGTCACCAACACGAACTAAAGTTCAATATCTCTAAAACCCAACAGTTGTATTTACAACTTAGCTAAGATAATTCAACTCTCAAACCTCATGTTTGGTTGGTTACCGTCAATCCCATGTTTTGTGTTGTACTTCAACCCCAACAGACTGGGGCACCACCTGACCGACCGCAGATGTTCCTGTGGCCACCTTCACTCCGCTGCCCAATTCCATGGTGGTGTCCGGAGACCCAGGGACCCAGGGTCCGGGTGTGCCCATGCAGACATTCCAAAATCTCATGTCTACATCCTCTGTGCAAAAAAGAAACAAGAAGAAACAAGAAGTCAAAATGGGGATGGCTGGAACATATGTAAACATGTCACAACGGATCCAACTGGATAGTAGCTCACATCATTTCACATCGCAGAATCTTATTTGCAAAAGATTTGCTTCCGCTTCACCAGGATGCCATGTATGCATATATGTGCAATGACCCCATCCCCACATATAAAAAGGATGTCGTTTTTTTTTGTGCCCAGATGTTTCATTGAAGCCATTGGTGCTGAGCGCCCAGTGATCTGTTGGGGGTGATTTGCCCTGAAGAAGGCTTTATAAGATGTTTTTGTTGGGAACTGAAATGTCTTAAACCATCTTTAAACCCCACAGGTAAATCATTAATCACCATTAACCACCATTAATCACCATCGTTGGGTTAAGGTTTTTCTTTGGTGAACCATTAATTTCTTAAACCTGGGCCAGGTGCAACGCCAGCTCCATTACGATGTACATTATGGAACCCACACCGGTGGAGAGAGCCCGGGCACCCGAAGCACCCGGGGGCGGGGCACCCGGTGGGGCACCAAGGATGGCACCTGGGGTCCCAGCAAAAGCGTTTCGGGGGGTGCTTGTTTAACCATAAAGATGGGGTTATGCTCTGAACAGCCAGAAATTTGTTTGGTTGGTGCTTTGGAACATGTTTTATTCTTCCATTCAGTTGGAAAATTTCATCATCCTAATAATCCCAACTGTTACTCACTCCATCATTTTTCAGAGGGGTAGGCTCAACCACCAACCAGATAGTGTTGGGATTTTGTTTGTTTATTTTTGGATCTGTTTGGTTCAGCTGTGTATTGTTCTGTATTGTTGCTATAAACTGGTGGTGACTTGCTAAGTCACCCCGTGAATTTGATGTGGATCCTCGGGGCGGTGTATGTTCTCCATATGTTCTGGTCCAAGAATCAGAATCAAGTCCCAAACTGGATGGAAATTTGAGTATATGATTCGTATATGATTGATGATTTGATGATTGTTGATTGAAAGAGTCTGATTGGTGATTTCGTGATGGCGCCAACTGATTGTCTTTCCTACTTGTCATCACGGGCCCAGCTCGCAGCGAGGACTACTACATTGAGTTCGGCTTAGACATCTACAATCCACTCAGGAGCGAAATGGCAAGAATCGGATCCTTAAAGTAGCAGTTCGCCGGAAAGGTAGAGAAAAACAGTTGCTTGCTGTTGATGATAAAAAAAAAGGCCAGGAACAAGTATATACCCTGTAGTACCTGTAGTATAGTAATTACCTTATACATATATATATATATATATTACACACATAATATCATATATGTATATACATACACGTACTTAGTTCACAATATGCCATATCTTGTCCATATGTATTTTTCAACTGGCTCTTGACACTGATAACCCCGGCGCTGATACTTAGGGCCCCACAAGGATTCGGCACATTAGGCACCAAAGTAATGGTTTTGTGGGTTTTAGTAGCCCTTCATAAGGATTACCAAGGGTTATTAGACCCCCAAAGTTGGGAGGTATTATAGAATATTATAGATTTGTTTAGTCAATTATATCAGATACCTTTTTGGGGGGGACTAAGGCTCGTCTAGTGGTTTGGTATGTCCAAATCTAAGACACCCATACCGACAGTGTCGGAGAGATTTAGTGAAGCGACGGGTACTTCACTAGCAACGGGTATCCAGTTTTGCAGGTATCCAAAAACGATCAGTACTTGAGTATTGTCATTGTTTTGACTGTAATTCACAAGTCTAAAAAATTGAGAAAAGTATGGTCCCTTGACCTTCATGAACATAGGTTCATGGAGGTTCATCCCATCAACCCCTAGTGATATGGCCTGGTTGGTGGTTCGAACAATGTTTGAAGAATGTTCTATTTCATCCATATGTCGCATTATTGATTTAATGGATCCACTAATATTGGTTTGCTCATGTGTTGACCATGTTTGAACAATGTGTTAATCATACAGTTATCCATGATCACAACTGAGCATCATGGTGTTCTGCGTTCGCTGTGGTACTTCTCCATGGTGCTCCGAGCGTGAGCGAACGGCAGGACTCCTCCTCTGACGGACAACTTCTGGCAGTGCACTGTGGTCAGCAGGGTAACCAAGGGGGTGCAGTTCCAGTGAACTAAGTGGTTGTATAACCATAGTTACCATCTGGTTATGACTAACATAGCCATGGAAAATCACCATGCTATTAATAGGTAAACCATCTATTTCTATGGGCCATCTATACCATGGCGATGTTAAATAACCATAGTTATAAGTTAAATATAGCTTGATATCCTATCTTCGGGGGTTATGCCAGAGTTTTACTAAGGATTATGCTGGTCCTGATGTCTGTTTTTTTCTTTTCCGATCCTTCATTAAACCAACCATCCATGTGTTTGCAATTGCCATGGCAAGAAGTATCATTGAAAGGCACTGCTTGCATTAGCCATGTTGCAAGGATATGTACTCGGGGCCCTGTCACTCTACTGGAATGAATCCAACTGATATATATCTACTGAGGTTACATAAGCGCGAATGCTTTGCAACAACTTTAACATTGTGAATTGCAGAGGATTTTTGTTTAACCGCCGCAGCACCAGAAGGCGTCTCTGCTCTAAAGATATATGCTGTACTGTCTACACATATACATATATATATATATATCATATATATATATATCATATATATATATATATCATATATATATATATATCATATATCATATATATATATCATATGTATATATATATATATCATATATATATCATATATATATCATATGTATATATATATATATATCATATATATATAGAGAGAGAGAGAACGCCCTATACTTTATGTGCTATATATATATATATGTATTAGTTATAGCCATTATATCAAAAGAAAAAAATGAACAACTATATACACATGCTTATGATTTCGTTCAAGATACAGGATCGACCCAAGTGATCCACTTTTTGCTTCCTATTCCAAGGTGCCAATGTGGATCAGAATGGTCAGCGCATCATCAAGGCTTCCAAGGTGCAGCACTGGTTGCTTGTTGTTCCCCTGTTGCGCGTTGATTCTTATTGGTAAATGTCAATAGAAACATGTTTTTAAATGGGATTTAAGAATCAAAGATATGGAGATATAGTTGACACATGATTGTTGGTTGATGAATAGTTCGGGGTTATACCATCCTTTTATATATATACAGGGATTATAATCATCCTTTATATAGGGGATTATCATATAATCCTTTACATATATATATAGGGATCATCATCATTATCAATATCATCATCATCATCATCATCAATCATCATCATCATCAATCATCAATCATCAATCATCATCATCATCATCATCATCTCCAAGGCAGTATATGGGAATCCCCATTGAACACAACTGGAAATTGGGTGAGTTACTGCAATTTATGGCCATCCAAAACTCAGAAACAAGATGAAACAAGCTAGTCAACCATCTAATTTGCGGGGACTGTAGATTGCCAATGTTCAGACAAAGATGGGAGTAAACTGAGAAAATAGCGGGGAAAATGGGATGCATTTCATGGTATTTCACCAGTCAGGCTTGCAATGTAAGTGGTGGAAGCATGCCCCAGCATGGTTTATTTATGGGTGGCTTTGGCTAGTTCAGAACTTTGACACAGGCCATGTTTGAGAGTATGGTGCATTGTACTATACGTATATGTATGTGTATATATATATAAGTAACTGTACATCCACTGTATTGTATGTAGTGGAATCTTTGGAGTCTATCAACATGACCTCAATTTACGGAGCTGGCAACTGTGGGTTTCAGGTATATACAAATCATGGTAAAACGAGCAGAATCTCTCCAAAAAATCAGCTTCTTCAGAGTCATGTCCTGAGATTTTCTGCGAATGTTTCCTTGACTCTTTATCGAGAGCAGAGTCACAAAACGGCCGTTTTGGTTGCCGTTTTCCCAGGCATTCCAGAGCTGGGATATAGTACCACAGCTCGAGAATCTACAGGTGAAACTGCAGTGGGTCGGTGATGTGCGAAACTGCGACTTTTCACCAACAAAAGTTGGGACAGTTCACCAACAAAAATCATGAATGAAGCAAACATAGCTGGAGATATCTGGAGCTGCAAACGGCAACACTCATAGCTTTGGAACCTGATCTTCTTTTTAGGGACCTGTGGGCATGTTTCGGTAAGCCGATGCTTCCCATCTTCAACCTTCCAAGATCTTCCAAGCAGATCATCTCTTTCAGACACGAGCAACAAGAAAATGGGACCTGTGGGCTAATACCAATACCTCAAAAAGTTTTATTTTTTCAGATTGCCAGTTTACTCACAGGAAATTATGAGTTTTCACAACTTGTTTTTAGGTTTATGCCAGTAAAAGTGTTTGATACAACGGAGGAACCAATCCTATCTCTTTGCGTGACTTGGATTCGAGGGGTACAAGTAGCTGAACACCCAAACATCAACCAATTGGTGTTCATATTTTGGATGGTCACCAGGTTGTGTGGGTTTTAAGTTCTTCCAAATGCATGAAATACGTGTCATGTTCATACCATATTATATGATACACTGTGATGTCAGAAACGTACATTTCATTCCTCCACGACATGTTCAACGGCACACGTGGTTGTCTGTATCCTCCTCGGTTGACAATTTCAACTAGACAACATGATTCTCGAAAGACGGTAAATGTTGTGGTTCAAACACGAACATGGGAAATGCACTGGAATGATGGTTTCCAGACATTATTATCATTGGATTGGTTTAAGGGAAAATCTTAACCGGAAACCATGGTTTTTACCATCAAATTGATCGGGCTTTCCTGTAAATTTTCCCATCATCCAATTCTATGATATTCATGATTTTTTGTTGAACAAAAAACAAAACTGTCCACTGATAAGGCCAGCATCCGTTTAGCCTACGAAACGCTGCCGTTTCGTCGTGAGGTCCGTTTGTTGGGACCCAACACTGCGGCAGAGACCATGCCACTTGGAGCACCGGGCCGCAGGGGATCCTCACGCTGTAGCAATGTGTAGCAGGAGATGTCAAAATGTAAACGGAGAAGTACCAAAATAAGCATGTCTGGTTGGTGGTTTGGAACATTTTTTATTTTCCCCAATAGTTGGGATGATGATCCAATCTGACTAATATTTTTCAGACGGGTTGAAACCACCAACCAGATGTAATAAGTGTAAATGGCTATGAGTCAAAACCCTGGTACCGTGCCGTGAACCCCAAGTCATAGCTGGGATTTATGGATGTGAATAACCCACTAAAAATGGTATCTATAGGTATTGACCCATACCCAAATAAGTGTGGGATGTTCAATATGTTTCATTATGTTTCATCTTTTGTGCGGGAGAATGTTGAATTGCATTGACATGTCTTCAGCTGGTGCGAGGTCGAAAGTGTACTGACTCATAGCCGGAATGTCCCCGTGAAATATGCTGCTCTGTAGCAGTCAACAGATGTCCAAAGATAGAGAATGCATGTCACAAATTCTTTTTTGGAATCAAGAGATGGGTTGCTTATGGTATTGTCTTAACAAGTTTGCCTTATTTACCAAGTTTGATTGGACCGTCGCCACGTGATTCCGATCAAGGCTTCCAAACTCCAGATTGATTCCATGCTTTTTAGGCTTCACATGGCTTCAAATGGTTGGATAACGACCTATTTTCAGTATTGTTCCAGCTTGAAATTTTGAGGCACAATTGGATTCAAAACTATTCGTCATAACTCCGAGTTGAGTCCGAGTTGGGTGCTTCCAAAAACAGGGGATCCGAGAGTCACCAGGGGTTTCAGCGTTTCAATCTACTTAGAATGCTCATCCATCTAGTTTTGGATGAGGGCACCTTCATTTTAGCTCCATATATCCCAGGGCATGTTCCAATTAGATGCGTTGTCCCAGTATGATGCCATGTCCCAGTGTGTCATAGTCAATAGTTACCAACTGGTTCAAGATTTCTTCCACAGTAAGTATCAATTAGCATCAAATTTCTGGGCATTTTCCCATTTTCCAGGCATGTTCCAGGCATTTTCCCATTTTCCAACTGACTGTTCCATCGCCATGGCTGGCGCGCAGGTCCTCGATCAGCGTGGAGTTCACTCCGGTGACCACCGCGGAAGACATCGCCATCCTGGTGCGACGGAAATGGGGGATCTCCATGAGCCCATCGCCGATATGGTGAAATGGATATGGACTTACAATGATGATTATATGGATATAGTGATTTATGGTGCTTTATGGTGATTATCCATATGGATTGTAATCCGTATATAATCTATGATTATATGGATATGGTGATATGTTTATCTATTTTTTTCACATGGATCTCCTAATATGGATGGAAAAAAATGGATCTCCATGGTGAAATGATAGATTGTGGTTTATGGATATGGCTTATGGATGGATTACAGACTTTGAACACATCGCGGCCAGTTCAACTCGCCGACGGAGTTTGATTTCACCAACGCGCGGACGGAAGATGATGAGGACCAGGTGCCAGTTGTGCCGGGGGTTTCCGAAGAATGGGTGATATGGGGATGTCCATAAATGGGTGTACCGTGGTGTACCCCAAAAATGGTTGGCTTACAATGGAAAGTCCATGAAAATATGGATGATTTTGGGGGAAACCTTGTGGATACCTTGTGGATCAAGTGGATGGATGTGGATGGTATCCCGAAAAAAACTGTTCCATTGTTCAAAAAAGGGACGCAGTTGCCGACAATGGATCCCAACCTGAAAGTTGCGACAGATAGTACTTCTTGTAATTTCAAAGCTAGGCCATTGGAGTCACCCAAAGACAGATTTCCAAGTGACATACCCTCGATATCTGACCTTCTCCTGGTGGACATCCTCCGTTGATTGCTGTCGTGCAGGTCATTTTCCTGGTGGAAGGTCCCTTGATACGAATCAGAATGGCCATCACACGAGGCAGCGGTTTTTTGAATCGGATCAGTGCTGGTGGCTGTTTTTTCTGGGAGATGGTAGACGAGTGGAGGAAGATTACTATCTTCTGAGTCTGGTAATTTGATATAGCTATGGAAAGTCGCCATGTCAATAGGGAAATCATTTTTCGATGGGCCATGTTCAGTAATTAGGTGTGTTAAAATACCGGAGCTCTGTAATCATGTTCGTTCTTGTTTTTCCGGAGGATTCCCCCGTCATTTTTTGAAAGCGATGGATGTTAAAGGGGCTTGTAGAGACCACAAACGGTTTGCAGCAATGGATCATGAGAGTGGATAATCATCTTGAAGCACGGACCAAGCGAACGTGACTCAGTGACTCTTTGGAGGTTTACTGATGAAGAAGCTGCAGATCCTTCCATGGGTGGTAATTTGATACATATAAAAGATATGGTGAAAAAGAGGCAATCTTGTAAAGGGGGCCCTCAGAAAGATAATTCCGAGTATTTGGAAGATGTTCTAGTTGATTTTCCATCATTGCTTCCAGTTGTCCATCTTTTTTGTGGTTATCATCAATTTGATGATTTAACGTTCCTTGGGTATACCTCACAAGATCATTGCAGGTGTGCGCACCCAAATCATCCTGAGGAGTCGCGGGTCAGGGTGGTGCCCCAGTTTGTTGGCTTGGCAACACAGAAGTGCGATAACTGCTATGGTAGATATAGCATGATATTGCGAACTAGTTCATGGGGGTTATAAAGTGTTATAAACTAACAAACACAACTGGGGGGGACACCTGCTTCTACATTTTTTCGTCCTTTGTTTGGGTGGCTGCAAATGCGCAATAGATGACCAATAGCTGGTGATTTTCATCATTTTCACCGAGTCTGGGATGGGGAGCCACCAGTTCAACGGGGTCCAAACCGCATGTTTTCCCACGTCCATTTTCTTTTCAACTGGGAATGATCAATGGCATTGAAACTCGACTGAGTGAAACAGTTGTTTCTGCTGTGAAAGACCCCCAGAAGGATCAAAATTGCTACTCACTGGCCTGAAGATTTCAATGAATTTTGGGCCAAATTTTGGGGTTGGTTTGTTTTCAGTCCTGTTCAAGGCGAAGCAACAAAAACTTGGGTCGGGAAGAGTTCACAATGCACCATCTGACTTGCTCACACACCAGCATGCCGTGTTTGGATATTGAAATATTGGCAGCCTCAAAGTACTTGTGATGTTCCATCTTCAAATGGAATGATATGCATTGGGATGATCAACCCCAATCAGTAAGAATATGTCACTAGCTTACTGCAACAGATGATTCGTGTCATTTCGTGTCTGTGTTGACACTGGTTGCTTGCTCAATGTTTTGTGTTTACAGAGGATCCTTTGGATATCCCACTGGCTGAATATGAACTCTGTTTTAAAGCAGTACCTAAACTTTAATTGTGTCTATAATTTATACCTGCTATTGTTACTTCATATTCGACTTGGCGAAATCCCCATCTTGCCAGAATCGTGAGACAGCAACTGGGTACGGGCCAGTCATGCCATGTGCTGCTCTGGAGCAGTTCAGCCATGCATGAATAGACTTTACAGCATGTTTTATTCCTTTTGCTACCCTGGTAGGCCGTGGTCAAAGAATTCTCTTTCACGCAGGCAATGCTAGGCAGTTTCTTCCTACACAGTAGATATTTTATTGGACCAGAACATGGGTTCAGAAATGTTTTCAATGTCTGTAATATTGACATTGACATAGTTAGCACTGTTGCATAGAGCCCCAACACAAACCTTTTGGCTATTGGAACATTTGGCTCTGACCACAAGTTCTCTTGGAGGTGTGTTTGTAGGCATCATGACATCATGTTTACACTTGCACCTAGCAGACCCCCTGACCATGGAGTTTTGATCCACCTTGTGTCGCTTCGAGGGATACAGTGGGATACCAAAGTCCGGCGATTTCCACATATTTCCACAGTCCAATTTAGTAGCAGTGCAAACATGCTGATTTGGGGTCATTTATGGACATATCGATCTGTTGATGCTGAACTAAGCCTAACTAAGCCACTCCAAAGAGGTGAATTCAGATGCTGAGTTGCCGCAGAACTGAGAAGACAACCTCCCAACTATGAATATAAAGCAGTAAACCAGTTCACAAACCGTGGTTTTCTCATATCGCGGCAATGGAGGTGTGCTCAGCGTTGTCTGGCGAGACACTGGCAGTGCTTGAGGGTGATGAATTCCTAGGCAAATCAGTGAAGACCGTGAAGCAATCTCTGGCAGCTCGGGTTGGATTCTCGCGATTCAGGCAGCGATTCTTATCGGAAGATGGTTCCCGGAGGATTGTGGATGAGGAGATTTTTGCCTCGGATCCATTCCCAATCAAGATCCAACTCTTGATCGTGCCACTGGAACGACCAAATGTTGAGCACGAGGAGAGGATCATTGCTGCGGCCAGGGACAACAACTCAGTTGCACTTGAACAATTGCTTCAACGACCCTTAGATCCCAATGTGACGGATAGAGGCGGCACAACACCTTTGCACCACGCTGCCGGGAATGGGCATTTGCAACCAGTGAACCTGTTGCTGGTTGCGGGTGCATGCAAAGATGCAGCACAAGGAGCTGACAGGCGCACACCTCTCCTCCTGGCAACTCGGGGTGGTCATCTCAATATTGTTCGCTTGCTGGTTGAGGCCGGCGCTGACAAGGAAAAGGCCGACATCAATGGGCTCACGCCATTGGGGATAGCAGCCAGAGGAGGTAATCTTGAGATTGCTCGCGTGCTGATTGAGGCGGGTGCTGACAAAGAGAATGTCTCGAATGATGGGCTGACAACACTGCTGGGAATTTCAATGGTACGGCGCGAAATCAGTATGGCTTGCTTGCTGATTGAGGCCCGGGCTGACAAAGAGAAAGCGCAGATCCATGGGCAGACACCACTGGGGATTGCGGTGGCAAAGGGCGATAGCAACATGGCTCGCTTGCTGATTGAGGCCCGGGCTG
>Ga0126342_10018570_pt1 | contig 11908 bp, 9 predicted proteins | sample Cyp1metagenome_FD_92528 | JGI IMG/M metagenome (GOLD analysis project Ga0126342, IMG submission 92528) | Coral microbial communities from Lord Howe Island, Old Settlement Bay, Australia - Cyphastrea 1 metagenome | ecosystem: Host-associated > Invertebrates > Cnidaria > Coral ... | reverse complement strand
TGAAGATCTAGATCAGCAGATGTGAAGGTGTGAAGATGTAGATCAGCAGATGTGAAGGTGTGAAGATGTAGTATAACGGCTGCTTTTTTACGAAGAACCCTTCGCAGGCGCTCTCGGGAACAATCATCAATAAAAAATTACATTCCCATATTGTTGCTAGTTAAAAATCTCTTTTATGTGGATAAAACAATGATAAACCATCACCCAGCATCACCATTGAAAAATAGGTGGTATGGTTACCATTCCCAGTCATGGGTGATTTATGATTGTTTTACCCACATGAATCATCATTAGTCATCCATTAATCACCATTATTAACCAATATTAGCCAACTAAACCATGGATATTCCCATGAAATCACCATGAAATCACCATTTATCAACAATCATCTATCAATCGCCAATAAAAACTATATTCCCATATTGATGGTTAAAAGCCTCCAAAAAAAGAGAAGTTAGGCCTAACCTTCATCAACCAGGCGATAACTTCATGTCCGAGGCTCGGATTTCCACCCAACTTCTCGACGAGCCACGTTGGACTCCTCCGCCCAGCGTCACAGATTTCTTCCAAGAGGCAGGGTCTATGTTCATTTACTGGAGGCTATCTATATGTAATATATATTATTATATGGTATACATAATGTGAATAAATATGTTATATGTATATATATATATATATTATTAAATATGGTATGTATATATATATATATACAGTTAAATTATATACACATAATATCAAATCATAGGATGAACTATACATAACCATGGTGATGAAGCCCTTGTGATTCCTGCGATACCCCAAGCTGGTCCAACTTGAAAATAACGGAACTGGTTTTTGGTTGGGTTTATCAGTTGTTCATCAAATTTATTTGGTATCTAGCCAGTGGCAAAAGATGAAAAAACAATGGTATAATGAAATATAGCGGATAAATCCCAAATAGAAACTGGTTGGTGGTTTCAACCCCTCTGAAAAATATTAGTCAATGGGAAGGATTATCCCATATATTATGGAAAATAATCCAAATGTTCCAAACCACCAACCAGGAAATCTTGGACACCAATGTTTCGGAAACAAATCACCGCCGCGTAGAGAACATCATGCTGCGGAGTCACGGAGTCCACAGCGCAGCTGCTTAAAGTTGATGCCCCCCTCAACAATAATTGGCTGGTTGTTTCAACCTATGCTAAGAATACACACGCATTTATACTACTGAGTTGGGGTCATAATCTCAAGATGAACATGTATGTATATACATATAACCACCACCCATATCTTTCTTGAATTGACGTCCTCTCCATCGTTTATGACTTCCCACCAACTAATCACTGCAAGGAGACCCACATAATTACATTACCCTCTAGTACTCCGACTTTCCCCATATTCAAAGCTGATTTCCCTACACTTTTCAGAAACAATGAGGGCGTTTCTAAATACACATCATTCCTCATAACAGTATTAGGAAATATATTAGGAAACATACTAATAAGTGTATTTCTATTTCCTAATATGTATGTTTCCTAAAAGGTTTTCTAACATTTCGTGATGTTTCCTCTTTCCGAATACATGTCCCAAAAACATCTGGCTGCTGTCAACCTCATCATCTCCAATATGGCTGATAAAACATTTCCTGTTCATTCGGAGGTTTCCATAAATGGGGGGATCCAAAAATGGATGGTTTTTAAGGGAGCATCTGAAAATAAAATGAATGATTTGGGGGCACCCCTATGACTCAGGAAACCTCCATTTCCATGGTTTTTCGTTAGTTGCTACCTGGTAATTTAAAATTAGCTGTGGAAAAGCACCCTCTTTCACAGGTAAAGCATCTATAAATGGCTGGTTTTCCATAGCTGCATTAAACTACCGGAGAGTAATATTTGCAAATGTCGCCTTGAACCAAGTCATTTGAGCAATGATCAAAACCTTCCGTTCTTCATTTATATACACTGGTTGATTTAATAGGTTTCCCAGTTCAATGGATTGTGACAATCACCAAAATATTAGATAGCATAACCCCATGCAATCAAAACAACAGTCATTTATCAAGGATATCCAGTCATATCTCCATATTTTGATGGTTGGAATCGCTATTGAATGCTTATAATCATCAATTAACAGGGGTTTTGAACAATACATCTATATGATGATTGCTCTGTTATATCTACCATAAAGTATTCTCATGACATATCACCAATAAATTCCATGAAATCCCTATCGCTGATGGTTAATCAATAGGGCTTTAGCAGCCAACCAGCATTTATCAACCCCATATTCTTGATGGTTAAAACCACTATAAATCATGCTTAAACCCTCAAGGATTACAACCGTCAATCAACAGGGCTTTAGCAGCCACTGCTCATCTTTATCATTTCATCCCAATACTCATTGGTCAAGTCCTGATTTCTAGTTAAATATCATTCCCTGTGATATTCCCACTTATTAGCTGTTTTAAATGCCAAAAAACGACTGCTCAATTCTCGCTTTCGGCAGGGTCTCAGTCAATATAATACTGGTTGGTGGTTTTTCGCCACCCCTCTGAAAAATATGAGTCAGTTGGGACGATTAAATTCCCAATATATGGACAAATATTAAAAACAGATATTTCCTATACATGTCCAACATTTTCCAAAATATTGGCTAGTCTAACCCCATACCAATCAACCATCATTTATCATATCCACTTGTACCTTTATATTGAACGATGGTTGTCGCCACCAGGTCATTTAGCCTTGAAAAAACGCGCTCCTGTTATTGGAGAGAAGCCATTCCTTCCAGGTGCTCGACTCTCCTCACAGATTGGCTGGACAATTCTAAGTGGATTTTAATCAGCAGAAAATTGGGATTTCACCAGGATTTAACCTCCATTTCTAACTGCTAAGTGGATTCAATCAGATTTACCATCTGGTTATGACTAACATAGCCATGGAAAATCACCATGCTATTAATAGGTAAACCATCTATTTCTATGGGCCATTTCCCATGGCGATGTGAAATAACCAGATGGTAACCTGCAAGAAATTGGGATTTTAGTCAGCAGAAATTGGGATTTCACCAGCGAGAATTGGGTTTCAGCACCCACCTATTTGGATGTTTGGAGAAGTCCAGCGACATTTTGTCCTACCCTCTGGTAAACATACACATAACTCATTCTGGCAAATCACCAAATTTTTAATGGTTAAGTCCATTATTTCTATGGCAATTTTCCAGGTCGCAAACTGTAAACGTTTACCAGGCCGGGTATCCTGGGTCGCATTCACCAAGGATTCTGTGGCTCGGATTCTGGGCGACCTCTCCATTTTTGGGCAAAGGTTAGTACCATATTTTCTGGGGATCTTCCCTGAAATTTAGGCCTAAAAAATAGGCCAAACATATATGGAATCGGTACCTCCATTCAATTTTAGGATCCTGAAGATCTCCAATATTGAAGAATATCCATATTATATCATATCATCCTATTATATCCCATTATTGCTGGTACAACTTCCTATTTTTGTCGGTTGTTAAAGCATCATACCCATCATATCCCATCATGCCCAGTGGTTGAGGTTGAGCTCACTCTTTAGGTCACAAATCCAAAGCTGTTTTTTTTCCCAGGAGATGTCCATCTCCGAATCGCTGCCTTTTTTGGCTGGGCTGGGCATGATCTATTTAGTATATATGGTCCATATATATATACACATATATATATATATACATGTATATATATATATATATAATATGTATATATATATATATGTTAATGGGACATTATATTATTTAATTTTGGGATGGTTCCCCATAAGCCAACCATTGGGGCTTGGTCAGCTGGTGATTTTAGGCTCTGCAGACAGGAAGAAATTGACGCTACCCGGCCCCTGAAGAAATTGACTACCGAAAAATGATATTTTTGTTACTATTATTATTCATAGATAGTATTGGATTCAACCATCAACCGCGGATACAGATTGATATATATATATATGTGTGTTTTATAAACATATCAATGGATTTAAAAACTATCGAGATTTTTGTATCTTTTTTCGGCAAGCTCCATTCAATCACCATGCCAAATCGTGATAATCGTGATCTGTTCCTTGGATTTGCTTATACAGAGGGATGGCGAAGTTTCTGGAAATGGGGCCCCAAAAGTGGCCATGTTACTAAGGGGAAATTGAGAAACACCACAGGGTTTTACTATGGGTTTTGTTAGCAAACACCATAGTAAACACAATATGTTATTTCAATATGTTACTATTAGTGGCGAACATTTGAGAAACACCACAGGTTTTTTTTCCCCCAGACGAGCTCGTGTTCAGTTGCCGCACATTTTTGTGGCTGAATTAACTCTGGTTTATGGTAGATATAACGAACTAGTTCATGGGGGTTTCCCTCTGGTAAACATACACATCATGGAAAATCACCATTTTCATATTTTTTAATGGCTAAATCCAGTATTTCTATGGCCATGTTCAATAGCTTTTTGTTTGTTTACCAGTATTTCATGGTTTGTAAACCAACAAACACAACTGGAGGCCTATCCTGCAGAGGATTTTCCAGTCAACGATTCTCGTGGGAAAGCGCTACAGTCATCGTCGGCGGCTTCTCCATGTCAGGATGTAGGGAATCTTCAGGACCCATCTGGTTGGTGGTTTTTCGCCACCCCCCTGAAAAATATGAAAGTCAGTTGGGATGATTATCCCCAATATATGGAAACATAAAAAACATATATTTCCTTTACATGTCCAACATTTTCCAAAATATTGGCTAGTCTAACCCTACATCCAGTTGGGATCATGACATTCCCAATATATGGAAAAATAAAATTCATGTTCCAAACCACCAGCCAGTCATATTCCCAATATACGGAAAAATAAAATTCATGTTCCAAACCACCAACCAGTCATATTCCCAATATACGGAAGAATAAAATTCATGTTCCAAACCACCAACCAGCCATATTCCCATTATACGGAAAAATAAAATAGAACATGTTCCAAACCACCAACCAGTCATGCAACGATGTAAGTTTCATATCTGTTCTTCCACATTTTCAGCTGGTAACTGGTCAATGCCCTTGCGTCATAGATCCAGTAGCTGGCACTATTCCATGTCTAGCTTCCCTTGGACGACAGTGAAACAACAACCACCTGATTTCACGATGTAGGGCGACTAGGAACCAGAAAAGCTCGAGTTGGATGGGTGAACCCAAATCAAATTTCGATGGGTGTGTCTGAAAATGGGGCATATGGCCCCATTTTCATGCTATGTTGATCGGGATAATGATAAGGATCATTCTGGACTTAGGATATTCTGTTTTCGGACAAACTCATCTGCTGAAACCATACTAATGGCTACCCTCCGGTAATTTAACATAGCTATTGAAAATGGCCATTTATAGTGAGTTTTCCCATTAAAAAAAATGTGATTTTCCATAGTTATGTTAGTTTACCAGAGGGTATGCGCTTTCAACTTACAACTTTATATCCATCCGAAGATGGGAAATCTCCATTTGATCAGCGCGGTTGTACCCAAAATAGCGCCGAGTTCCTGCTAAAGAAATTGGGTTAACTCCTGGTGATGGCCAATACTCATTAATTCTCTTATATTCTCTTCATATATCTTCATTGTAATCCCTTGTGGTACCCTAGTATCCTATAACAATTTAACTAGAATAACATTCATATTCCTTACTGTAAATATATATATATATATATATATGTGATGGTTTCCTAAAATGGGGTACCCCAAAATGGATGCTTTATAATGGAAATTCCCATGAAAATGGATGACTTTTGGGGTACTCTATTTTAGGATTCCCCCATATACCCTAACTATGGAAAATCGCAATTTTAATGTGCAAATCCACTATAAATGGCCATGTTCAATAGCTTTTTGTATGTTTACCAGAGGGTAAGTTCCATTAATCCCTATTGATCACCATAAAATCCCATTAAAATCCCATGGAAAATCATCGTAATTTCCCCTTTTTTTCCTTAAAAAACACATGTTTTCCAATGCCGGTGGCCCCACCAGCAATCCTTCCGCTTCCGCTGCCGCCGCCGCCGCATGGCGTTGATCAAAGCGTTCGGGTGCCATGACGTTGCCACGGGGCAGGGTCCGCAGCACGTCCTTGGCGATGTCGTCACCGAGGACTTCGAACCTGGCAATTTCGATGAATTTTGGGTGATGAACCAATGGTGATATGGTAATAATATGGTGATTTAATGGTGATTAAATGGTGATTTAGTAGATTGAGTAATCTGGTTGATGTACTATATTTTGGGGAACCAATGGTAATATGGCAAATTATGGGATAATATGGTAATATGATGGTAATATGGCAATTATTTCTTAAAAAGGACGTGCGTTGGATGATTTTTTTGCAGCGAAAATGAAGATGTGAACCGTAGAGATGACGGTTGTTTCCCAGCAAAAAAATGGGTTGAAACAGCAAAATGAGGTTTTTAAATTAATAAAATAATTACTAGCAAAACGCGCGACATAACCGGCAGAGACGAGGAATGAACCATGATACGATGTTTTTGCAACAAACATGGAACCATATGCTTTGGCATTTTTCGTCCATAAGAGGATGGCTCAACGAGAAATGTGTAGTTTCAATATGTTTCAATGGTCAAAGTGTATTACTGTTTGGTGGTGTCAACCCCTCTGAAAAATATGAAAGTCAGTTGGGATGATTATTCCCAACATATGGAAAAATAAAACATGTTCCAAACCTAAACCACCATACAGGTATTATAACTGGACATCGCTTGCGTCAACGTGAAACATTTCTTGCCATTGAGTACCCCAAACATTGATCCACTTGCATCTGGGGGGTCTATCCCTTTTGAACTGTCAAGGAGTGCGTGCGACTGGGTATGAAGTGTCTTGGACACACATCAATTTTGAAGTCGGCACACATTTTTTTCAGAATTTGGGCATAAATCCTGATGAATCACCAAGCAAACTTAGTTTTGATGGTTTCATTTTCATGATTTTTCATGGTTGGAAGCGACTGCACACGATTTTTCTAGATCCAGGAAATCAACCGACTGGAACGTTCCCTTTGGAAAAATTGTGGCGAGTGGGTTGTGAGAAAGACAGGATCTTCAAGGATTTTCAAGGGCAGAAGCGATCGATATATTCAATATTTGGCCAAGATATGAGGGTTTCCATAGGGGATCCCCATAGCTGGATGGTTTATTTCATGGACAATCCGAAAATAATTTCTGGATGAGAACTGGGGGTACCCCCATGACTCAGGAAACCTCCGTATCATCAGTATGGGAAAGTAATAGCCAGTGCCCATTACCTCTGGGTTGAGCTCTCATCACTAGGGGCAGGACTGGGAGGGAAAACTGGGTAATCATGCTGGGTGATTCAGCCCCACTTAGTAGGTAGGTGAATTCACCCCAGTTGCAAGTGTATTATTAACCCGGACCCTACTTATCCCACTTATAACTGGGGTTATAATCCACTTACCAACTGGGATGAACCACCATTGGTGGGTTTTGAAACCTCCATAAGTTGCGATCTGGCTATGCCAGTAACCGTTGGGTCCACCTATCCCAAACCCCAAAACCAATCCATTGAAGTCAAAAACACAAGAAGCAGACTTGGTGGTTCAGCCCAGTGAATTCTAACCCTAGATGTGCACTAACTTTCTCTACTTATGACTGGGGCTATGACCCACTTGCGAAACATCTTTTCATCAGCCATCTCTTCCATTTTTGACCAGCCGCGTCCATAATTACTTTTTGGGTTTGAACTAAACATATATTAATCCACCAAACGGTAAAGGATCAGTATATGAACACCCACTTTGATTTTTTTGGTTGTTTTCCAATTTGTGGTGAGAATGCAAACCTCTAGGACCTTTCACCAGCGCAATTCATCAGTCTTTGCTTCAAAGGAGCAAAGAGACCGGCATTTTCCCGGCGGCTTTCATGGCAAAGTCCGGGTTCAACAAACACCGCTCCGCACATTTCCTGTCCGCCGGCTTTAACAACAACAGCTGGACGAAAACTCTTCAGAAGGATTTTGTGGTGGGTAAAGCCAACAGTCTAAACAATGACTAATTCTTTCCGTGTAGGTTTGTGTAAACCTTGAAGTTTGTTCTTTTTCCCAACATATGAGGTTTACCATTAAGATCCAATTAAGGGGTTTTGTACACCTTGAGAAAACATGTTCGCTTATTGGCTCTACTCCTCCACATTGCCAAACAATACCGTCCAAGAAAAACCTATGTCTACATAACTATACACACACTATATATATATATATACATGTGCTGGCCCTTTTTTTACAAGCACTCTAGTAGGCCAACCCAGCATAGCTCTACAACGGGGTGTCATTTGGGGAAGTGGGGCTATGCCGCGCGGCTCAAATCTTGTGGTGCCATATTGCCCTATTGGCTGATTCATTAATATATAATTGAACATATGTATATATGCATATATCATTTTACCATAGTGGTTGATTCAGAATCTGATATATCATATTCCCCTGTTGAAAATATCATATACATTCATATACCTGGGATTGAATCAATATGGGATTGAATCTCAATCGAACATATTTAAACAACTAATTATTCATATTGAACCATATACTTCGGCGCAATACCATCCGTATGCAAATCTTCGTGAATCTTGAACCAGCACCTAGTTGTGGCTGGCATTGCTACAGTTTCAAAACTAGATGGGGTCGGCGGCATGGCAAAAGAATTAAAGATCGCTGGGAAATTCCCTTCTTGATGCCAGCTCAACCAGGGTCTGTTTGGTGTCAGTTTTCATCGAAGAATCATCAATCATTGCCTTGTCCATGGCCGAAAAAGGGGCAAATTGGTGGTTGTGGCCCTGCCATTCCTATGACATCATAAAGGATGACTCGTGTAAAACCCTTTGGCAGCAAGGCTCACACCCATGGTGAGCAATGTATGGCCATCACGTCATCAGTAGAAAAAATGCCCAAAAAAGGACTGGGACACTCACTGATTACCCACATCCCTTAGAAATGGCTCCAACATTAATTCCCCCACCGTTCTACCCAAAATAGGAACCGTCGACGCTTGCACTTACCAAGCATTCTGATGTTGAACTTTGGTTTTTACAGTTGAATCAAGTTACCCTCTGGCAAACATACAAAAAAACTATGGAAAATCACAGTTTTTAATGGGCAAATCAACTATAAATGGTCATTTTCAATAGCTATGTTAAATTACCAGAGGGTAATCCACAATTTATATTTCCGACACCCCTTTCTTGTGATGACTCAAAACCACTTTTGAAATTAAGCATAGCAAAGCATCGCATATTGATGAGTATAGTCATCGTAGAGTAGATAGAATATGGATATTTCAAAAGATCACCACTAAAATTTGGAATATCATTAAACATTCCATATTCTATCTACTTCAGGATGATTACACACACATATATAATATATAAATCAATATATATATATAAATAAATATATAAATATTTATATATATATATATTAAGAGAAATTAGATGGCAGTCATTCTTCCAATTTTGATGTTCAAAGACACCCACATCAAAGCCCAACAAATGTACTATATCCCCAGTTTTTCAAAATCCTCATTGATCCACGAGCAATATATCCATGATATCCATTGCTCATCGATTGGGTTGAATCCCCTGAATCGTGTACCCCGTGTACCCCAAAAATCCATTGGATTCAAAAACCATAGCCATTGGCTATGGGTTAAAATCCATGTTGTATTAAATCCATTGGATTAAAATCCATTGGATGAAATTCCCTATTCAAATAGCCATTTGGAGGTTTAACAACCACATTTTCAGACACATTTTGGCACATAGTTATGGGATGTTATGGGTCAAAAGCCTGGTACTTTAGGTACCCTAAGTACATAGCTGGTGGATGTTGATTCCTCCAGTCATATGGTAATAGGTTTGGACCTATCCCCAATTGTTCCGGATGTAAAACGTCCCATGATACTCACCTGATTGCCAATCATATATTCAATACTGTTTGGAATATCTAAAGGTCGAGTGTTCATTAGAACAAAAGTTAAGAAGAAGCTAGTTGACAAACGTATGGAACAAGCAGCGCGACAGATCACAGCAAATGCGAATGGCAACGTCAGTCTGAGCGCGTCACCATGTGCCAAAGTTCTCTCTATTGAAGCGTCAGTCTGGCACGCCATTGGGAACACACGTCCCAGCAAACGCCTTTGGTGAGAAGCTGCGCTTGATACTGTTCCCATATCTCCGACAGGCCCCGCATAGAGTCGCACAGGTCCGGCCGTTCTGCCTGGCAGAAGCCGCTAATCACATAATCCCTTGAAACAACGAGAAAAGGATGGCGACACAAGAAGCGAACCATTCCCTGAAGCTGACGGCAGAACGCGACCCTCTCTGCCTGGCACCACCAATTAGATTCCCATTATTGCTGGTTGGTGGTTAAGCCATCTGAAAAATATGAGTTCGCCAGTTGGGATGATGACATTCCCAATAGATGGAAAAAATAATCCAAATGTTCCAAACCACCAACCAGAACTAGTATGGTGATACATATTGATGTATAAGCCACTTATAAACCATAGAATTTAGCCACTTATAAACCAGTATCAGTTATATTCACTAATATCCCCATATTTTCATAGTTAAAATCCCATTGATATTCCCATTATTGTTCATTATATCCCTTCCCTGTCCTGAGTGCAAGCGCTTGCAACGTTGGCACCGACTTGCAATTCTTGTCCCACGACTCGGCGCGCCATGGGACCGGTGGGAAAGTCTGTGGACTGGGCGGTAAAGTGTTGGTAAACCGCCATAAGAATTTCCGAATATCACTAAAAAATGGGCGGTATGTTTACCGCAAGTGGTAGGTTTAGGGCGGTTTCCCAACTTCTTATTGTTTGTTTGTATATGTTTGTATCTTGACTTGGAATGTATTCATAAACTGCGGCACAACGTGTTTGGTCAGCACTCTTAAGACATCAATGGGAGCCCGAAGAAACCGGATTCACAATAGTCAGCTATAATGCTACAAGGAATGAAGATGGCGTAGCATACCCATCCGGTGGAAAGGAATATTGACATTGCATATTGACATTGCATTGCTAGTTGGAAAATCACTTCAATATCTGAAATTGGGAGACCTGTGGGGATAGATATTATTTGAATGGGAACATGCATTTTGAACCATGGGATTTGAGGGGTATCTCACATGATTGCCAAAAATTATATATTTTGCCCTGGTCAAAAGATGGTATATGTATGGATTCTTTTCATCTCACCATCATTTGTTTTTTTCCATGTTCTTTCCCACTGGTCTCTATGAATCTCTATGAACATGGGGTGGATCTGGGCAAATTATAATTCACTAACCTGAAGTGTTGAGCCCTCTTGGGGATGATTCCCCTTATCAACCATGATTCCAGGCTTCGGGAGAACAGGGTTCGGTAATTTGCCCAGATTTATGTAGGTTTCCTGAAATATGGCACCCCATTTCATCATCCATTTTAATAGGATTTCCATGAAATAAACCATCCAGCGAGCTTGGGGTACCACCATGACCATGGAAACCACCCATTTCTGACTCTCTTTATTTCTGAGGATTGATGATCCTTTTTGCGCCATGCCCCCAAGACATGCCAAGACACATCAACGAGCTGTCTCCGTGATTGTTGCTCCTGAACAAACATAGAACCGATTGAAAGCCTGGAGTCTAAGCAGCCCCGCTTAGTATACTGGAAACCTTAGTCCTCTGGTAACATGATGAAATCTACCGTAGATTTAATGATGATTTAATGGTTTAACACTGGTTTAATGGTGAATAATGGGATGATAATGGGATGATAATGGGATGATAATGGGATGATAATGGAATGATAATGGGATGATAATGGGATGATAATGGGATGATAATGGGATGATAATGG
>Ga0126342_10018569_pt1 | contig 11908 bp, 14 predicted proteins | sample Cyp1metagenome_FD_92528 | JGI IMG/M metagenome (GOLD analysis project Ga0126342, IMG submission 92528) | Coral microbial communities from Lord Howe Island, Old Settlement Bay, Australia - Cyphastrea 1 metagenome | ecosystem: Host-associated > Invertebrates > Cnidaria > Coral ... | reverse complement strand
CACAGAGAAACCTATAGCTGAAAGCTTGGCAAAAGGGTCCCCTATGGAGCCAATATGTGACACGGGGATTCAATGACAACTGAACCATGTTTCTGACCAAGATGTGAACTCTCTGATACCTGACGCTGAAGATCTGACATGTGCAGGGTGCTGCGCAGGGTGCTGTGCAGGCTGTTGTGGGCGCTCTCCTGTGCAGGGTGCTGAAGCTACTGTGGCTGCTGCAGGGCTGTGGCGGTGTCAAGCAAAAGTGCCGTGCAGGGCGCTGCCCACCTGCAGGCTGCTTTCCCCGAGTGCGGTGGCGAGGTCTGGTATGGTGCTTTGCAGGCGGCTGTTTGGCGAGGTCTGGCAAAGGTGCTGCGCAGGGTGCTGCAGCGGCGGCAAAGTTGCTGTGCAGGTTGGGCAAAGTCGCTGGGCAGGGTGCTGTGCAGGCAGCTGTGGGTGTTGTGAAGCTGCTAGTCACAATGCGGTGGGGAAGTCTGGCAAAAAGGGCTGTGTTTGCCGAAGTCTAAGAAAAACGGTGTGCAGGGCGCTCTGCCACAACAGGCTGCTTTCCCGGCTGCTATCCAAAGCGCAGTGGCGAGGTGTGGCACGGGCGCTGCGCACGGTGCGGTGCAGGGCGAGGCTCTGTTTACAGGCGGCGGTGTGTCCGGCAAAGGTGCTGTGCAAGGGTGCTGTGCAAGGGTGCTGTGCAGTGGTGCTGTGCAAGGTCCTGGGCAAGTTCCTTTGGGTTCTGCGAAGCTACTGCTCACAGTGCGGTGGCTAAGTTTAGCATGGGTGGTGTGTAGGGTGCTGCGCTGGCGCTGTGCAGGCTGTTGTTGTGGCTGCTGCAAAAGTGGTGTGCAGGGTGCTGTGCGTGCTGCTGTTGGGAGTGCCGTGGCGAGGTCTCGCAAAGGTGCTGCGCATGGTACGGCGCAGGCTGCTGTCCAGAGTGGAGTGACGAGGGTGCTGTGCAAACCTTTTGCCTGGAAAGGATAACACGACAAGGATGGCGTTGCTGCAAACCCGATCCATCACAGATTCGCTCGGGGCAAGCAGCCGCCAGAGTGGACTGCACAGCTGGCACGTACGGCCGCGGTCCTTCAGAACAGACTGGCGGAGGAAGAAACAAAACTGCACATGGCACCTTTGGCCAAGTCCTGTGACATGCGGCCACTTCCATGTTGCTTCGGCCGCTGGCTGTTCGGAACATACCCATAACCACAAATGTTGAAAACGGATTCACCCAAATAAAAACAATCCTGGAAAATACACATGGTCTAGATGAAAAAGGTTTACCACGGTATCACTTGAAAGGGTCACCACACTTCAACCATCAGTTGAACAAAAAATCCACCACAAAAATTTATATTTTACGGGCCGTTCTAAAAATTCATTGTTGTGTGGCCGCAACGAGGGTGAACCCGTTTAGTTCAATTTTTCTGCAACATTTTTTGTTCAAACAATGCCCTCACAATGTTACTTTTTGGCTACTGGAACACGTTTTTTGCCGCGCGTACTTGGTGCCCGTGATATTGATGACCTACACTGATTGCAGGCCATGTTCTAGCATTGCGTACGCATAAGCAATTGAATATTACGCTCTGTCACATCAGCTGCAGGCTTTAGGTGCCAAAGCGCGTTAACGTCACGCACGTGCAGCTGCACATCGGCGCAGTCGACTATAAACGCTTGGGATGCATATTCAGGACAGGCGGGTGTGGCAGGACACCTCCGATACAGTTTGGTTCTGCCGCGCACGTTTTTGCGATCAAAAAAGTGGTGTCGCAATCCGACTTGCATAGTTGCCACGATTTGTGCCAGTTCAACCTGACTTTCCGCAATATGCTCCCCGTCATGATTGAAGCGCCGGCGCCCTCCGTTGTTGATTGGAGAAATCCTTGGAACACCGAAAAGCAGCTGGGCAAACATTCCGTTTGTTTTTGTTTTTTTTCCCTCCCGCCGGTAACGAACTGTCACATGTTCTGCGCCGTTCACAACCGTTGCGACTTGAATCATGGTTCAAAATGTAGTAACGTTGTTACATGTTAACCACGTGTTACACGAGTTTCTACATCGCAAACTCTTCGAAAAATTGTCGCCAAAAAGTTTTATTATGACCCAAAAGCGTGAGGGAGCGACATGATCTGCTGGGCCGCGGGGTGGGGCAACCTGTCCCAGGTTTAAAAGCCCTGAATCTAGCCAGGGAAGTATGAACACTTTTGGAATTCATCAAGGCCAAGAGATACAGTTTACTTGTGCGCAAATATGCTGTACCATACATTTGTAAAACTGTCCTCCGTCAGCCAACATTCGGACAGCAAGTGGGAACCCTCTGTGAAATGACCTCTCCGTGATTACTATGACATGTTTCTCTGCAGACGCCACGTGTGCAAACACACGCAGTGCGACATCGTGTAACAACGCAGTAGTCCTCCAAAAAATGTTGCTCCAATCTATATTTATCTTCGAAGTGCGACTCCAATATCAATATCAAATATTTTTTGAACTCACCCGCCTTCTGGTTGCGGCTACCGTTTCCCCCATTCTGTTTCCATGTTGTGTTTCTCCGTTGTGGCCCTTGCGGTTCTGTCCGCTTCCCCACCCCAAAGAGGGCGATCAATCTCTATGAAATTGTTTTTCCGATTGGGGATGCCCCCAACCCGTCCTACCACGCCCCTCCCCCAGTCGAAGACAGCATTTTATAGAGACGTTTCCAGGCAACGTAGCAAGTTGATCTCCCCGGTTGGGCCCAAACAACGGCAGAGCTAAGCAAAATAAAAGTTGCAAGGCGCATACATGTGTTCAATTATCACCGTGCATCCATGTGCATCCTTCAAACTGCCACCTGCGGAACACCAGGAAAGTAAAACCTCTATAAAATGTTTGTTCCACACAACCAAACATATGTTCCTAAAACATCTTAAAAGTCAAGGTTGGCCTCACCTTCCTTCTATAAAACGCGCCTTCCTTTCGCAGCATGGTCAAAAAATAAGGGTACATGGCCATGGTCACCTCCGAGTCATTGGACACATTTCCACCAAGTGGCAAAACAATGCCATGGCAAAGGATTTGTTGAACAACCTTCCGCACATGAACGCGCCACCCTTTTACAATATTTTTTTCAAGCTGATGGTAGGCAACAAGTTCTGTCATTTGAAACCATGGACCCCATGTGGAGCCTGGATGAAATGAAACTAGCTGTGACCGAACTGAAAAAAAGAAGAAAGCAAATGACGATATTGGTTTGGTACGCAAATTTTTTACATCATGCACCGGAAAAAAATTTATGCGCATGGCCAGAGCTCGTCAACCATGTTTTTTTTCCACCGGGAACCGGCATATAGTTGGCACATTTTTTTCCATATGCTTGCCGAAAAAAATATAAGCAGCGTTGGCAACAGGTTTCTGGCCCGTCTTGAATTCCCGATTATTGTACAAAAGGTTTGCATTTTTAGTTCTGCATCGTATCGAGCGTACTCTGGAACTGCCTCAGTTTGAGGACCAGCTTGGGTTTTGCCTTGGCAGACGTATGGAAGAGCACTTGTTGAGCGCCTGTTTGGTGTTTGATACAAAATTTTTGAAAATACTGTATACTTTTATGTGGAGTGTAAGTTTGGACCTACCGAAAGTCTTTGACAGGATGCGTTGGCCAGTGCTTTGGGTTGCATTGCGTAGCCAAGGCGTTCCTGATCACCTGGTGTGGTTATTGGAGAAATTGCATTCGAACCAATGCGGGCAAGTATTTAGACGATCGGGTGGGAATGACTTGTTTAATATCAATGCAGGCGTACATCAAGGTTGCGTTCTGAGCCCACGTCTTTTCTGTGCTGTACTTCAAGAGGCTATGCGGCAATGGAAGCGAAGAGTGGAACAAAAGGAATCGATTTGAGGGACGGCATGCCGCAGCTGTTGGTTTTGACATGTGCTGATGACATACTTCTGTTTGCGAAAACCTCGGGAATTTTGATTTAACTGTTGGACACGTTGGTTGACACATTGGAGGGTGTTGGGTTGCCATTAAATGTATCCAAAACTATAATTTTAACTACGGAAACGCAACTGCCACCATTTTTAACACCCAATCGAAATGGACAGGTCGGTTAAAGTTTTGACCTCTGCACCATCGCACAAATGGTTTGGATGCAAGTTAACGTTTGTGGGATCCAAGTGCACAAACATAAACACTGAGTACTACATTCAAGCTGCAAACAGGATTTTTCATGCCAATCGAATAATTTTACGTGACAAAAATGTTTCAATCCATCGAATGTTTCGTTATTCCCACGCAATTTTGACTCCAGTCGCTTGTTTTGGAACCGGGCCGACGGGATCCATAGTGAGAACCTACAACGACTTGATATCAATTTCCGAAACTCTTGCAAAAATGTTGTTGGACCACCACCAGGTATAAGTTGGGTGCTCTGTGGCACATTATCGTACACGCTTGGCATGAACATGTTGCGCATTTTGTTCGCGAAGCACGGATGTGTACCTGGGCTACGATGTGTGTGCGCCAACTTTGGGTATTTGCAAGCTATGTTGCCAACCTTGCTGCTCGTAGATGGGCCGAACGCTTATTGAACTGGAATCCTTTTGGCCGCGTTCGACCTGGAAGTCCTCAAAATTTTTCGGGTTCAAAAATCGTCGCATTTTTTCGCTATAGCTCAATGGGACGTTGGGAGGATGAAGCGAAAAATGTACAATTTTGGATGGAATGTCTGCACGATTTTGTGCAATTTGTTTAGCTCCAGTAGGCACTACAAAAGCGCCGGAGTAATGATAAATAATGCCATCCTGTTTCACCGGCCTGTGCCTTAAATAGCCCCGCCGCATGGCGCACAAGCATGCAATGCAATGGAGGGTTTTTTTTAGACGGCCAAGCAAACGCTCTATAAATGAGTCTCGGAACAACATTTTTACGCGTACATGTACGTAAAGTATACCTGGATCTTCACTTAGCATGTTTTTCTGTTCATAGCAGATTTCGCTTGGATTTACGTTTTTTCTGATTTTTTAAGTTCACTTGACCTAGAAAACGCGCATTTGTTTTTTGACGGACGAGTATTTACATTTTTTTCCCGGGTATTTACACTTATTTCCCGGGAAAATACGATAATTTTGGTTTCAAAATGCACAAGGTGCAAAAATGGCAAAAGTGGCGCAATTACGCTCAGGTGGCGAAAAAAAACTCAGAAAACAGAAAACTCTCAAATGAGCATCTACTTCTATTTTTCCGAGGATACAGGTATGCATTTTATAGAAGAACAACTAATGGGTATGCCAAGGCTATGTTCGGCAGTCCCCACCCACGAGGTGGCGCAGTGGAACCAAACGTGATCTCCAGACTGCGTAAGATGTACGGCACATGTATGGAGATATGATTCTAAAAAATTACGGGCGAAGTGGGGCGGGGGCGACAGTTTCCGCCATGTTTTTGATACTACATTTTTTGCATTTGTTGCAATACCCAACATGCCTAAGCAGGCGCTGGACATCAAACCTGGAAAAGAATCAAAAAGATACTGTCATATACTGTCACTTTCACTATGCCTGAAGTTGACAATTTCAATCACAAAATGTTGTTGCGTGAGGCAAAACACCAGCAACGAAGATCCGGGATAAATCACCAACGGGCAGGCATATCTGGAGATGCAATGGGGCAGGGAACCAAATTTGGTACTAGACAGTCGCGTATGGAAAACATTTCAAAATTTATTTTGTCAATGTAAAGCGGCCGGAACCCCCAAAAAAAAAACATCAAAACGATATAGAAACAATGCAATTTCAAAAAAAAAATCATGCCAGAATGTTGGTGCGAAAAAACCTTGGATAACTTGCACAAAATGAAGGCGCCATATTCAAAAAAAACACGTTTAGAAAATGCAGGGTCTGCAACTGTTCACTTTGTTTTTGTTCACGGAATTGTTCCATCACAAACGTTTGTTTTTTGGTTTGCGCATTGATTCTCCGATCCGTTCTGGCTATTGTGAAGGCGTTTTGGGTGCGGCGGAATGACTTAATAACCTGGATTCGCCTGCTATCGGACATGGGGTTCTTTGACATGCTGTTGGTGCTCAGGTTTAGACTTGACACAACTTGAATTACTTCCAAAACAATCCTGCCGCTACGTGTTTTGTGTCCGGAAACCGCCTCCAGCACGCTCTGGATGCTAGGTTTTTTAAATTACCCAAGCACCTTCCAACAAATTCTTCATTGTGCTTTCATATGTGTTTGACACAAGTGTCAACACGTTCGTCATTGTACGTTTTTGCTCCTGGTTTCTGAACCACTTCACATACGCTCTTGATGCTACGTCCCTTACTTGTTGAAACAACGCCCAACACTACACCACCTTTCACTCTTTGATGCAGTTTCCAAACAGTTTTTGGTACCGCGCTCTTTTATGTCCACAAAAAAATCCAACACGCTCTTGGTGCTATCTCGTTTCGTCCTCCAGCAACTTCCCATGTGCCCCTCATTGGAAGGAATTAATGAACATGTGCCATTCCCAACAACCTCTTCAGTGGAACCATCCGTTCGGCGTCCGAGGAAAGCAAAACATTGGAAGTGTTGTTGGCACCAAATTTGCAATTCAGGCCCGGCGTCCCCAGGCGGAAGATAAAAATTTACGTTTCGCTATAGTGAAATTTCCAGACGCAATATCCACATGCCACCGAAGTTCCACGCCTTTTGGGCACATACTTATTGCAATCCGGGGCGTTATAACCATTCGCTTCAGTTTCGCACTCGGGCAAAGTCGGACTCAAAAGCACTGCGGTTCGTTAAAGCCGTGCTAGTTTTGGCAAAAAGGTCACTGCAGCAATCTCATTTTCGGGGCCGTAAACACATTAGCTTTTTGGACTCCAAGAAGTGGTCCTACCCAGTAATTAATTGGTTAGGGTTTGTAGATCTAGGGATTTGTGAACCTGAAACCCAACAGTTTGGACGTCACTTATTTTGTGACTTTGTCCAAGAAACGTTTGAAGTCATGTAGGTTTTGATTTACCTCCGGAATTGGTTAGACCTGAAATCGAGTTTCCTTTGCCGATTTCACTCTCATGGAGTGTGAGTCAAACAAGAGATAAGTCAAATATAGCCACATGAACTGGCAGATTTTTATGTGCTTGTTGTCGCGTGCAAAAGGGGGCTTGAAGCGTGCAGTGTTGCAGGTGTTGGTTCTTGAGATCATACTTTGGGTTTTCGGCTCTCGCATATCGGGATCAGTTGGAGGCGTTTTGTTCGACCCTGCAAGTCAATGTCTGCGTTTCTCTGACTCTGGTGAAGAAGTACCACCGCACATAATGTGCGATTTGTTTGCCAGGTCAAAGAATCCCATCCACGAACTTGAAGTTCTCCCAGTGTTTGTCGCTGCACTCCTGTGGGGCGAGGCAAACGCCTGCTCACAGGTGGTGTACTACATTGACAATGAGTCTTCCAGGATGGCCTACATCCGTGGCGATGGTGAGACTACTCGCTCCAGTGCTCTCATCCAATCGTTTGTTGAGACCGAAGCGAAGCTGCAGCATAGAGTGTGGTTTGGAAGAGTGCCAAGCTGTAGCAATCCTGCTGATGGACCATGCCGCCTCAGCTTCTCAGAAGTCATGGAACTCGGTGCGACCCGAACAAAAATAAATTGGGAGGAGGTTTCCCCACACCTTGGAAGCGGGGCGGAGACCGGAAGGTGTTGAAACTTCCCCGGTGGTAAAAAGGATTGCTGAGCTTTGGCGAGGATTTTTCATTTCGTCTCCCGAATGCATTCCCACATTTCATTTGTTTTTGCGGAGAACGGTTGTGGGGTGTAAAATAAGTAGCGAGTTTCTCTTGAGAAACTTCCTCTTATTTGCACACGCAACAATCTGAGAGCGAAAAGCAATTGTTTGAGTTTTGTGTGTTGTGATGTTTTGCAACAACTTTTTGTTTTTTTTTGCGCGGGCGCACGTGTCAGTTTCCAAACTAAAACGTTTTCGTGAATCGACAGATTTTATGTTTCGTTTGAAACATTTTCCATCTCAAGGGTTGGGTGGGAGGGTTTTTCACCCTTGCTCCTTGTTTCCTCGCAAAACCTTTTCCCACCCTCGACAATTTTTCTGGCCTTTTACTATATAAAGGCCACACCCTTCGGCCCTGGAGACCGGAAGGTGTTTAACGCATGCGCGGTTGTGGAGTGTAAAATAAGTCTGTAAGTTGCGATCAAGCCCAGCTGAGTATGAACACCGCTTGAGACGCGAGGCCTTCAAGTTGGTCAACAGGGGTGAGTCAACGCTGGGCGAAGCACTCATCAAAGTGACGAAAGATCCAGATCTCAAGGAAGCGTACTTCACGACCCCACTTGCATTGACAGCTTCGGAGTCGCCCACAAAGTGTCAGAAGACATCCCAGGAAGGGAACTACGACTGGAGCCCAAGACCCGAAGGAAAGGGGAAAGGCAAGTTCCAGCAGAACAAAGGCTATGGAAAGGGCTTCAAAAGCAGTGGCTCCAAGGGCAAGCACGGAGACTTGAACTTGGTCGCCCAGACGCCTGATGGGCGTGACATTTGCTTCGCCTTCAACTCATAAGGATGCAATGGCAAGTGCGGCCGCGTTCATGTTTGCCGTGTGAAGGGATGCTATGCTGACCAAGCTGCCCGGGAGCATAGCAAACTCCAAGGCGGCAAAAAGGAGTGACATGAGAGACCGCACCACCACCCGCATCAGCTCAGGGTGTTGTATCTTTTCTGTGCCCGTCAAAGAAGGGCTGATATCAAACATTTTCCTGCATTTGTTTGGCAGCTGAAACAGTTTTGAGTTTTACATGCGTGAGGTTGACATTGAAAGGAATGAAGCAGATGACCTTTTGCAACAACAGCTGCGGGAGGAAATTTGGGATGAACTACGTCAAGGAAAGTATGATGTGGTGGTTGTGACACCGCCTTGCAATTCATTTTCACGTGCAATGTGCAACACACATGCAACGCCGGGGCCAGTGCCTGTGCGCAACGTGTACTATCCATGGGGCTTTCCATGGCTTACAGGAAACAACAAGCAATTGGTTACTGACCATAACTTTCTCCTGACTCAATGTTTCACTACAATGGATGTTTGCATGGAGATGGGGTGTGATTTCCTTTTTGAAGACCCGGAAGATCTTGGGGTGACATCGACTGGAGAACACCCTGCAAGTGTCTGGCAACTTGAGCAGATGTGGAAGTTGGTCGACATTCACCAGGCCACAACGTTTGCAATTTACCAATGCCATTTTGGCGCACAGTCACCCAAACCAACACGGTTTGTGACATCCATCCAACTTGCAAAATCCTTTCCTTGCCAAGGTTGGCCACAGTTTGATGAACTTCGCAACTATTTGGGCCAATTGCCACAGTCTTGCTCACATAAGTTCCTTACCAGAAAATTAATTGGCAAGGAAAAGGGGAAGTGGAAGACGGCTGACTCAGCAGCCTACCCACCGCCACTATGTAAATGGTTTGCACAACTCATCGTCTCACGAGTGGGGGGAGAAGCTTTTGAGTTGTGTCACCAGATTACAGCAGAAGAGCAAGCATCTGAAATCGGCCAACAAACCATAGCAGACAAGGAGCCACGCGCTGAGGGGACAGAGCCCCCACAGGCAACCAACGACAGTCGCAGGCAAGCAGGTTGGCACAGATCCAGAAAGTTTTCAGCAGTGGCATCGAGGCCAAAAGGTTTCGCTGGAGTGGGCTGGAAATACGAGGGAGCTTGTTGACGGATTTGGTCTCTGCCCTCCGACACTTTGGGAACCAACTTGCCGAGGTGCCCATTTGGGTGCTGAAGCACGAAAGCTGTGCACAACCATTTTTTGAGATGTTGCCTTCTTTCATCGAGCAAAAGTTTGAAGACCCCCGCAGGGGAGGCGATCAGACTGGGCCTTGGCCATATTGCGGCTTCACCGTTTACAAGGGAGGAGCTGGATGCGTTGAGACAGCAATGGGCGTCCTTTCTACCTTCAAACCGGATGGCTTTGACGGTGCCTGATAGACAGTCTTTTCTCTTGGGAATGATTGGGCAATGCCTGGAAGTGCTTGGGGACCCGGACTTTGCAATCTACATGGAAGGGGAAGATTCTTTCTGGAGAGGTGTTCCCGTGGGTTATTACATTATGACGACCCCCTTCCGAGGGTCCCAGCGGTGTTCCCGAAGAAAGAGAAGTCACGTCCCTTGGACGATTCTGAGTTCAGCAGCATGGCAAACAATTACAAGTCGGTGCAGGCAATGGCAGATGACTTGGAGAAGAAGTTCAGAGAGGAGGAACAGTTGTGCAGAATGTTACCCGCCACGTTGGGCAACTTAAAGGCGGACTTCCCTGGAAGGACACCACTTGTGGCCGCGATGGGGGCTATTCGCAAGCCCAATGCAGACGTGAGGCCACTGCACGATGGCACCCACTTTGTGCAACTGAACAACGAGATAGTTTTCCAGGATCAACTTCAGTATCCGGGCCCAGAAGACGCTGCCTACATGGTGCGGTATGTGCAGGAGGAACAAGAAGCCATGTTTGCACTCTCGCAGATATATCATCAGCTCATAGGCTGGTCAAGATCAGGAAGCATGATTGGCCCCTTGTGGGCTGCAAGGCTCGATCAGATGAGGATGTGGATGATCTTCATTTGACGTGCATGGGAGTCCGGAATTTCTTTAACCTTTGGATGGTCCTTTTGATTTAAGAACTACTTGGCACCCCCTTTTGCTATGGGAAGTTTTCTGGAGGGTTGAAGGTTTAGTTTGTGGGCTATCTGCTGGATTACCAAGAATGTTTGATCGGTATCACCACCAAGCGACGTGGCGAGTGGTTGGTTGCTTTTATGGAAGAGATGCAGCTCTCAAAAGGAGTCGTCTTGATGAGGCGATTCAACGAATTCGTTGGGAGGGTAGGCTTTGTTTCACGCGTTTTGGTGTGGCTCAAACCGTTTATGGCCCCTTTGTACTCATGGGCAGCAGCATTGGATCGCAGTTCTGTGGCAACACCACCACGTCTGGTTTCTCTTGTGCTAAAGTTTCTAAAGGACCAGCTGCAGGACTGTACGTACATGCACACTTGCAGGAGACCGAGAACCACAGCTGGAGAGATTTTCAGAACAGACGCGGAGTGCGAGACTGGTCGTGTGTGGAGGAATCCATTTGGAGACGGGGGCATGGTTTTCTTTGGAGGTGCTTCCACACCAAGCACCATTTCTCTTCAAGGACAACGGAGACTCCCAGTGGGCTACTGGCTGTGCTGGTGGCTGTGCATTTGTTTGGTTGTGTGGACCGAAACATCCAGGTTGGTGCCATGCCGCTGAAGATCGCTGCTGTGACAGACAACCTGGCTGACGAGCATCTGATCCGCAGGGGTCTGACAACAAAGTGGCCGCTTTGCCTGGATTTCATGCAGTTGACTCAGACGTTAATGAAAGCTGGAGTCTTAATTCAATTGGCGTGGCGACCAAGGGATGAGAATGCCCTGGCTGATGCTTTGACAAACGGCGATTATTCGGAGGTGTCACTGGCCAAACGAATTTCGTGCAATTGGGATGATTTTGATTTCACTTTGATTTGGACGCTTTGGGAGGAACGCGAGACCTACTGGGATCGAGAAGCCTTCAAGGCCAACTCGAAGCTCGTGCAACTTGGCAATTTTGAAAAGTCAAATTGGTAGGTTCAAAGGATGTGGAGGAAGGTTGTGAATGGATCAGTCAGCTTCAGTTTCAGTGTCAGAGATGCAAGGGCTCGCTTCGTAGGAGAAGAATTTCTCGCCTAGCTTGGACGGAAGAGCTCCTGGTCAGAATTTTGGATGCCAACAACAGTTGGCCGGTATGACAATCAAGCATCAGACCGAACCAATGCAGAGAAAAGGGTGAGCACAACCTTCCGTTAACTGACAGCCGTCATGTCCACCATCAATTTTCACTTCAGAGATTTTCAAGGGTTGTTCATT
>Ga0126342_10018568_pt1 | contig 11908 bp, 10 predicted proteins | sample Cyp1metagenome_FD_92528 | JGI IMG/M metagenome (GOLD analysis project Ga0126342, IMG submission 92528) | Coral microbial communities from Lord Howe Island, Old Settlement Bay, Australia - Cyphastrea 1 metagenome | ecosystem: Host-associated > Invertebrates > Cnidaria > Coral ... | reverse complement strand
AGCTAGGATAGATAGCTAGGATAGATAGCTAGGATAGATAGCTAGGATAGATAGCTAGGATAGATAGCTAGGATAGATAGCTAGGATAGATAGCTAGGATAGATAGCTAGGATAGATAGCTAGCTAGATAGATAGATAGAGAGAGAGAGAGATAGAGAGAGAGAGGGAGAGAGATAGATAGATAGATAGATAGATAGAAAGACAGATAGATAGACAGATAGACAGATAGAAAGATAGACAGATAGACAGATAGACAGAAAAGATAGAAAGATAGAAAGATAGAAAGATAGAAAGATAGATGGATAGCTTGCTAGCGTGCTATCTAGATAGATAAGAAAGAAAGAAACAAAGAAAGAAAGAAAGAAAGCAAGAAAGAAAGAAAGAAAGAGAGAAAGAAAGAAAGAAAGAAAGATAGATAGATAGGTAGCTAGATAGATAGGTAGATCAGATACATCAGATAGATTAGATAGATAGATTAGGTAGATTAGATAGATTAGATAAATTAGAAAGATATATAGATTAGAAAGATAGATAGATTAGAAAGATAGATAGATTAGAAAGATAGATAGATTAGAAAGATAGGTAGATTAGAAAGATAGATAGATTAGAAAGATAGATAGATTAGAAAGATAGATAGATTAGAAAGATAGATATGTTAGAAAGATAGATATGTTAGAAAGATAGATAGGATAGAAAAATAGATAGATTAGAAAGATAGATAGATTAGAAAGATAGATTAGAAAGATAGATAGATTAGAAAGATAGATTAGAAAGATAGATAGGTTGGAAAGATAGATAGATTAGAAAGATGGATAGATTAGAAAGATAGATAGATTAGAAAGATAGATAGATTAGAAAGATAGATAGATTAGAAAGATAGATTGACAGATTGACAGATCAATAGAAATTAATGGATGGATCGATAAACCGATACATAGATCGATACATAGATCAATACATAGATACATACATAGAGAGACAGACAGACAGACAGACAGACAGACAGACAGACCGACAGACCGACAGACCGACAGACCGACAGACCGACAGACAGACAGATAGATAGATAGATAGATGGACAGATAGATAGGTAGATAGGTAGATAGGTAGATGGGTCGATAGATTGGTAAAAAGAAATATTGATAGATGGATAGACAGATTCATTGATAGATAGATGGATAAATGGATATAGGCAGGTAGATATAGATAGGTATAGGTAGATATAGGTAGCTTTGAATCGATATAGATAGAGATAGATAATATATAGATAGATATCGCGGTAGGGGTAAAGAGATAGATAGAGATAGAAAGAGAGGGGGGATAAAGAGAGATAGAGACAGAAAGAAATAGATGGAGATAGATAGAGATAGAGAGGTCGATAGGCAGATAGGCAGACAGGCAGTTAGATAGACTGGTAGACAAATAAATTAGATAGGTCAGATAAGCCAGATACAATAGATAGATTAGACAGATGAGATTAGGTTCGTTTGAAAGGGTAGATTTATGTGAAAACTTAGATGAGATGTATTTGCTTGGCATTGGTAGATCTGAGATATTAAATAGATGAAATTGGATTGGTTCGATAGGCTTGATAGGTTAAATAATGGCCAGCAATTGATCGATTTGATTGGTTCTGGTACGGCCAGCAATTGTGCTATGGCCCAAACTCTTTCGGGAAGATTGTTGGAAACCTCATTTTTGGTGACCTTTAGAGCGCCATTTAAAATTTGTGGATCTAATAACTTGACGGTCCCTAGGTTTGCGAACCCAGGGACGTCGGAAAAACGATCCTCTGCGGTGAATCTGCTGTACCCTAGAAATGGTTTCCGTTACGTTTTATTCTACAAAAAAAAAACTAGAAAAACGGTGAATTAAACTTAAATTAACCCCAAAGAAACCCCAAAGAAACCCGAAAGAAACCCTATGAAAGTGGTGCCAATGGGGCGTAGCACGCATGCAGCGGGCTCCGGTATAGGAAATATGTTTTTGATGAGATTAGATAAGTTAGATGGATTAGATAGGTTACGTCGATTTGATTGGTTTTGTCTGGTTTTGATAGATCTGATAGGTTCAATAGATTAGGAAAATCCACCCATTTTTAATAGGTAACCATCTATTTCTATGGGCCATTTCCCATGGCTATGTTAGTCATAACCAGAGGGTATCCCAGCACATCTGGCACACTCCTTGCAGGCGGGTACTTGAAAGAAAGTTCCCCACTTAAAAACAGAAGAAGAAAGTAACCATGGAAGGTGCCTTCAAATCACTACAGGATGGGGCCCCCAAGATAGGTAGATATAACTATAGTTAATAGAAGTTATAATGGTTTATAAACCCACTTATAACTGGGGGGCCCCATCCTGTACCTACAATTCATCAATGCCATATTTTTACGTTTTTATGAAAATTGCTGGTTTTTGACTACGACAGCACGTCAAACAAGACCGATCGCGAGGTTTTTTGTGAAAGAAACGTGCTACCAACGGGGCTTGCATAACATTGGCTTTCCCGGTCTTACTCGGGAAAATTATCCTAGTCTGTTAAGGTATAGCGGGCATGAAGCCGGAGGAAAAATTTGCCGGTTTGTGTTTTGTGTCACTGCCCAAAGCTGCTTGTGATGATCGCAATCATCGGCATAAGGCAACGAAGACATTGAGGCAACCTCGTCAAATGAGGTTGCACCTTCTTGAAACCCCTCGAGTGGATTCTTGAAACATCAACCTGTTATTATATATGGCTGGTTTGGACTTTAAGTACGCGAGGCGCGCTCGCAGATAGACAGGGATGGCAGCCAAAGACAACCCAAAGAAATGCAAGAGGTGCGATGGTCGGCAAAAGGAGGTGTAGCCCAACTGCTCCAAAATGGAGGTGTCAGGACCAATGACAAGCAAAAACCAGGCGAGGAGCAGAACGGACACAAGAAAAAACATTGCAGTTTCACACTGACCGTATCAAACACGTTAATGGTTCAATCAACTTGACCAATCTTTAATGCCGACTGTTGGGAGATGAAAAGGATACAGTGACTAATTTTCATTTAGCTTGTTTCTTCTTGCAAAGTTAGAAGAAAATGCGAGAAACTTGATCTCGAAGTTTGGCCCTGACAATTGACAATGTGTGATGGTGATTTAGTGTGTACAGCCCTCCTTCCACCCTCAAAACAACTGACCAGTATCCAACAATGAGGAATTTCAAGACTAGTTTGAAAATTTTGCCAGGGAATCCTCCTTTTTGTTGTAAAATGGTGTGAATCTGCGGGCAGGATCAGTACTCAAAGGGTGGATTGGGTATCAGTTAAGACGTCAAGTGGTAGCCACAAATGGAACATTGTTCAACCAACAGAAATGTGGTTTTAGTAACCCCAGTATCGGATGCCGAAATGACTTCAATTCCCGGAAGGACCTGTCCATCTGACGTGCCCGGATGTTTTTTTCAGTCGGTTTATAACCAGAAAAAGTCCAGTTCTATGTGGTTACCACGACACCTAGTCACCTAGTCCGGTGAGTTGTTTTTTTCTACTTCGCTAGTTGTGGTACACCACTTTGCATCCAAATCATGATCACCGGTGAATCTCCTGCTGTTCAGATGGTGATTCTCCTTCAAGAACCTCTGGTGCAGCATACTCCATGGTACCAGTCATCGTCAGGGATCCACCATCCTCAGGGCAGCGACAGCAGCGACACGTATGGAGATATATATATATATACACATGTACATATAAATGTACATGTGCATACACATATAATATATATATATATACATATTATATAATTATATACATATTATATACATATTATATACATATTATATACATATTATATACATATTATATACATATTATATACATATTATATACAAAATATATACATATTATATACAAAATATATATGCATATTATATACATATTATATACATATTATATACATATTATATACATATTATATACATATTATATACATATTATATGCATGTTATATACATATTATATACATATTATATACATGTTGTATACATACTCGCGAGAAAAATGTGCAACTTGCATGTTGCCCTTGTGCATGCAACGACACTATGTCCAACAAGGCTGGACCACTGTGCGGGCAATGGCAGGTAGCGTACACATCTGGAGGTTTCCTAAAAAAGGGTTTTTTTTCAAAACCATGGGTTTCAGATGGTTTCAGCATTGAATTGGTCTCATGACTTGCATGATTTGGTGTACCCCTGTTTTAGGAAACCCCCATATACATATAGACATAAACAAACATACTTTTGTTGTATACAAATACAATCCAAGCAAAAATCATCTTCCAAATTCTAAACCCAATTCTTCTGGAAACACTTCAGCTTTGGGGAGTTTTGCTCATGAGGGTTCCCCTGAAAAATGAGCTGGTCAGAAGTTGCTTCCCCAGGAGGAATGACCCAATCAACCATGCGCAAACGATCTTTCCCCATTGTTTATTGTGTCTGTAATCATCTTCCGTTGATATTTGTTAGTTTTAATATGTTTTAATCCGCATATCTCTTGCTTCCATGCCTATTCTCAGTCCTCTTATCCTGTTTGGTGGTCATTTCTGTCACTTCTCCAGGCACCAAATTGGTAGGATCCCTCTGGCGGCTTCGCCTTGAGTCCATTTTGGCGAGCCATCCGAGCCCTCGCTGAAGGTGCTTCAACACAAAAAACTCCAGCGAAAAAATATGGTGAAAACTATGGTTTAACTGGTTCACATCCCTTTTTTGTTCTTGGGTTAACTATGGTTTAACTATGGTTTAACTATGCATATATGGTTTAACTATGGTTTAACTATGGTTTAACTGGTTAAATCATGTTTTTCATCCACCATCTTTGTCGAAAGCGGTTCAGTGGTGATCCCTCAGACTTCGCCGAGGCGCCAGCAATGCTTTGGCTGTGTTGAAGTCTCCCACCTGCAAGGTCAACGCATCCGTCCTCGGCGACGAAGCTGGATACCATGGGAAAACCCATGGGAAAATATGCGAAAATCCACTGGTGCTGTATAGCTGACCAATGTTTTTCATTACTGGAGGGTACCCATGGGTTACATGTCTCCACTTCTTTGATCTTCGCGAAGTCCGGATCTTCTCGATTGCTTGGGATGATGTTCACTTTTTGCTGATTACTGTGATGATTCAGAAGATAGCAAATGGTTGATGACTAGGTGATGCCAGACGCAACAGGGCTATCACTGCGATGCACGGCACTTCCTTAATACAAATCATTAAACATCGCTTGGAGAAAGTTTGGACATCTCATTATCTAAAACTCTGGAAATCGGAAGATGATGACTCCATGAAATCTGGATTTGTTTGGAGCTTCTTTTGCCGGGTGAACCTTTTGATTCTCGTTCAGGCACCGATCTCAGAATGCCACCGATCTCAGGCGTCAATTGGTTGTAATCAAACATGGCTGGGAAATCCCCTGTTTCATTGGTCATTTGAATGGGACATCCGCGTGGAAAATATACCAAAAATACGGGGATTTTAGCCCGAAAGTCACGGTTGATGTCCAGAAAAATCAGGATGACCCACCATGACCCACCCATGTGACATAGCCAGTCATCAGAGCTGGAAAATCCCCCAGATCCGAGTGGCGAAATAAAAAGGTTCTCAGCCTTTATGTCCCTGTGAATCACCCGCTTGGAGTGCCTCAGAAATTCACGGTCCGAAAAAAAACCCTCGCTGACCTCGAAAAGCGGCAAAAAAAACACAGGAACGGAAGGTTGAATTAGCTTTAGTATGTGTTCTACGCTTAAAATTGGAGCCTTTCATCCTATGGAAGGGCATCTCGCCCTCTTTAGGGTTGAAAAAATGTGAGGTGGGCCTTCATCTGAGCTTGTCTGAAACTAAGGTACTTCCTTTCGAACTTGTGAATAACAAGCTCATTTTCCCCATCTGGAAGGACCCATCTATCACTGAGCCCAGGTATGCCCAGGTGCATGTATTCTACCGCCTGCATCAGCTGCAAAAAGAGAAGTTGGCTTTGGGCTTCAGAAAAGTAGCCATTTTCCTCACTACGAAAACATTGATGCTGGAGAGTTCGGGGTGGGATTTTTGACTGCAAAACACAGCTGTGCCTATGGAAATGATGATGCCCCCCAAACCCAAGGCTGGTCGAGCCCTACTTCACTCAATCCGGAGAAAGGAACATGGCAATGGAGTTGTAGTTGTTTCCCGTTCCGGAGGCATGCTGCTTCTACGGACCCACAGCTATTTGATTTTTGTCTAAGACTACCCCTCAAAGGCCGTAGTTCATCATCATTTTCCCCCTTGTAATGACCATTTTGGGGGTATACACCATTTTCAGACCTTTTGCTTCGTCCAACTGAGCAAAATCTTTGGACTTGACTGCAAAGCTGCATTGCTGGTGCAGCTTCACTTGCCAAACAACACTTCCCAGAGTCATGTAAGCGTGACTGCGTGACTCTTCAAAGGAAAACAGCCAAGTCAGACATTGGAATAAGATGGAACATCACACCAGCATTTTTTACAAAGAAGGGGATGGGTCAAAACCCTGGTACCTAGTGAACCCCAAAATAGCTGGTAAATGGATGTTCATCCCACTAAAAATGTATCTATAGGTATTGACCCATACCCAGAAGACCCACAGGGCTTCAGGTCATCAGGTGTCAATCTGATGTCGGTGCAAACCGCAGCATTGGAACCTGGTGGGTGTGTTCCTCGTGAAAAATCCCCAACGTGTTGCGCGCAATGTGACATAGCCCAGATTGATATAGCGCCTGGTTGATTACTATGAGAAGTACCATGTTCAATATGTATACTGAGTGATTCAAGATTCGATCATATAGTTTGGAGTCCCAAAAATTCTTCCAGGACTGATCATCACTTTTTTAATGTGTCCATGTTGAGTTTCACTTTCACTTTCAAATTCCCCCCAATCTCGAACGAGAAGTTCACCCAAGCATCGGCCCTTCGAACGGCCACGTCCAGGGTGGAGCCATCGTTGTAGCTCAGAACCACCACCGCCAACTTTGAGCAAGTCAGAAAGTCCAGCGCCTGGACCTTGGCGTTTCCATCGATGACGACGGATGACCAACGGCTCGGAGTCTATGGAAGGTGTAACCGTTGTAACCCTGGGATACTCAAGGGACTCATGGAGAATTTTGCAGATTTGGAAGCTCAAAATCTGCGTTGAAACCGCACTTTTCCCGCTGTTGACATGGCCATCAGGATATCCAATCCCCATGGTTTTTTCAGGACATCACGACATCGCCCATGACATCCATATCAGCCAAGTCTGCAATATTTGGATGCTCCAGTTGATGCAGCACTTCAAACTCTTGCTTCCGACATTGTACGACTTCTTTGTCTTTGGCTTCCAAACACTTCAATGCCACCTGCGAGATTCGCGAGCAGCGGCGCTCGTGTGATGGGCTACCCTTTTGTTTGAACCCACACAAGGAAAATGACTCATTTAACCATCCACTCTTGGGGGTATTTAATTTTGAACCCTTTAAAACATGGTGGGCTGAAGGCTTCTGTACCATCTGGTGAGGCGCTGGTGCCGCGTTTGCCCCGAGCCGTAGTGCCGTGAAGGACTGGTGGTGTCATCAAAATAAGCCCAAGTGGTATCCCTGACAGTAAAGGTGGGAACCACCCGGAACCACATGCACGAAAACCTGCTTAATAGTGAAAGGGCTGCTATAGCCCTATTTATATTGGGACCTGAATGGATATGTACAATTAGTAGTGGACTATCATTGTAGGAACGATTGCCAGTGATTGTAGGTCAACCCCTTGTTTTGCTTCGATTCCCCATGTTTAGCTGGTTTGATAGCAACGACTCGCCTTGTTTTGGTTCATTGAATCGCTATGTTTTTTGGTGAAATCGCCATGTTTCTCCGTGGGATCTCCCATCTTTTGCTGCGCACATCTTTGGGATCGTGATCCTAACCGCCTGCTAAAAGGATCAAGATCATTGTTTAAAACCGTTTATATTTTTTTTAGGTCATCGAAGATGACTAGCGCTGAGAGAAATGTCCCAAAACATCGGAAATTCAAAAAGCTGGGAAAGTCATTGAACTAAACGATGGACTCGCAAGCCATGGCCATGATGACAGCGGATGGTTTTAATATGTTTTAATCATTTTAATATGGGGATGGGTCAAAACCCTGGTACCTAGTGAACCCCAAAATAGCTGGTAAATGGATGTTCATCGCACTAAAAATGGTATTAATAGGTATTGATCCATAGCCATATGTTTTTAATCAATATTCCATGATATTCCATGAACATGTCTTGCGAGTCCAAACCCGGGCCATCCCCGTGATGCTGCTCGAGTTTTTTGAAAATGTTCGTCGCTGATTTACTCACCATTTCTTACCATGAAAACTCCAATGCTGGTCCATGCAATACCTATAGCCTATAGATACATTTTTTGTGGGTTATTCACATCCATAAATCCCAGCTATGACTTGGGGTTCACGGCACGGTACCAGGGTTTTGACCCATCCCCAAATCTCATTTTTGCGGGCGAAGTCTTGTGGGACGCCAAGATGGACGTTGGAAATTGGTAGATTTGAAGCAGAGCCAGCCTGGTTTCAAGCCTACCTTTTTCCCATGATTTCATCGCAGTTTTAGGAGTATCAACCATTTTCAGACAACCCTAAATCACTCAAAACCAAAATGGTTGATGAATAAATCCCCAGTTATTAAGCTTGAATCCCAAGTTTTTCATGGTTAACTTATGTTCTATCAATCCTATCCCCATATTTCTGCTGAAATTTCTCAGCAAATCCATCTCCATCATCTCCATGTCCTCCATTTCTGCGATTTCTGACCTCCATCTGATCAGAGGTTCGAAGTCCCCGGTAGACACGTCCCGAGGATCCCTCACCGATCTGCTCATGGAGCTGGTACCTGGGAACGACCAATTGGGCGCAACCCAAACAGGAGTAAAATGTTGGCAAAAAAAAATAAGAATCAAATCACAAGAAACTTATGGAGTTAATCAGTTAATCAGACTGTATTTGGCGAAATGAGATCCAAATCATCCTTAAATGACGAAAAGCCAGCAAAACTCCGGGATCTGACCAGCAAGAAACTGGGAAACTGATCAGCAAAAACGAAGATTTGCCACAGAAAAGTGGATTCATATGAGCAAATTCTGGGAAAGCCACAGAAAGCAACAGAAGATGGGATGCAAAGCATTTTGGAAGGGGGGAAGAACAAGAATATCTGGTTGGTGGTGCAATAACCATCTTGAAAAATGATGGAGTTCGTCAATGGGAAGGATTATCCCATAATATCCCATATATGAAATGGAAAATAAAAATGTTTGAAACCACCAACCAGAGAATATTGTTTCAAACAACAACTGCTGCCTCCAGGAGTTCCCAACAAACGCCGTGAGTCACGACTTGGAAATCAACGCAGCACTTAAGCTGGTCGCGTCAGAACTGGAATCTTCGCTCCTGGTCGAGCCATGCCAAGGCTCCCAACAATAACATGGCAGGGTGAGCAGCAAAATGTCCCAAAAATGGGCGAACAATGTTGCAGTCATGTCCTTTTTCGTAAGAATTCAAAGGACCGCTTTTTTGGCAGGCAATGAATTTACCTATTGGTCGTTTCATGATCATCGAATCATCACGACATCAATTCGTGGAAATTCAGGACATCACTTGGTCGTGTTCCGAAAAACCCATTGATGGCCCCTGAAAGGTGCCTCTGTATGGCCGCCAGGCTTTTATCTTGTCGCCTTCTGTGCCAGAGGCTCGACATGCGGCCAACACGACCCTGGAAAGAAACGCCTGGTCATGGTTTCATGGGCGACCCCCGGCGTTTCGCGCGGCTGCGGCACGGCACGGTGCGGCAGAAAGCAGGATGCAATCAGAGCGGATTGGAAGCCAGTTTTGGTTTCAATCCAAGGTTGCTTCAAATTGGGTGCATCCTCCACCGATGTGACAAGAGAATCCTGGAGATGTTTGATTGCTAAAGGGCACTCCGACTTAACCACCTGACTCACCTGTAGCCGGGGCATCGACCAGCCGCTGCCGGAGGCATCCAACAAATAGCCCTCAGATGGCGGCAGGGTGGCTCCTTTTGCATCAACAAAAGCAGGAAGTCTTTTCAGGAAAAAAAAAATCAATGATGCATCGTCAATCATCGACACATATGTGATTTCAAGTAGTCTTTCGAACGGATGCGCCAAAATTTGGGTAATTACCACCCGATTGGGTCAATTCAAAAATAAGAATGATCAAAATCGAAAGTATGGAAGATTGTTTTGTTCATTTTTTGGTACATACAATATCTCCGGCTGCGAACAAAACAGCAGCCAACTTTTTGGTGTTGCTCTGTTAATAGATCCATCGGAACAACTGATCCATCATACCCAGCATCCCAGGAAACACTACTTGGTTGATAGGTATCGATGTGTTCATAGGTATCCCTATGAAATAGATATCCGTCCGCCATAAAGCAGGCAATGCAACCCCCGATGATGAGCTAAAGCCAATGACACCAATGAAAGTTTGTGATTGGATACACCACTGTTGGGATGGCATGGTGTATTTGTGATGGGGTAGATGATACACTAACAACCAATAAGGCTCATCCTACTGCCGTAACATGGCATAATGTGGCAAACCCCGTTTGAATACCCCTCCAATATAGATATTTTTGGGGATGTCTTTAAAGGCCCATGGTTTGCGACATCAGGTTATCGGTTCACCCTTTTACCCTGCTGGAAACCCTGCTTTGGTCAATGATTTTTACACTGAAATTCCCACAAAAATTGAGGATTTCCCAGCCGTGTTTGAGCTGGAAGGTAATCCAGCTTTTGATTGTAGTTGCCCATATATATATACATATATGTGCCGTTTTGTCACATGTTGTCCACACCATTCCCCCATGCATATCCCATTAAATCAACATCAAATCGTGGTATTTTCCAACGGAGTCAACGCTGAGTCCTCCGGACTCCCATCTGAAAGGCCGGCGGTCGCAGTTCTTTCGTGGGCTCCTTCGCGTCGTCTTTGGACGTTGATGGAGCACTCGGTTCACCTGGCCATTCGTCCACCGAAGAAAAATTCGTCAAAACCCACGGCAATTTTGCTGGTTTTTGATGAATTTAAAGGGAGAAAGTCAAAAAAATGTCGACTATGAAAAATCAAAAACAAGGATTTTCAAAAATGTGTTCATCTTCATTTGCCCCCCATGCACTTGGAAAATAACATGTCCCAACACTGTGTGTTGCCACAACCCTACCTGAATCTTCTTTGGGACTTCGCACCTCAGGCCCAATGACCCTCCAATGATCTGAAATGAAGCTGGCAGGCGGGTTGGTGCCGCAAAATCATAGGTGTTGGCAGTATCCCCGCGGGCCTTGATAATGTTTGTTCAATTGCTGCTTACATATGCATATGTATCTGTATACATACATGCATATACAGCATATGTAGTGCGTATGTATGTCTATATATATATACATATATATATATACATATATATACATATATATATACATTAGTGTGTATATATATATGTACATAGAGAGAGAGAGAGATGTGTATGTATGCATGTGACATCAATACAATTGCGTCGTATATGCATTCTCACAGAATAAGACATCTTATGCATTTATAAGATATACATACATGGATATTGATATTGGATATAGATATAGATATAGATATAGAGATAGATAGACAGACAGACAGACAGACAGACAGACAGATAGATAGATAGATAGATGCATTAATATATATAATACATGCAAATGTATATATATATATAATTATATGTATATACATAAATATGTATATATATATATATATATAATTATATGTATATATGTATATATGTATATATGTATATATGTATATATGTATATATGTATATATGTATATATGTATATATGTATATATGTATATATGT
>Ga0126342_10018567_pt1 | contig 11908 bp, 5 predicted proteins | sample Cyp1metagenome_FD_92528 | JGI IMG/M metagenome (GOLD analysis project Ga0126342, IMG submission 92528) | Coral microbial communities from Lord Howe Island, Old Settlement Bay, Australia - Cyphastrea 1 metagenome | ecosystem: Host-associated > Invertebrates > Cnidaria > Coral ... | reverse complement strand
TCAACGACCTTTCGGTCCATCAGTGGCTTCGCTCTGCCATCCCTGATTCACAACAACCAAGCTCTCCTATAGGTTTCCTATTTTTGAAACTTCCGCCACCGCCTTGTGCGGTACTACTGGTAGATAGTTATCAAGTTATCCCCATCATATTCCCAAAATAAAATCCCATCATATCCAAATTGGTAATTATATCCGCATTATGCCATAATACTTATCATTATATCTCATGAACACCCATATGGGGGGTTCCATAAATGGGCTACTGAAGAGCTGGATGATGACTGGAGATACCCCTATGACTTAAGAAACGCCAAAAAATGCTGATTGAATGGTTGTTTTTCATATAGAATGACTTTATGTTAATGTCAATTTCATGGGAAATATATGTGATATCATATGTTTCTGATTTAATGGGAGATTAGTACAGATCTAATGGGAATTAATGGGATATATAATATATACCCAACTACTCAGACGTAATTTGAAATGATATGGGGATTTGCCAAAAATATATTGGGATATTGATCGGGATAGAATGGGATATATAAGCAACTATGATCAAAAGTTGGATTACTTGCCCACTGCGAAGAAACCAAGAATTGCAGGACGTTTGCACCATGCGATCATGAAATGTTTGTTTACTTCGGTCCTTCCCAACTGCGGGCAAGTATCAATCCAAGAAACCCCGATGGATTTATGCGGATGAATTACAAAGACCTCACCGCGACGTCACTTGAACGGTTTTGACTTACCGGGTAAGTATCCCAAAATGGCGAAACATTGGTTGATGAATCAAGATATTTCATCCAGATCGTTGATAATAGATCAGTATGTCATGGGATAAGTCCTTTATTAACAGGATTGATCGTTCCCACAAGAGAGTCCCTTCGGTCTCTTTGGGTCAGTAGATCCCCAGTGTTTGTTGGTTCAGCATGTGTTAAACCATCTTAAACCACTGTTTTTCGTTGGCAAAGATAGGGAAATCTCCCTTAAATGATCCGATGAATTCCATTTTGATTGGAGGTCAACCCTCAATAATCAACAAGATATGGCTTCGTCGATGCACCTGAAAATCAAGATGTTGTGAGAAATTATGGATTTATGGGAAATCATCATAAAACGGGGCTGTCCCCACTTTGAGACATACTCTTGGGCTACCTCAAACAGCCTGACCAAAAGAAGGAGCAGAGATCCCCCTTGATACATCTGCTTCGTTTATCTCACAGCTGAGATCATGGGCAAAAGGTTTTGGCGAGTAGTTTTGCATGATTGGATGGAGATGTTGACAGTTACAGCAATTAACATCCCACACAAACCAATATAATATATATATATATACATATATATATGTATACATATATCCAATATCATCCAGTTAATCATCCAAAGGAATATGGTCATTGACATCTTGGCATCATCCAATGGTCGTTGAAGTCCCACCGTCATCCCTTTGTGATTCCATGATGACCAGGGTACCCAATCATGGCACATATTTTGCTGCTGTGATATCCCATTTACACATGGAAAAGCCCCATATTTTACTGGTAAAATCCCGATAGATTTTACTGGTGAAGTCTCAATGTTGTTTGTTTTGCTTCCAAGATTGCTTATGTATCCACTATCTCCATGATTCCCCACATATTGAGATATGTTTATATCCAATCATCAGAAATAACTGAGTTTCTCCATGATTCCCCTGGGATATCCCATCTTAAATAACTTTTTTAATCCACCATTTTCAATCCGCTCGCCATGGGGCCCATGGGGCCCTTGTGGCGCGGCTCATCCATCGGTGTTTTTCTCTCTGTGCTGCGACTTGGCAGCAAAGGCCCATCTGGTGGCAACTCAATGTAGTTTGGTAGAATGGCTATAATAGTTATAACCCAAACATGGTTGGTTTATGGTAGTTATACCACAGTTATAGTATGGTATATAAGAGTTATAAGTTATGAGTTGGCTTATAAGCCCATCTACTGTAACTATAGTTATAACTCCCATAAACGCAAACGTGAAATTGTAGTTTGATCCTTGCCAACTTAGCTATCAAACGGGGGCCCCACATTGTATAATAGTTACAACAGTTATAACCCAAGAGTTGGTGATTTTTTTAACCTGAAGTTCTGCTTCCAAGATATGAAAATGGGGTGCTTTCCGTCATGGAGGTCATCCAGAGGAAATGATGGGATGATTCTGTGGCTTTTTCATGAAATACGTATGGGATAACATGGCATAGTTAAAATAAACCATCCCCATTTTGGGTTTATGAACTTTGCGAACCCTTGTATGGGTCCTTATGTGGAATGGCACGTGCCGCATCCACCAGCGGAATTGGGAACTGTGAAATCGGAAAGCCATGTTTGGGTTTTACCCCCCATATAATGCTCAGTGAACGGCTGGTGGTTTATACCGTTTTTACACGATGTTCTGGGGAAAATCTGATGTTTAAGTCCATCTGGACAACTTGTGATGGCCTGCCTCTGACATCACAAGTTATGGTCCGTAAAGGGAACCACAAAATGACCCGCGCGGCCGAGACCTCGAGCGAGACCTCAAGTTCACCTTCCTCCATGGTTAGGGCCCAATGGCTAAAGAGAGTCCCATGTTCAGTTGGGTTATAGTTCAAAGATACCCCCCCTTTGGATGGTTGATCTCTCGTTTTTGGTGTGTAATCCCCATTTTTTGAACGTCCCAAAAAGGGATTTCATTGAATCCAAGCTGTGAATTCTCATGATACCCCCATTTTTTGGCACCGTTCTATCCATTCTTATCCCCTTAAATCCCCCATTTTATAGTGGGTTATTAATGGGATTATTATGGGATAATCATTGATGGATACAATGGGATTATAAGAATGTTTTCCCATTATGGCAATCCCTAGTTGAACCCCTCCCAAGGAGATATGCGGACTCCGCGGAGCCTGAAGCTCCCTCGGCGCATCCAAAGATACCAGGCAGGGTTGCCCGGATGATTGATGATCATCCCCCTTTATCGTCTTGAATCCTATTGATTGATGATCATCCCCCCAATTGATGGGTAATCATAATCCATCTATTGATTGTAGTTGGTTATGTATCTCATGAGATACTGTGGATGGTTGCCAAATCCTGCACCACCAAAAGGATTGTTTTTAACCTTTAAAAAAAAAGTAAAAACCTTTGATCATCGTTGATCATCATGGATTTTCTGGAAAAAAACATCATGTATCATTATTTATTTGTAAGAGCAAGAGCCATCATTTGAAACCAGCAGATCACAATTTGGTTCTTGGTGTCATGTTTTCATATGTTCCACTCAAAAATTGGGATGATGAACCCCATGACTAATATTTTGGGGACAGGTCCGACCTACTTACCTGTGGGGAAAAGGGACATCTATGATCATCCACTTCTACCCAACAGAAATTTGCCAATTGATAAAAGTACCTCTTAATATACTTCAATGGATTGGTTTACGGGAAAAATTACAGGAAAGCCCCGATATTTCCATGGGAAAAATCAATGGTTTCCGGTTAAGAGTTCCCCTCAAGCAATCCATTGAATACAACCAACCATATCCCTAAGTATCTTGGCAGTTTTTTTGAGGTACCCTCTGGTAAACTATACAAAAAACGATGGAAAGATCCACCATTTTCAATGGGTAAATCCACTATTTCTATGGTCCATTTTCAATAGCTATGTTAGTCATTACCAGTGGTTACCTCCCATCCAAATCTCCCAGAAGTTGGGTCTTTTAAGAGGGCTGGGTGATCCCTGTGATGTGACAGGGTTCCACAATTTTCGCCCTGAGTTGACGCTTGGCGGCAAAAGTGTGGTGTTTTTTTACCTGGAATACCATGGGTTTTCCCGACTTTAACTGGTTGGTGGTTTGGAACATTTTATATTTTTCCATATATTGGGAATGTCATTCCCCCATTTGAATTTCATTTTTTTCAGAGGGGTAGGGCAACCACCAACCAGCTAATGATGTGGGGAAGGATCCTGTACATGTTCCTTTTCAAGGACATCACTATCAGAGTCATCCAGGAAGCGACAGCTTCTTTCTATTAGAATTGATTCGGATGGTGTTTTGTCAGTCAGGAGGAATGGCTACCCGTACTTTTAACTCGCTATTTTGGTTGGCTAAAACGTCTTCTTTACTGTTGTAGCTGACCCATCCCCATTTTCAGATGCTGGGGGACGTTCTGAGCATCGGCTGATTTGTCTTCCAATCCCCAACGAACCCCATGGTTTCTGGAAGGTGTAACTAATATGAACGGGGTAAGAAAGTTATCCCAACATCATTCATCTGCTGAAAATTTGGATGTCATTTTCACCAAACTGATGGTAGTGTTCTTCTAAGTTCGCACTGAACTTAGGATGCTGCCGGACTATGATTGTCATTTTCTTCCTGAAAGTTGGTTGGCCGCTTGGCGGAAGACCATGGTGTAGGCGACCCCAAAGCTATTGGGGATCACTGTATTATCCCATTACTAGGGCTATATCCAATTCGTATACCAGAGTGGGGATGGTTTATGGCGTTGGGTTTACCTCATGGGCTTATCACATCTAACAAGCTAACGCGATCTAATCATCAATACCTTATCTTCCAAGATCCATATTTCAATATGTCCGATCAACAATAATCTACTCTCTTATGTTCATGTCACCTTCTACTTTCAAGATCACCCAAGTCTAGTTGATAAAAATGGTGATGGGTCAAGATCTATATTTGGAGGGAATAAACATCCATTAAGCAGTTTTTGTTGACTCATAGCCATATCTTCGGATTCTGAAAGCCTATCCCTTCGCAAATGGATGAGCCAAAAAGGTCGCTCGCTACATGACCCTGATTTTCCAGCCACCTTTGATGATCGGATGATGCTTCAAACATGGAAACTTCAGCCTGAAAATGGTGATATATGTGTAATACGTAATGGGATATGGTCAACAATATCTAGTATTTGGATGCATCTGAAAATGTAACATGTCCGACATTTTTGCGCCATCATGGGGAAAGTGATCTGTCGAATTTTGGGATACCTTGAGACAAACCCTGAGGAATCCTCTCGGTAGAATTTCCACTGTAGTTGAATACAGTTGACTCTAGGCCCATCCCTGTTCAATGGTAAAATCCGAGAAAACATGGAGCCACAATGGACATCCATGAATCACTAGTGATGGAAAAAGACGCACCCTTTGGGTGTCTTCAAAATGGGCCATCATGTAAAGAGTCATTCAAGTTTCATTGGTGATGGTGCACGATGGATATGATGGAACTCATACTGATTTTTGCTATCATACACATAGGATACCAAATGAGAAGCACATGAGACTGAAAATATCATCGGTCTCATTCCTGTGATAATGATAGTCATCATCATATAAATGATAATGACAGAAACTGATAATGATAATGGTAATAGATATTTAAAGACAAAACGCAGAAAGTGACTGATAATTATCCTCAGAAAATCAGATAGCATGATACTGTAATGATAGGAACTTCAAAGAACGGCCCACGAATCATTCTCATGATTCATCCCCCAGAGTTGCTAGCTGCGAAATACCCCAACTAAACGAAGGCTTTTGCAGAATCTATTCCCGGTGTCCCAACATATATCCTAAAAAATCCCTTCAAAAATCCCAGCTCTAAGTCTCTTTAATCCGAATAAGTCCCTTTCAAGGAATAAATCCCAATAATTATATACCATGACAGCCATGACGCTCTAAAATCCCTTTACTAGGGCTACATAAATCCCAATAAGATAATAAGTCCCTTTAAAAATCTCGTCAATCCTTACTTTTATATACTTGTATCCCAATAAATCCCAGCAAAGTGGGGGCCCGGTTTACGATAGCCATTCGGGGCAACTAACTCCAACAACTGTTGGGCTCATAGTAATGAAACAACTATGATATTCAGAAGGGCTTTACAAACATCACGTTGGGGGGCCCATCTTGCATGTCATCCCGATTTTTGTTGACGATAGTAGTTGTCCTTTTTTATCAGCATTTGGCATAATGTTCTTCTCTTTTCAGAACCGTCATTTTTTCTCCAACAGGTCGTATTTTTGGTTTCATTTGTTCATATGGTCCACTTTCAAATTAGGACGATGAACCCCCATGACTCACCCGAAAACCAACAAATGTCAACGAAAGGTAATACCATTCTTTTATCATATAATACATATATATATATATTGGTTGGCGGTTTGGAACATGTTATATTTTTCCATATATTGCGACTAATATTCCCAACTGACTTTCATATTTTTCAGAGTGATAGGTATACCACCAACCAGATGATTAATCAGTGGATCTGGGGTATTTTTATAATGTATTGTCCCATTTAAAATGTCAAACCCAAATGGCTGGCTGAATCGGTTTCAATATATTGGGAACATGTTATATTTTCCATCTATTGGGAATGTCATCATCCCAACTGACTAATATTTTCAGACAAATTGATACCACGAAACAGAAATGTTGGTTTATGAATCCCATTATAGGTTAACTGGTTGAACTATAGGTATTGCCATAAGCCAAGTGAAATTGGAGTTATATCACAAGCAACAGGCCACCCGTCTTTTCTCAGAACATGGTCACGGACTTCTTGGGGAGCCTGGAGCTGGTGGGCATCACGGGCTCGGCGAGGCGACGCGGTGAAAAGTTGGGATTTCATTGGAAAAAATTAGGGACTTCATGGCATACTCATGAAAAATATCATGGGATTTAATGGTAATTGAATGGGAGATGGGATACCTTTGGGCAATATCATGGCATATAAAAAGATTAATCATGACCTCACTGTGACGTCGGAATGATGGCGAGTATAGGGAAATCCTTCCAAGTGGCCCTATGACAACAGCTATTTTGGTGAGTTAATTGGAATGAGTTAATATACCTCAGATTGGTGAGTTATCATTTTCTAAGTGGCCGTAAGTATCTATTTTCAGGTTAGTGAGTTAAGATACTTCAGATATTTGATTGGTGAGATATCACGCTGGGTTAACCACTAAAAATAAATGGTTCCAACCAAAAAACGGGCCAAAATTGATCCACAATCTGCGAGCCTGGTTTGACACCCAAATTGGTGAGATGCAACATGGTTGGATACCTCGGTGTGTGGTTTGTATGAAAATTGGATATACCCAGTATACCCTCCTATTGGCCGTTCATAATGCAAATGAAGTTCTTAACCATCAAATTTGGTGGTTGTCCCTTAATTTTCAGGTGCCAAAACCAGATTCTCACGAGAAAAACGTGGCTGCCCTAAACGTCTTTGTGCTGTTGGGAACTATCAAGTTTCTTTGATTAATCCTGTGTCCATGTTTGGCTTGGAAAAAGAACAACACAGGAATGGTAAGATCCCATGTTGTGTTCACTATCCTGTTGGCTGATTTTTGAATTGTCCATCATGAATAAAACATGGACCCTCAGCACCAAGCTTTGCAGTGCGATTCCGAAACCAAAGCTGTGTCGCTTCAGAAACCACAACTCACCGATTCAGAAACCAACTGAGGCGTGATTAAGAAACCAAAAAATATGATTCAGAAACCACAACGTTTGATTCAGAAACCAAAACTTCCCACAGAGAACTCAAAACGAGCCCTTCTGAACAAGATGTTACATCTGCATCTTCGGCATCACAAGAGATAAAACCATAAAACCCGCCACCCCCTCTGAACACCGCGTTGCATCTTCGGCATCACAAAAGATCAAACCGGCCACCCTCTGAAAACATTATTTTACATCTTGAATCCTCGTATTTTGGCAACTCTCAGCACGCGCATTGGTTGAAGGCATGCTGTACACTGTTGCTCCCTACCCAATACCTCCAATACGTGGAATACCATAGATCTCCCAAATTTGCAGATACGCAAAAGCAATGACATAGAAACAAATCGAAGCACAATGTTATTCCCATTGCCATACCTCTGACATGTCATCATTGCAGTCGGGCAACCGGGTATCTTTGGCAGAAGGAGCTCACCAGAAAAGATCCCTACGGAAGGCGGTCAGTTTCCTATCAATACCGTTTTGGTTTCCGAAGAATCTTTTTGTTGGTTTTCGAGATCCCTTGGTTTCCGAAAAGTCCTGTTTGGTTTCCAAAGAATACGTGTTGGTTTCCGAAGAATCTTCTGAGTGTCCCAAAACAAGGCATCCTAAAACCTATGGTTTCCCTCTTAAAATTGTCATGGTCAGATCAGCTAGATGTCTAAACAGCGCCGTTTCCATTGCTCATTGACTATTTTGTTTGCTTTTGATGATGAAAGCTCCACTTTTAAAGGGGGTCATCCGATATGTGTTGACATTGTAGATGCATATGTGTGTGTATGTATTTTTACAATTATTACATAATATATATATGCGTTTATTTAAATATTGTCATTTTTTGTGTTTATTGTTTTATGTACTAATTATGTATTTAGTCATTTTTTTGTGTGCATGTATGTGTGTATGCATGTATTTACATACGCGTTCATTTGAGCAGTGCTCAAAACCCCTGTTGGTTGACTACTATATGGCTTTTACAATCCAATATATTGGGATTACCACAGCCCATTATGGAAAATCCGTTCGTAACCAGCCAGTATAAGGAGACGACATTTTAGTTTTTGATCGCTCGAAGCAAGTGAGCCATGAAAAATGTCATCTCATTACACTACTTGGCTTAGGGGTTTCCCTAGTATATGTTTTTCATAATCCCAATAACTCATCAACAATCATTTACCCTTTGGTAAACTAACATAACTATGGAAAATCACCATTTTTCATGGGAAAACTCGCTATTTCTATGGCAACTTTTCCATAGCTAGTTTGACATAACCAGAAGGTATCAGCTATATCCCCATACGTTCGATGGTTTCACCTTCATGAAACCCCTATGATTGATGGTTAAGTCCCATTCACAACACCCACCAGGGCCTCCGGATACGAAACGCTGGAGGGTGAATTGGAGACGCTTGGCGGAAGGAATGGGGATTTGAGCATCGGAAGTGGACATTCAACCAGTAAAAATGGAGGAAAAGTGTCATTTGACCCTCAAGAATGGAATTTTGCCATCAAAAATTAGGATTCCTACTCAGAAATATTGGTCGGACCGTCAAAAATAGGACTTTGAACGCAAAAAATGCAGATGGATAGTTGATTTGTGATAGTTCGTCGCTGTTGGGTTTATGGTTATAATATATATATATATATATATTTATATAATATATATATATAATAAATATATATATATAGAGTTTGATGCGCTTATAAGCCAACTCATAAGTGGGAGGGAGGGCCCTTCTAAGCATGGGTCATGTGGCTGGGGAACTTCTGAGCGATAGTTGAAGAATGATTGAATCTCAACTCTAAATGAGGACGCCAGCTATAGATTAACTCTTTAGCAGGGAATCTAATATCTATGATAGTTGGAACCCTAGTTCTCTATGGTAAGTTGAAGGGCCAATCATTGTACCATTTGGTGAGCAAACATGGCAGTCGAAGATTGTGCAGTTGTAGATGATCGACCTCTTGCAGATGAGGATTTGCCATTGCCATGTTAAATTGAGCAACGCTCAAAACTGTAGTGGTTGATGATTATAGGGGTTTTATTATCCAATATGTATATTCATATATATATATACATAGGTACAGGCACTCACGAGATATGAGCCTCCTTGGCGTCCGACTGAGGATTTGGAACAACTATGCGGAGATTCTAGCTGATCGCCCAGTGCCACTCGGTTCTGACCATCCGATCCGTCTTCGGGGTACAGTTCCAGCTACAAGTGCCTTGTCTAATCCCATTCCCCTGTTAACACTCCCGTAGAAACCATGGTTTAGTAGGGAAATTCCACATACTTAGGACCATAGAATGGGGGTGTTTGATATTAGAATGGGAATCATACTCCTTTGGGTCATATCCCAACTTATGGTGGTGATAATGCTACGGTTTTAGCCATCAATAACCCCTGGCCTGCACCCCCAAGTACCTTCAGTTTTGATTGGAAGTTGCATCTCCCTTGCCGTGCGTTGAAGTCGCAAGCGCGTTGAACAAATCGATCTCAGCTGATTTGCCCTGGAAAGTGGCGATCTTTATCCTCTACAAGTGTTCCTTGCTGAAGGTCACGGGAGTTTTCTCGGAACCTTTGGTCAAAAAAGTCTAAACTGCTTCGCCATATTTTAAAATAAAAGGGAACATGGACCCAGTTTTGGTGGTGACCAAGGTTGGCCAGAGATTGCCCCTTTACCAATTTTTTGGGGAGGTGCTCCGACGGGCTGACGGAGTGGGCTGAACTGGGTTGGGTTCGGGTTTTTGGGGGTTGCGTGAATAGCGAACACGAAAGCGGAATCTTGTAACATGGGCGTAGAGTTCATAACGTGTCTTTTCTGCTCGTTGGAATAGCTATGTTTCCAAGTTCCAGCAATTGGAAATCACAAGACTATTTTGGGAGGCCCAAAGCAAAGCATGAACTAGATCCTGGAATCACAAATCCTCCACAGATTGGGGTCTGAATATAGGGTCACGAAGATATTGATGAAAAAGATGATGATGAAACTCTGAATCTAGCGCTGCACTATTTTCAGACAGAGCCATTGACTCTATGCCCAACATGAATGTACATGGATCATGCATAGGGAAAGCTGCAGCACCTGCTGATCAGCTCGTCCCACAGAGGAACAACATAGGGCAATACTTGGCATCTACACCCTCTTCGGAGAGTACCACCTCAGCATCAACCGAATTGTTATGGATTGTTATGGCATTTTTTGTAAATCTGGGTGGATGAATTCGGAGATTCCCCTCGATAATGATTATTTGCTAACTTAAAATGGCACTCCCCATTTAGACCCACAGGTTTCTTGATCCGGGCTTTACATTATGCAAGTTGCAGGGAATCTTATGGAGTCTTTGTGTACATCTTCAAGTCCTGAAACATGTTCTGATCATTTTCAAGTCACTTCTTATCCGGCACCGGCAGGATCAGTTTATGGACCTGTTGCAAAATCATTGAGAAATTGGTCTGAGCCTCAATGGGTGGGTAGTTTGGGTAGTTGGACCTTCCAATCTATACGGAGGCACTGACCCATTTACTTCGATGTACCCTTTGGTCATTTGACATACCCTCTGGTCAACATACAAAAAACTATGGAAAATCACCTTCTTGAATGGGTAAATCAACTATTTCTATGGCCATTTTCAATAGCAAACTGTTAGTTTACCAGAGGGTAAACCCTGCCAAATAGGGGTTCGAACATTGATTTCCAGCAGAATTGGTTGTTTTCTTGGTTGATGTTTAATGACTAGAAGGTGCCTACTTTATCAATGGGCCATTTCCGGTTCGCAAAATGTATGTCACCACCGGGAACTGTTTTGGACTTTCTCAAGTTGCATGCGAGTCGAACCATGGCCGTTTCCCCCAAGATAGAATCATCATGGTCCAAGATACGAAATAGCCACCACTTGAAAGGGAAATCATGCTAAATATCTGGTGTCAAACAAACCCCAATATATTCGCGTTGTTGTCTTGTTTATGTGAATATAGGATGATATAATAATATCACGAAAGGTAGCCTCCTAGCGGGCTACCTTGAGTTTTACTTTGCGAACCAAAGGGGCGGGCTGGACCCCTTATCCTTGAACGACCAGGAGAAAGGGACCCCCCCCCCCCCTCAAAGGGAACTCTCGCCATATGCCTGGTGAGCCTCTTCACGCAGCAGCCCCTTCGCAGTGTCTCGTCATCATCACCATCATCATCATCAACATCTTCATCATCATTATCCTCCTCATCACCATCATCATTCGACTTGAAATTCAGATTTTTCGACATCCATTTTCCAAGTACCCAACGGTGCGATGAAAGTGACAGGTTCGAGCATCCATAGGTACCGCAAAAAGAGACATTGGAGTTTGTGCTAACACTGATCGTGTTTTTTTT
>Ga0126342_10018566_pt1 | contig 11909 bp, 14 predicted proteins | sample Cyp1metagenome_FD_92528 | JGI IMG/M metagenome (GOLD analysis project Ga0126342, IMG submission 92528) | Coral microbial communities from Lord Howe Island, Old Settlement Bay, Australia - Cyphastrea 1 metagenome | ecosystem: Host-associated > Invertebrates > Cnidaria > Coral ... | reverse complement strand
CGGCTTCTCGGCTTCTCGGCTTCTCGGCTTGTGTCGGGCTTCTCGGCTTCTCGGCTTCTCGGCTTCTGGTCGCATTTCTGGGCCCCTTTTGCCCGTGCTTTGGTTTTGTGTGTCTTGTAGATGGAATTTCCGAAGATGTCCATTGATGGATTCCACAAAAATCATGAGTTGATTGATCTGGCTGATGGCTTCAAAAAGGGATTCTACCCCAGTAGGAGGGATTGACCTTGGTTTCAGTTAGGATTCAACTAAATTGGCAGTGCTGTCGGAAAGGGAAAAACAAGGGGCGGCCGCAACTTTTGCAGGCCCCAGGAACCGTAAGTAACAATCATCATATTTCAATCAGAAATGGAATCCCATTTCAAAACATCGAAAAACAAAACGGCTATGTACATAGTGTACCTCTATATTTTCCATATGACATTGGCTATGTTGGGGGATAATTGAGAACTCTATATTATTACAAAAAAAAACATATGACATTTTATGACATGTTCCAATTACCCAGAAAATTGACGAATCGAATCCATCAGATGGGGAAGCTACAACTTCTGGGAGCTCCGCACCAAATCCAATCGACAGTCCTCCACCAGCTCCTTCTGTTCCCCAGTGATTTGATGGGGCAAACGTAACACCTGGCGGGTGATGAAAACGCGGTGGAAAAAATGCCGGGATGACTTTCTATGGGGATGACTTTCATGATGGGACTTTGAATGGGTGAATGGGATTTTGAATGGGATTTGAATGGGATTTGAATGGGATTTTACGGGATTTTGATGGGATTTTGATGGCTTTTTGGGATTGTTTATGGTATTTCACTGGGTTTTGAATGGGATGACGAATGGGATTCTGATGGGAAGTGGTAAAAAAGGGACTGGGATCGATGCCACGGCCATCCAGGTAGGCAACTGGGCCATCTGGGCCATCGTACGGGCCATGGATTGGTTTGTCCGACATCCAGGGTTCAACAGCAGCCAGTTTCTAACTCATGATCCTAAGTTAGATCATCCATGTTTGCTTCATTCCAAAATGTGTTTTTTTGCCTGACTTCTGATTGCATTTCTACTTAAACTACAAGTTTAACTGTTGCATTTCTATAGCCTATGGCCAGATTTTCCCATTCGTCATGTCGGTCATGCCCCATTTTTCCTGAACAGATGATAGGAAAAATGTGTCTTCCAAGCCTCAAGTGATGAGGTCTAGTCGTCGCATCCAGATGGTTGCGTTCAAAGAACATCTATCCGATTATACTTGCTATATCTATGTTTAGATGATTTATAATATAGAATATATTATAAATCGCATCAAACCCAGAAAGTTGAGAAAACCTGAGTAAACCATACGTTTGTATACACAGATACATAGTCTTATTCGATGAAATCCTATCGTTTCATAGACGTTAAGCTCTAGTGTGTAGACACGTAGTCACCAAAGATTGAAGGTTGTTCTAAATATGAACAGGGTTATCCATTTGGCTGATCACATTAATTCCAATTTGTAGAATCTACAGCACCAATCATCCACTGATTTGTGCATCCATAATGCCCTATTTTGACACCAGTTGACAAGATTGTTCGTGGAATCAAACCTAAATTGACTATATCATATCAACGGATGTCAAATATTGTTCACAGCGTCTCGGAAATAACATCAACCTGGAAATGAAAAAACAAGTTGGCTATCAAAATCATACCCCTATTGATAACCTGGGTGAATATTACCACATGTTGCCAAAAATAATCAAATGCTACCCTCTAGCAAACAAACATAGCTGTGGAAGCCATGGCTCAGTTTGTTGGTTGATTGACCTATCGAAATGGTGATTTTCCAGCTCCGAAAAAGCCAGAAAGGTCGATCGCTCATCCCCACGAAATCCCCGATTAGTCCATCTTCTTTCCGCAGCGTAGAGGAAATTCATCCCAAATTGTTCCAGATCATCCCAATCACTTGTTGACACAATCATGTGATTGCTGAGAATAATTCCAAAAAAAAATGTCCTATCAACAAATGTTGATATACAAAAAATCCCCACAATCATTCCATACATCCCCAACATATAGGATCATCATCCCACAAAATGGTGAAATCATAGTTATAAGTAGGTTGTAAGTTGGTTTAGTTTCACCCCATGAATGCTATAGTTGCAAGTATCCTAAACCCAATCGCTATTGTGGTATCAACCATATAGTTATAACTCTTCTTATACTGTTATTTCATTATAAATTATAATGTCAATTTCCTATACTTATTGGATAACCATAGTTATCCCAATGTCATCAATAGGAAAATATCACATTTATAGATGATTTCCCATCACTATTACTGGTTATATCACTATTCATGGCCCAAAACCATCGTCATAAGCGTCACTAGCATAATTATTCGACAGCCATAGTTATTTTCAATAACCGTTAGTTGCGATGTTTTCTTATAGTTCTTGGTTACCCTTTGGTAATTTAACATAGCTGTTGAAGCCATGGCACATTTAGTTCGTTGATTTATCTATTTAAAAAATGGATGGATCTTTCCAGTTCGCGAACTGTGACTTTACCAAAGGATCACCAATAACTATAAGAAACCATCACAACCAATGGTTGTCCAATAAGTACCCTCTGGTAAACGTACAAAAAACTATGGAAAATCACAATTTTTTGTGGGAAAACTCACTAAAAATTGTGATTTTCCATAGTCTTTTGTACGTTTACCAGAGGGTATGCTGATTAACTCTGGTTTTACCCAAATGATTGGATCACCAAGCATCAAAAAATCAAAAAGCATCGCCTGTGCGGGCGTCTTCTCTCCCATCATCACTCGCTGGGAACGAAAACTCCGGCGCAAGCCACCGTCGCCACTGGGCACGGGCCTAGCAACGCGACGCGAGCCGTGCAGGGCGAGAAAGTGGCGAGTCAGGCAGGAGAGGGGATTTCACCCGTAGAAATGGTGATTTCACCAGTAGAAATTTGGATTCTACTATTCGAAACTGGAATGCAACCATGAAAAATGGGGGATGTGGAATTCAACCCATGATTTTTTTCACGAAACTGGTCGGATTTCCCAACTTGTCCATAGATCTGTCGATGGGTGTCTAACCGGACAGATCACGGCTTGAGAATCATCCAGAGGTCGGCCAGTGGTTCGATTGCCATTCTTCTGGCTGATTTGTTTGATCCATCAACCTCTGGCACCAAATAGAAATATGGCGGAATGTCATCAGAAATTACTTCGGAATGTCATCTGTTTGAGCTGTTTGATTTTCTATTTTGTGTTATTCGGAAGTCCCTCTTCTTGGCATCCAGAACCGGATCATACCCAGATTCATGACTTCACAGTGACTGCGGCCGGCCAGAGGTTGTTGGAATTCAACCCTTCATTTTTTTTTACAGCTGTAGATTCATTCCACATGTGCACCATCACATCCCCATGATTGCTTGGTAGTGTTATACTTATACCCTTGGTAGTTTTATCTTATAGATCCTAATTTTTGTTGTGAAACTATCCCAATTATCTCCCCATCTGTGAGATCACAAACGCCCTCAAACCCTGCCTGAGTTGTAGCAAGGCGCAATCTCCCAAAGTGATCAGAGCTAACCTCTGACAGTCCTTGCGTTTGTCAAAACTCCCAAGTCAGGTTTTTCACAAGTGAGGCTCTTTAATGAAGTTCACAGGCATGGTTAGTTTACCCACTGGTTTGTGTGTACATACAATGTATATATGATATGCTATGCTATGCTATGATATGATATGATATGATCATCAACTACCACTCCGAAACCGGTCCATGCCTGGGTCCCAAGCGACTCATCCACCGAAGCGAACTGGTTTTCCATCACCGTGGCTTCCATTGACTATGGTATTTTGATATGTATACACCATATACCATCTGGTTATTTAACATAGCCATGGAAAATCCCGTAAATAAATGGAGGTTTAGTTAGCTGGGAAAATCATCTATTTCTATGGACCATCTGTACCATGGCTATGTTAGTCATAACCAGAGGGTACCATTTATATACCGTAGAGTGCTTTGATTATACAATGGTTTTTTCCAGTTATACCACCGGTTATACCAGTGAAGTTATACCACCATGATTCATACTTGATACTTGTCAGAGACCTTGGGGACTTGGAGTTCTGTTCACCAATCAACTGCGAAAAACCCCCCTCCGGTATCCTCAAATATGGGAAATCCTCCCATTAAAATGTGCACCTAAATTATTAAAAAAACATCAAACTATATCAACGGTTGATGTTCCAAGACATGTTTTGATATTGAGTCATGAATATAACTTAGGCTATGTTTATAGATATTTCTTTATATGTCCATCTACCGTCCGGTCATCAAACATGGAAACCGCGCCTGGCTGGAATCTTCCCCATTTAGTTCCATGATTTTCCCAGCGAAGAAAACCTCCAATTTCGTGAATTTCCCAGCTTGCCACGTTTGATGTCACCGGTGGCTACCATCTATTTTAAAAAAAAAAAAACACATTCTGGTTGGTGGTTGACCTGCCCCTCTGAAAAATATTAATCAGTTGGGATTATGATTCCCAATATATGGAAACATAAAAAATGTTCCAAACCACCAACCAGCTTTCATATTATCCGAATCATATCCCAGTTATGGCTATCTCACTATGAAATCTCCCATAATCCTAGGATATCCAACTTAATTATCCCACTTTCCCATGGAAATATCCCCATCAAAAATCCCATGCAAAGCCGAAAAATCACAATTTTTCTGGCCAAAATCTCTCAGTTTTCCCTATGATTGCTAGTTGAATCCCATGGTTTTTTTGCATTCTACGATGCGAATGGCCTAAACTCCGCCATTTTTCCTATGATGTCTAATGTCAACCCCGGATGAGACTAAACCATAGTTTATGAAAATCAGGGGGGTGCTTTTCCAATAGTCAATCTGATACTTGTATACATGGTATCCCCCCCCAATTAAACAGCCGGGCTAGGGGTTTATTAATCCAGGGTTGACATTATATTGATATGTATATGTATAATGGTATACCCAATAACTATGGTTTATGGTACGCAAATAACGAACTAGTTACTGGGGCGAATCTAAACCAACGTTCACATCACTGGGGGGCCTCACATTGTATGATGTCTATCCATATTCCCATAAACTTCTCCATCACCATCTTCGGTCCCCTGCCTCGATACAGGCCAGCAGAACGGTCGTTGCCCCCAAGGCGGAAGTTCCTGCAAACGCTTCCTGCGAACGGTCGAGCAGCTTCGGTTCCGTTCCAGGGTTCAGAAATCCATCTGGCAGTATGAAGAAATGGGGATTTTCATGGTGAATTTCATGGTGATTTAATGGATTTTAATGGGATTTTAATGGATTTTAATGGGATTTTAATGGGATTTTAATGGGATTTTAATGGGATTTTAATGGGATTTAGCCTCTGGTCATGTGGTGGAGTTTGCGAACTTGAAAAGTTGCCCATAGAAAGTTCGTTGCTTTACCGAACTGAGTTCGATGGTGATTCTCCAGTTACCCTCTGGTAAACATACAAAAAGCTATTGAACATGGCCATAGAAATAGTGAGTTTTCCCATGAAAAATGGTGATTTTCCAGCTGTAAAATGGTGATTTTCCATAGTTTTTTGTATGTTTACCAGAGGGTACACGTTTACAAAAGAGGGTTTCGACAAGGAGATGTCGTTCACAAAATCGGTTGGATCCGACTCGGACATCCTGGTCTTCTTGCTGGCTTGCACCAAAAAAAAACATGTCCTATGGCCAAAGACATAGAGTTTCTTAATATGTACTGCATACATATACATGTACATACATGTACGCGAGTATCAACAATATCGAGTGTTCTCCAAATCAAACCAGAAAGTATCCCCACATCTATTGGCAGTTGCTTGCCCATCCCACTTTCATTGGGGGATACAGTGGTTCTAATATGTTCTAATGCTATTTCTCTTGGTTTGGGTGCCATGAGTTCCCGCATCTGTCCTATCCAAAATTCTCGACCTCAAAATGGGATGGTTTTGATGTGCTAAATCCATCTTGTTGTTGGTCAAAACCCAATTGTGATGGCTTCAATCTGGCATTTCTCATGCTGAAATTTGGGTCTCTGGTGATAAACCTTTTACCATGGCCAATCTTAGATACCAACCGCTGATGAGATAAATAAATCAAAAAAACAAACTACTTCAATACCTATTATCCCCCCATGGCTATATCACGAAATCCCCATTGTATTCACTAATAATATCCTCACAAGGTGGTGCCCCCAAACGTGATGCGAACGTTGGTTTATAAACCTTATGAACTAGTTCCATATATCTACCATATATCTACCATAAGCCATAGAATTCGCTTAGTTTAACCAACTTTACCAACATCAATTGATGATAGACCATCATCAATTTCTTGCTCAAGTCCGAAGAATTTGGGCTGGAGATATCCTCATGTTATCCCCAGTGTATCCCCATGAAACCATCGAGCTTCACCAGGTCGACCAGCATCCTTCAGCATAGAGAGCACCCATGCTCCATGCTCATCGCGCGCGCAAGACTCCATGACCTCTTGGGACACAGAGACAGCTACCCTGAAAAACGAAGAGTTTAGCTACAGGATGGGGCCCCAGTTCGTTAGCTAAGTTGGTTTATAACTACAAAAACAATAGTGTATGATACTTATAACTATATTCAGATGGGGTTATGAACCAACTTGTAACTGGGGGGCCCCATCCTGTATGGTATGACCTATTTATAGATGATTTACTTATTAAGAATGGTGATGTTCCATTGCTCTGTTAGTTTACCAAAGGTTAAGTTGGTTTATAACTGGCTTAACGGACGGATTTATGGTGGACATATTATATATATATGATTGTGTATATATATATACTTATGGGTTCGGAACTTTCAGCTTTCTACTGGATAAACATGAGGATTTAAGCCACGAGTACATGGAAATAGATCAAAAAAATGGGGTATGGTCATCCCATTTCATGCGAATCCTGAAAACATGGGTATCTAAATCCCCAACTGAAAATGGATTAAGGACCATCACCCAAGAACTGCACAATCTACATCAATCGACCCAAGTTTTGAGCATGCCACATGATAAGATATCCATTATCACCAGAACATATGTACAGCATCAAGGGAGTCATCAATCAACCACTAACATCACTTGGGTATATAGGGATTCAACCACACACTGTGGTTGACCGGTCAGTAATGATCTTAGAAATCCCAAGTTCTATAAATTTGGGAGGTTGGTGGCTCCATCACCAAAAGAGAAAAAGCCTCGTTTTATGAGTCAAATGGGGGAGACCAATGAACAATTTTCGCAAACGGCATCCATTCAAAACTGGCCACAATTCTAAGCAAACTTAAAATTAGAACTGAACTTAAGAGTTGCCAAAAATGATGTTGCAACAGCAACATCTTTGGGATTGGTTCCATTTATCATCCAGATCAGCGAATTCGCCGCGGGCCTTTTGGCATTGCATCAACAATTCGCGAGGCAGAACATCCGGCGCGATGCCTAGGCCCCAGGCCGCCAGACCCAGTCACAACGAGAATTCTGGGCGCCGTTCTTTTAATCCACATCCATTTTGAGCTGTTTTTGTTGGGGGATGTTGATGATGGCATTGGGTTTACATGGGTTTACCACATAAAGTTGAGGTTTGTCATGACTGAAATGATGGGACAACATATGGGAAAGGCCATGGGAATTTCCAGCCATTGGGACATCATTCGCACCATTGGGATGGTCCACGGGGTCCACGCCGGAGGATAGGTCAGTCATGGCACCACCCCTGTCGTTGACCTGAAAAATGTGTTGTTTATGGATGATCATTCCAGTGAATCTTATTTCTGGCTTTCGATCCATATAAAATTTCTGAAATGCTTCCAGAGAAAGTCACCAAACTCAGATCTCGTTTCAAAGGCTGAGGTTTGTAGTGTAAGAATCCAGTTTTTTTGGGGTGTGGTTTAGGGTTTTGGGTGACTTACTGCAATGACAAAATAAATATTGGGTTCACCAGTGAGTTTGCTCTTGATTTGATTTGGTAGAGGAAAAAAAGGCACACATGTTGCAAAACGAGAGTACATTAGGCATTGCCATCCATAATCGGGGATATTCCCTTACACAGCCCTTGATTTTTTGGCCTCTTCTAGGCCTTCTTTTATCGTAAGTGACGCCGAACGGCCCATCTTCTGAACACCAGAAACTCCATCGCAAACGCCCAGCCTTGACGCTTGAGGCTGGGAGGGGGGGCTGGAGACCCAACATGGTGCTCCCTATCAATGGCAGTGGAGCTTTTTTTCTGGAGCTACCTAGCATATTTTTTCAGGAAGGATTACTGTGGGTATAAGTGGTGATGATGATGATGATGATGATGATGGATAATTATCGCTTTAAACACCTGGCTTCGGGATGACCAATGGCCATGGCGGAAATCACGGGCAAGGCCCGGATCAATTTTTACTCTTTAGCCGCGGCTAAGGTCCAAGGCCATTTGCTGCCATAGAAAACGGCATCTGCGTAGATGTACTGTTGTTGCCTCATGGGTTCGGCTTCCAGGGCTGAAAGATATGTTGGTTACAGGATGTTTTGCCCGTGATGTGAACGCTGATTTTTTTCCCCCCATTTTCATGGGAAATCTATGGAAAATCTATGGGAAATATGGGAAAATGGTTTATATGATAATCCCCGTGAATACGAGTTCGTTATATCATGTTATATCTACCATAAACCATAGAATTCGTTAAACCACTTTTTTCAGGCAACTGAACGCTATCTTGGGGACCCCATCCTGTAGACTGTAGGGGTACTATATTCAGAAGCATTTACTTTTGCTGATTGGGATTCTAATCATTGAGAAATAGATATTGAGAAATATTGGGATATTTCGAACCATCATTACTGAGATATATTTTTGGATAGTTGGGATAATTCCCCCCACTCTTACTAACCATCATTCCAGTGATGTAAAACAGGGAAATCACTATAACTCAACCATATAGATGACCTAAAAGCATTGACTTTTGGTGATGATGCTGGAATTTACAGAACAAGAATCCCCAATAGTATGGGAACCCTATAGAAATGAGGGTCCAATCATTGTGGTCCCTGTAAATTCGATGGATGATGATGGTGATGATGATGATTTGTTCAGTCATTTTTGGTTCATCCAGATAGTGTTCCAAATGCTGGCGAACCCTAGGAAGGTGTTTAAAAAAAAAAAAAACAACCCCAAAGATGGCCTCAGAAGGTGTGTGGAACTGTAAGGAATGATGGATGGTTTGAGTTCTCATGGATCATGGTTCCTGATTTTTACTGAAAATCGTCCTGATCAAAACAAGTAGTTGCCTCCGGGCAATCAAACTCAGCAATGGCCGTGGCCATGTTTACTGTGTATCATCCTCAAGACCATCATGCGCAACAGGAATCTACCAGAAACATGTGGAGGTTCATCTCCATGCTCAATATCAGCCAGTGACTCAGGAATCCAAACTGCGGCGATTCCAAGTCCCTCATGAAAGTGGTTATATAATTTGTCAGACTTATTTTCCACGTGTAGTACAACAACAACACAAAGTGCCAAGAAGGCTGCGCGAGGCATGTCTAAATTCGCACCGCGCCGCAACGAGAGCGATCCAACGCTTAAAAGTACCGAGAGGGTTGCGCGAGCGATATCAAAGTTCCCACTGCCCCACAACGAGAGAGATCCGACACAGTCAAAGTCATGAGAGGGTTGCACGAGAACATATTAGATGTTCACAAAACACTGCGTGCACCACGAAAAATGAGCATTGAAAATGTGAAAAAGGATCTCTTAACTAGGTCTCAGCCACTTTGTCAAGGTCTACAAACGACAACAGTTTCACAAAACGCGAGCATACCTTGATCTAAATTTGCCAAAAATGGAGATCAGTGTGTACATTGAAAACTGGGGAAGCCGCGAAAATCCACAAAAAATGCGGGACTACTGCATCTGGCCGGCGAACCTTAAATCCCCATGATGATAAATATATGATCATGGTCTTTTTCTAGATGCACCATTCTTCTCTAGATGATCTTCCTTCATCACTTAGATTTTTTGGGTGATCTGTTCAGAACTGACCATCTGAAATGATGATGTCTTTTGTTCGATTGTGGGAATGACGTCATGTCGTTGCTATTTGGGTGGATCACAATTCAAGGCCCTCTGTTCTTACATTGTACTGGTTGGGTCATTCGGATATAGGGTAGTCCAATATGGGTTTTGAACACTGCTCCATTAGCTCATAGCCAATCATAGTTCCAATATCTTATAATCACCATGATAATCACCATGAAGCCTAGTTTAATCCCCAGATTCATGTTGGTTTTCCAATTGCTAAAGCCCAATTTTTTTCATCAGACCCAAGTGAGACACCGTTGAGATCCTGACTCCTTGAAAGGATGCTGACGTGCCGCGGAAGCAGCCTCAAAGCCTCAGAGGGGACTTACCCTGTAATCTAATAGCTATGGAAGCCACCATAGAAATATATAGATGATTTAGTTATTCAAAGGTTGATTTTCCAGTTCGCTATGTTAGGTTACCAGAGGGTATAAGCCCACAATTCAAAAAAAACTGGGCCAACCTACTAATTATCCTACTTGCACCTGGGTTTTTTTGATCCATTTACTAACTTAGGTGAACCGCCAAGTACATCTTGTTCGAAAAAGAGCATGGCTCATCAAGACAATAACCTACAAGAATCAAAACATCTTCGGATGTTGTCCACATGGGGTTCAAAGAGGGCCTTGCTTCGTCCAAGTGACGAAGCGGCTTCTTCGCCTGCCGGGCATCTCTCCCAGTGGAAGATGTTGGTCATGGGGATTCACAGACAAGATGAGAATCCACAATATGAAGGATTGGAAAAACAAACGCAAAAAACCATCAACCAAGCATCATCAAGCATCCGCATATCTTTGGCGGTATGAATTGGTGCATTCCTCATTAAAACTTATCAACCCCTAAGTTTTTGAAATTAATCTCCATGTTTGCTTTTTTAATCCGCAGTTTCTGTCGAGTAAACCCCGTGCTGGTTGGGTAATATCCCCAGTTCTATGTTCAACATCAAATCTGGGATCTAAAATCTTTAGTTTCTATGCATTCTTAGTACCTGTCCCAAAGATTTCTCAGATTTTACCCAAACATCTGGATCAAAATATGGCTATGGGTCAAAATTGAGCACCCCAATAATTGGATGGTTATTACTAAATCTAGACCTGAATCTCTGGTCCCTCAAGTCATGGAAAATCTTGGCCCATACCCATATTGAGGTGTCCTAAAATAGGTGTACCCCTAAATCATGCATGTCAATACCACTTTCCAGATCATCCATTTTTGAGGTACCTCCGTTTATGGAAACCCCCATATTTATCCATATTTCACCTGAAAAGTTCCGCCATTTTGCGACGACGCCCAGCGACCGCGCACCTCATCTGGTCTTTCGGGGAGTCGACTTGGCAAAGAGCGCCTTTTTTGGTGCAGGATCGTGAACTGAAAAATCTGGGAATCAAAGGTGACACTTCAAAATCTTCTATGAATATTGGAAAAACATCGGAAAAACGTGGGAAAACCATGGGGAAAGATTTTTTTTGATTTGAACATCCTCGAAGAAATTTTCGTGTTTTAATGATTTTTAATGGGAAAATCATCGAAATCAATGTGATGGTCCCCATTTGTACCGAACGTCAACCCCATCAAAACCATCTATAACTGGTTGGTGGTGGTTTTAACCATCTTGAAAAATCATGGAGTTCGTCAATGGGTTTCGGATGACATCCCATATATATATATATATATATATCATATATATATATATATATATCATATATATATATCATATATATATATATCATATATATATATATATATATAATATATATATATATAT
>Ga0126342_10018565_pt1 | contig 11909 bp, 11 predicted proteins | sample Cyp1metagenome_FD_92528 | JGI IMG/M metagenome (GOLD analysis project Ga0126342, IMG submission 92528) | Coral microbial communities from Lord Howe Island, Old Settlement Bay, Australia - Cyphastrea 1 metagenome | ecosystem: Host-associated > Invertebrates > Cnidaria > Coral ... | reverse complement strand
CATAGAATGCCTTGAGCCGACGCACTGACATGTGCGATTTCTTTTTCAATGCCATGTTTTTCCCTTGGAATTGCCGACCGGCAATTGGGGGAGCCTGAACAGCTGAGGACATCTTAGCATATCTGAAGGCATTTTGTGTCGAAGAAGGGTGAAAAAGCCCCCTGTCTTTTGAGTATATATATATATGGAAAATACATCTATATTAATGTACATTAGTCATTCTGATGGGTTTTTTCTTTGGGCCCACGGCCAAGGTCGAGCCACCTGCTGCCAAATCCGATTTCGGGCCATGGGTCGCTTGGCCATGGTGAAAATTCGCCCTGAAAAAAGTGGAAAAAGTGGTTAGGAGATGTGGAAAACCAATGTTTCAATATAGTGGTTAGGAATCTAGCAAACAATTTTTTTATGAATCCTTGGTGGTGAGGATATGTTAAGTTGAGATATCAGTGGCTTAACTATGGTTTATAGTAGATATGCCTATACTTAATGGGCTTTATAAACCAACTGATGACTGGAGGGCCCCATCCTGGAGGATATGTCAGGATTAAAAATGGATTCTTGGGGTCACTGGTTGCGACTTGTTTCGCGCTGGGGCAAGGGACATGTACAGACTGAGTGGAGGTAATTTGGGTCTCCGTGTCCTCCAGACTATTCCAGACTGGTGGGTTTTTAATGAAATACCCTCTGGTGAACTAACAGTTTGCTATGGAAAGATCCACCATTTTTCATGGGAAAATCCACTATTTCTATGGCAATTTTCCATTGCTATGTTAGTTTACCAGAGGGTATACACAATCAATGTCTGGTTGGTGGTTTGGAACATGAATTTTATGACTTTCCATATATCGGGAATAATCATCCCAACTGACGAACTCCATCATTTTTCAGGGGGGTAGGTATACCACCAACCAGACACTTATACCCTCTGGTAAACTGACATAACTATGAACAATCACCATTTTATACTTGGGTAAATCCACTATTTCTATGATCATTTTCAATAGCTACGTAACAATTACCAGATGGTATACCATCATTATTATACCATCATCATACATTCTACTATATGTAACAAATTACCAGAGGGTGCACAATGTATACGTTCATTGTTTGAAATCTTCCAGTGATCCAACCTGTGAGTTGCCCTGGAAATCTTGCCTCAGGAGGGGAAGACTCCAACTGGAAGGACGACGGATGTCCCCGATTTCAAGACCTAGTGGCCTGCACCCCGTTGAATGATAGGATAAAGGAAATCATCCCAGCCCATAGCTGGCCGAACTTTTCGGGCTAATGACATATGATATCATATGATCATTTACCCAGTACATTTCGTTTTATTTTTGGTACATTTTCTATACATCAATAGTGCCAACTATCTCGCCTTACCTGGCTTGGCAGGACCTCGAGGTACAAAGCCTACCAGCAGCGGTCTCGGATCAAATTGGTAAGGGATCCAGTGAGGTCTTTCTCAGTTTGTGCCATGTATTTCAGAGGAAAACCAATACAACACGATACATTGTGTGATATGATACAAATTCATGTGGAAAACATGTGACAAAGAATTCAATTAACCTGATGTAATGTTATTTGTACTATAGTTGGATAAGATAATACATACACAATACTGTATCATTTGAGTTATGCCAATCTGATACACTTAACTACACCAGAATTTCCGAGAATGTGATATCAACTGATACAACATCTTACACTATAGCAAACTATTTCGATATAATAAACGGTTTATGATTATGGCTTAAACATGTTACTTCAATTTAACAAAAGATGCATATAATATTACATAACCTAATGTAAGACACAACTTTTCATATACTAGTAGTATAGTTTAAGTTATTTTATTTTATTTTATAATAATGCAATACTGCAGTAAAACATGTTTAAAGTTATATAAACCTACAATACAACACATCAGGGTCTATTTTAACATGAAATAAAACAATAGTATAATAGACTGCAGTATCATATATGTAATACTGTACAATATACTAAAACAATGTTGTAAGAATGTGATCAAATAATGTAGCATGTTCCGATAGAATGCGGTATGACACAATAGAATATAGATGAATATAGTAGAATAATGTAGAATATACATAATATAATTTAACATTATGTAATACAGCATTAGATAACACCACGGGGTCATACTTTAATTTGATATGGTATGCTTTGATTTAATATGTATATATATATACATAATATTTATAGTTAATATGATATCATGCAATAGACTATTTTACAACGCAGCATAATACAATACTTTAGGTTAGCATAGTGTAATGTGATACATATACATGTAAGTATTATATAATATTATGTTACTCAAGATTCATTTGATACAAACCAATATTACCTTGTGTAGTAAACCCAAAAAAGATTGAACTAACGAAAATTACCACTATTTTACTAAGATGTTACTTTTCTATCTTTCGTGCACAGGTACTAGATGTATGAATATAGCTTTGTCCAAGTTTATCCAAAAGCCAGGATTAGTTAAGGAGTAGGAGGTTTTTGCCAATCGCTCACCTGTTAGTTCAGGGTGATTTCCATGTTTTCTGAACCCCAGGATCTCCCAGCTTTCATCGTTCAAAGGTGGTTGGAATTTTACGGTCGAAAAAAGGTGATTTCCTATACCCTCTGGTAAACTGTTACGTAACTATGGAAAGATCCACCATTTTTAATGGGTAAATCCACTATAAATGGCCATTTTCAATAGCTATGTTAGTTTACCAGAGGGTAGCTTTGTGGCTCCCCTCATGCGTGGCTCCTTTTTTCTGCAAATCCCCGAAGCTAAGGAGTCCAGTGCGATCTTCGGGGCAGGCCTGATGAGCAAAACTTTGGTACAAAAATCTTCATGACAATCCCATATTTTCTGAACAGGTGAGCAGTGTTCAAAACCCCGGCCAATGGGGGTTGTCACAATCGGGTAGCACAGCCAGAGAGGTTTCTGCAGATTTCAAGGGTTACCATATTTAGATCCTTGCATCTCCGCAATGTCTTGAAAAAACTCCAGTTTGGTTCGAATTGAGATTCTCACTATTCCTGATTTTTCCCTTAAAAAGTGAATCATGTTTTTTGTTTTGGTCTGAACATCTGCCCTTTATATATTTTTTTTGGTCCTCTCACCCCTCCAGGTGCCCGGGAAGGAGAAGTTTCTCATGTCTTGGTGCGAGAGGATGATGGGTCTGCTGGTTGGTGAACGTGGGGGGTGAAACCCCATGGGGGATATCCATCAATAGCTGGATGATTGGATGGTTGATTTCCATGGGAAAATCCGAATCTTTTTGAATGGATGAGAACTGGGGGTACCATGGGGTAGCCCTATTTTAGGAAACCTCCATGTGAATAGCTACCGGTAAAAACATACTCATTGTCCGAACGGGAAACCATGGGTTTTCCACGGCATATGTTAGTGAATTGTCCCAGGCTACCCTCCTGGGTGTCGTTTGCCATGGCGACTGGAGGTTGACAAAACATGAAAAAGCTGGGAACATCATTTGTAAATATGGTGAGTTTTCCAGTAAGATGTTTGATTACCAGAGGGTATTTGGACTTGTACTAGAAATAGTAGTTTCTTCATACAATGGATGTGTACAAAAATTAATATTCCATAGCAAAATGCTGTGCGCAACTCTGGGAATGATGATAGCAAGATATAGCAAGTGAAATGGGCACTGCTATGATCTTGGTATATCTGGGTAAAATATGGAACAGTTCGATGCTTTGCCAGTCGCCGGACATGATCAGTAGGGCTTGAGATCATCCAAGAACTTGCGAATATGTTTCCAATGTTGGAAGTGCGAATATGTTTATCATATATTCAAAACAGAATATGGGAAAGTATAATATGGGAAACTATGGGAAAATGTGGAAAATATGGGAATATGTTTATCTCACTTGTTGTAGTTTTCCCATATTTTCCCATCCAATGATCAGCAAGGGTCCAGAAACCAATGATCGGGATACATCCAAACGTATGCTAACGGTAGTAATCTTGAAGTAAGTAGAAGCAGCAAACGGATAAATGTCAGAGATGGTTGAACCGTGTTGAACCATATTAAGCCATGTTAAACCAGTGTTTTTGGGGTCTCAAATGGTTTCAACAGCGCATGGCATGATTTGACCTAGCTGACTCAACCTACAAGGAGCTGGATGGACCTTTTTTAACAGCCACCGTATCGAGATCATGAAAGATCATTTTTTTTTGAAATGAAGAGGGTCTATCCAAAATCCCAAAATGAATGTGGGATACATATATATATATAACACATATCCAAATGTGGGATATTGATGGATATGGTGAAAGTCCAATGCGGCAACACTCTTTTCCCACAGGCCGACATCATTGGTGGATTTGGGAACCACAGCGAGACCTGAGGTTGGAGCTGGGACACGTCTACGAATTCCAAGTGCGAATCGGAGATCGTTGCAGAATTGGAAACTGGCACCTTGGCCACATTTGACATCACTTGACCCTGTTTGAACCATCGATTTGAACCAAACAATGCCATATGTTTCACATATGACACCATTTTTTGTCACCTGTCACCACCGATTTTGCGGAATTCAATGGGAATGATGGGAATTGGAGAACGGGGTTGGTGAAAAATATCCTGAAGATTCCCCAGAGCATTGGGCACGAGCCAGTCGAGGTCCGGCATCAGCCATCAAGTGACTGGGGGGATTCAACTAAAACTAAACCATCCATTTTTTCAATTAGTGTTTGTTAATTATATGATACCCTCTGGTAAACTGTTACGTAACTATGGAAAGATCCACCATTCTTAATGGGAAAACTCACTATAAATGGCCATTTTCAATAGCTATGTTAGTTTACCAGAGGGTATATCAAATCTAATGAGTTTTACAAGGTGTGAGCAATGCATTCTTCACGATGTAGAGGCAGTGATGACATTCTCATAGAATCGCAAGGGATATGCCATATGACGTACAATAAGAAAGTGGTTGTTCATGGAACTAGCCTGCGGATGCCTGCGGTACTCAAAGATGTCTAAGAAATCCCGAAGTAAAATGAAGTAAATACCCATATGCCCCATGTATGGAAAATTTACCAACATTTTACCCCAAACATTGCCCAAATGTAGGTAAATATTCCATACATGGAGCATCTGGGATAGAGATTTCGTAAATTTCGTCGTTGAGTTCGCTGGGAAAATGATGGTTAAGGGCATTTCAAGCGGAGCTGATTTTTTCTGAGATCCCCAAGGGGACCTGGCGAAAAAACGAAAGAAACTCCGATGGAAACCTCGAACAAGACCTCTGAGTGGTTTTTTTTGAGTTTGGAAGAGTATGGAAGAGTTCAGGGGTCGATGTTTGGGAATGTTTGGGATAGAGATTGTGAGATTGATTTATTTGTCTTGTTCGTATGAACATGACAGACATTTAATCCTTCCCCGCTGGCAATTGGAAATCCCCAACAAAAACCCGGAGGTTTCAAATTCGGAACATCTAGGAAAATCATATAAAACCATCATGTATAAAATCATATAAAAGCCTCTTTAAAAAAAAAGGAGGTTTCAACAGGCAGCAAAAACATGTTGATTCCCGGAGCGACCAAGTGACCAAGGTCCAGATCTTTCCATCCTGTGAAGTTCGCGGTGTCCCCGCCCAAACCTCCTGAAGGCGGCGCGGCGATCGAAGGAGTTTTTGGTTGGGAAAGATTGGATGGAGCCATCGGGATATGAAGCTTACTGGTTGGTGCTTTGGAACATTAATTTTATTTTTCCATATACCCTCTGGTTATGTCAAAATAGCTATTGAAAAATGCCAGTTATAGTGGATTTTCCCATTAAACATGGTGATTTTCCATGGCTATGTTAGTTTACCAGAGGGCATTAGGAATAATCATCCCAGCTGACTAATATGTTTATATATTTTTCAGAGGGGTTCAAACCACCAACCAGATGAATATGGTTCCGAAGTCAGTTTATCTCATTGCTAATCTATTGGAATAGATTAAAATTTAATGTGTTGATGGGATAAAGTGTGATAAACCCCGTGGAAAGCCAGTTAAACCTATGACTTATATAGTATGCCATTGTGTACCTCTTGACCAAAGCCAGTTGGGATGAACATCCAAGATGGGGGGGACCTCTTAACGAGCCGCTTCAAAGATGGTTGGCTTCCAAGCTGCCATAGATGGGAGCTGACAACCCAAGTGATACGCTCTGGAAATCAATCATGGTACTGGGCAATTTCTATCTATTGATCATGTTCCCATTGAAACCCCTTGTTTTAAAGAGGATGTTCAATTGCCATGTTTGATCAACAGAGGGTACCCCGGCCTTTTTGTGGAGATAAAATCTTGGGAGATTCTAGTTAATTCTCTGTGTTTTCCGAGCAGAGAACCCTCACAACATCAGTGAGCCTGAAGAAACGCATGGTTTACCATTCAGATCCATTCAGCATTACCAGTGAAACTGCCATGAGTTTATGATTATGACATATTATGACATATCCCATGACGGATCCATGGTGCTGGTATATTAATGCTAACATTTGGGGTATATTGATGGGATCTATGTTACCATATATAGCATACATGGATCCTATGGGTATTATGACATATTATGACATATTATGACCTACCTTGACATAGCCATCCCAAGGTTCTTTTCTTCAAAGGCTTTTCTTCGCTGGCTCTAAGTCGAACGAACGGCTCAACGTATATTTAAGTGGCCATGGCTTGATCAAACATAGCGAACTGGAAAATCGTTGACCAAACAAAACCGAATAGAGATGATGTGTCTATTGAAAAGGCTGATTTTCCATAGGTATGTTGGTTTATGTTGGTTTATGTTGGTTTCCCTTTCAGGGTAATGACATGTCATGACTATTTTTTTGCAGGGTATCGAATCTAAGTCTCTACGTGATGAGTTTTATGATTGAGCTGGTATGTTATCCATTCGATTGTTGCGGGCAGTCAAGACTCATTTCCAAATTGGTAGGCATCCCTTGTTGCTTGTCACATGCCTCGGAAGAAATGTAGCCTGTGATGTTGCTTCCTTTGAAACTGGACCATTGAACTTGACTGCTTGGGATAAAGGGACTATATAGCCTTGTCAGAATAGGCTACCCCCCAAGATTTTTGGTTTATCATGATTTTCTCTACTCAAATATCATAAAATTGCTATTTGGGATGTACAGTATACAGTATCATACAATGTGAGGCCCCCAAGATAGCTAAGTTGGTTTACAACTCCAATAACTATGGTTTATGGTACTTATAACTATAGTTACTGGGGCTTATAAACCAACTTATAACTGGGGAGCCTCACATTGTATCATTTTCAGACTTTCAGCTGCGTATGACCATCGCAAGTTGTGTGTCATAGCTCCATGTTGGCCACTGCGAACTGGGCACAGGCAGTGGCTTGAAAGTGGTTGAGCAGGACCTCTAAACGGGCGATTGGGAAGCCGTTTGGAAAGGGTCACATCAAGCCATATAGAATGGACTAACCCTACTGAAAATTACCGTGCTCCATTCTACCTGTATGTAAGCAAGGATGAGTCACGCAGTAGAAGTTTATAATAGTGATAATATCATATAATATTTATGGTGTGCTCGAAAATCAATATATTTAATCCATTGGTTGCCCCTGCCATCAACTTGTCACTGTTTGGAGGTGACGCGTCGCTGGAATGGTGGAAATTGTGGTAACTATTCCCATTCATTCCCAAATAGCCCCCCATTTCATCTTATTTCATTTCTTTTCGGGGTTATATCAGCACAAGTAACATACATCTATATATAATTACTATTATTTTGGTTTTATGATAATTATATGATATATGAAATGTGATTGATGATGATGATGATGATGATGACGACGACGATGGCGATGGCGATGGCGATGGTGATGGCGATGGCGATGAGGATGATGATGATGATGATGATGATGATGATGATGATGATGATGATGACGGTGATGATGATGACTCTGATGACGATGACAATGACGATGGTGATGGTGATGGTGATGATGATGCTGCTGCTGGTGATGTTGTTGATGATGATGCTGATGCTGATGATGATGATGATGATGATGATGATGATGATCGTGATGATGATGATGATGATGATGATGATGATGATGATGATCGTGATGATGATGATGATGATGATGATGGTGATGATGATGATGATGATGATGGCGATGGTGATGGTGATGACGGTGATGATCATGACTCTGATGACGCTGACGATGACAATGACGATGGTGATGGTGATGATGATGCTGCTGCTGGTGATGTTGATGATGATGAAGATGATGATGGTGATGGTGACGATGGTGGTGATGATGATGATGATGTTTCTTATTATATAATACTTAATGATCGTCGCTATTATTACTGTACTGTTTATCCAGAAATATCTGGGATGGCCGCCATTTCTTGGACCCAGCTTTAAAATGAAATAATGTACGCTCGCATGCTGAATGTGCATGCGATGCATAACATGCGGATAGGCCTCAGCCACTTCTGGTGTTTTTGTTGATGAACTTACACCAACATGACCCTGGTTGCAGCAGGAATGAATCACAGTTTTATTGCTATTCAATCTATTTCAACACCATTTTGCGATGTTTTCCCCGGACAATCTCTGGAGAAAGGACCATGGCATTCCATCAGATCCTCTAAAATCCAATGATTTTTCACAAAAAACAACTCGAAATTCCCATGGAAATTGAACATCCATGTGAAATTCCATTGAAAACCTACTGAACATCCACTCAAATCCCATGACATCCTCTTCTGAGCTTCGATGGGTTCCCTGAATCCCAGGGCGATCGAGCGGAAATGACCTGGGCCCCTTTCCAGCCCGACGAAAGCCTGGCAGTTGGGGACCTGAGACCAGAAATCCTTGGAGAAAACCTTGGAACACTGGGAAAATCCCATTAGAAAATCCACGGAAATATAGGAAAATCATGGAAAAATCCCATGGAAATATGGAAAAAATCTATGGAAATATGGAAAAATCCCATGAACATATAGGAAAATCCCATGGAAATATGGGAAAATCCCATGGACATATGGGAAAATCCCATGGGAAATGGGGAATGTTTTGCCATACTTGAATAGTACGAAGAACAAATTTGTATTCGGGTTTATTGAACAGGTTTTCATCGGGACATGACCATCAAAAACAGTGATTTAACTACGACAACTGGTGACTTGAGAAAAACATGGAAATAGAATGTGAAACCAACCATACACTTTGGTTTTCATTGGATCATCTGGGTGAATATGGATCCAGCGGATAGTGTATAAAGAGGTGATTTATGGTTCTTTGAAGGTTTCATCGGGACTTAATCAGCAAAAAATGGGACTTAACCTGCACAAAAGTAGTGATTGCGGTTTAGTAGGTCACTTGCACATATTTGGGACCACTGGTGTGGGGGTGTGTTTATTTTAAACTAACACTGCTACGGAAAATCACAATTCTGATAGGTAAATCGTGGAACTAAATGGGTCATGGCTTTCATAGCTATGTTGGTTTACTGGAGGGTAATTTTCAAGTGATCCAATATGAATGGATAATGGGCCGTGTACAATGTGGTAATATGAATGTGAGTTTCATCAATTCAATATAATGGGGTTACATAGAAATATTCATGTGGTAAACCCAATATGCAAATTATAAACAGCTACCATTTTTTCCTGTCGTTTAAAACGTATTTTCACCACTGGTGACAATGTTGGGGATGATTTAGGGTTTATGTGTTTTTTTCCCCTCCCCAAAATATTGATCCAACATGTTCCAAATATGTATGACACATTTGAGATCTATGGGTCAGCAGTATGGGTCAGCACTTTGGACATTGTCATGTCGTGGCAAGATGGATCTGACATCATCACACGCTGGGGTCTCCCATGTGTAGGCTGCGGGTCAAAACTGGTCGAGCAAAAAACGGATTCAGCTGAGAGTTGTTGCACCCCGGTACCAACATGCTTGCTAGGCGAGCCTTCTGTGAGTCCAAACTCATGGTGACATGTGAAGCACTGCATCCCATACTATATCTTGGAATTTTGTACGATCTTCATTGCGAACTTACCAGGGTTGTGAAACACTCCCATTATATCCCATTATTCCCAGTTTTGGTTGAACATCGCGCCCAAAATCAGACCTTGAACGCATTATCATGGCCAAACGTTGGATTATATATATATATACATAGATACTATTTCGAAGAAGCATCGAAGCAACTGTGTGCCAGAGCCAAAAAAAAAGATACTATGTACATATGCATTATATAATATGCTATATATATATTATATATACACCATATGGTTTGTCATGAATTCTGGAATTTACACATGCATTGGATTCCCATGTTTGGATGACCGGCCCCAGGGGCCCCATGATTTACCACCGTCCAGGCACAACTTCCCGGCTTCAAGCATTTGCCTATTGAGCCGGCGACCAAGTTGGTTGAAATCTAAGGGGCACAGGGACCCCAGGGGCCCCAGGGACCCCAGGGATTTTAGGGACCCCAGCATGTGCCTCAGATGAATGGATTCTCAACCAACATCAACCCCAAAATGCGCCAGGATTTCCTGAAGGTGATGTTCTTTTTTTCAAGTGGGAAATCCACTAGTTGTGGAATCTTTGAGGAATATGTGTTTACTTTTTTTAAGTTCTTTAAGCACATCCAAGAATAGGGACCTCATTAAACACCCATAGTCACCGTGGAACCCTTCGGGCCATGGCGGCCCTGAGAGTTTTTCGATCCTCTTGGGGAGGAGGAAGCCATGGTGCCCACCTTCCATACGTATCATACAGGGGGTTCCTGTAAGATTTCCAGACATACATATATGTATATATATATAAACAGTATACATCTGAAAAATTAAAGGAAAACAAATCTTGGGCTTTAGATGGGATATATATATATATATATATCCCAGTATAATAGATGATGAGTATATATATATATACACAGTATACACAGTATAAATCTAACATAGCTATGGAAAGATCCACCATTTTTAATGGGTAAATCCACTACAAATGGCCATTTTCAATAGCTTTCTGTTAACGTTTACCAGAGGGTACACAGTATAAATATCATGTCCTGACTTTCACCACACTGCCATTTTCCATCAAATCATTGGATTCCTGGCGCTCGAGCTACGCTATGGTGAATGTACAAACGCGACGCGACACATTCGAAACGCACATATGACTGGTTTGTGGTTTTCAAATATATAATATATATATATATATACGTTTATATATAATTATTTATATATATATATATATTATATTATATTATATTTTAATAGGCAGGATGGTACATTGTACATTATGTAATTGAAATTAGAATGTTTCATCGCTTATGCATGATGCTTTCTTGTTGCCACCAACGAGATTTAGTTTGCTTTCGGAGTGTGAAACCACGGTGTGTCCACCTGGAGCTCATTACCCGCGATATATCCAAACGCCAGAAGCTTGATCGGAACATCAATGATAACACCATCACCGGATATCACCGGTGTATTGAAAAATGTATTTCAGATCAATTCACCGAAGAATTCACCCATAAAAAGCGATGGTGAACTTGGATGAACTTGGTACCATCCAGCTCGGTACCAAGGTACACTTTGAGTGTCCTTGGCGGCAGTTCTTCAGAACCCTTGTCGAAGCCTAAAAGATTTTTTGGTGCGGGAGTTCGGTCATGGCTCATGGCTACGGGTAGCGAGCCGCAGATTTTGGGGTTGAAATATTGGTAACCATCAATATTAACCATCAATAATCTTCATAAACCATCAATAATCTTCATAATACTTGAGATTAACCATCAATAATCTTCATAAACCATCAATAATCATCATAATACTTGAGATAAACCATGAATAATCTTCAT
>Ga0126342_10018564_pt1 | contig 11910 bp, 19 predicted proteins | sample Cyp1metagenome_FD_92528 | JGI IMG/M metagenome (GOLD analysis project Ga0126342, IMG submission 92528) | Coral microbial communities from Lord Howe Island, Old Settlement Bay, Australia - Cyphastrea 1 metagenome | ecosystem: Host-associated > Invertebrates > Cnidaria > Coral ... | reverse complement strand
GCGTGAGGCGCCAAAGAGGCTTTGCAGCTTTGAGGCTTTGAAGCTTTGAGGCGTGAAGCGCCAAAGAGGCTTTGCAGCTTTGAGGCTTGGCAAACCTTAGCGGGCCTGATCCCCCATACTCTGCATAATTAAGTATATCAGCATGCGCATGTGAACACAACAGAATCACTGAACTGCTTGCAACACGGATACAGAAACAAATACATAATAAGGACATAGGTATGAACTACTTGCACACACACACATATCTATATCTATATCTATATCTATATCTATACATATACATATACACATACAAATACAAATACACATGTATCATACATGCATACATGACATGAACATCTTCATCCCATGTGCACCATGTGAAAAGATGGATTATATACCCAGATTGGGGGATGGTCGTCAATACATTTATAGTGACATATAGTGATATATATATATATATCCTCATTGCAAGGATTCTCAGGGCTGGATGACCATGAAAACATTCATCCCATGTAGCTTGACGGCACAAAAATGCCAGGACCTCTTGAAAAAGTTTGGTGATGTGGCCAGAGACTCAGCAGTCCCAAAATGGATGGTCTCTGGATGTGTTTTTGTCGGGTTGGCCTCCAGTAAACGAAAAATAGATATGGAAAAACAGTTCTTCCGAGGACACATATCTACAAATGGTGGGTGGTTCTTTCATATCTAAGTTCATTGACTGGAGGGCAATGGGAAATAATACGATGAGAAAATTTACTATGACCCTATGTCGATCAACGTTATGGCATTGTGGGCCAAAATATAATGGGTTTCTGGTTTGTAGGACACCTATAATGATTTCTGGGCAAGTTTCGGAAACAAGCCTGGATAGTGTCAGCTGCCCAGGGCGGCTACTTGGTGGGAAGCATGATCGATTTTGGGGCAATATGATACAAAATGTACAATGTACTGTTGATTATGTGTATATATATATATATCTATCTAAATTATCGAAGGAAGTTTAGAAGTCAAACTTCCGACAATATGAACAGATGAAAAGCAGAGATGGGAAGAGTCAGAGAAGAGAAGAGAAGAATAAAGAATATCAAAAAAGAGAAAGTCTCAGAAGAAAGAAGATCCAGGTGCGCGAAAAGGTAGGAAAGTCGCGAAACACTGTGTTTTTCTTAGTACGAGGCCGTCAGCTCTGCACTCAACTTTCCATTTTTGAAGGAAGTCTCGCAGAATTGTTCCCCACATCTTTGTGTGGGGTTCTTGTTTTTGGTTCTGCACTCCCGCCTCCGGCCCTCCTCCTCCTCCTCCTCCCGCCTCCTCCTCCTACAACTTGCCCACACACAACTTGTCCACACACAACTTACTCACACACAACTTGTCCACACACAACTTGTCCACACACAACTTGTCCATGCACAACTTGTCCACACACAACTGTCTACACATAACTTGTCCACACACAACTTGCTCACACACAACTTGCTCACACAACTTACTCACACACACACACAACTTGTCCACACACAACTTGTCCACACACAACTTGCTCACACACAACTTGTACACGCACGACTTGCTCACCTGCGTGGCAGGCGTGGCACTTGGTGACATCGACCGTCACTGTGCGTGGCAGGCGTGGCACTGATGGCACTGGGCTGGCTCTGGTGGCGCGCTTGGTTCCCAGATGACGCCGTGGACGCCGCGGCTTTTTGCGTGGCAGGCGTGGCACTCGGCGGAAAAGAAAACATGAAGATGAAGATGTCACTGAAGATGTCCCGGTGGCCGCTGAGGGCAGGAGTAGTGGCAAAACAACTTCAGAGCTGCAGTTTCATTGGTCACATGGAGAAGGCTTGCATCCTGGAAATTCCCTGGGTAGTGGGACCTACGGAACAGTCTTCTCGGCCAAGTTTCTCGGCATGTGCTTCGCAGTGAAGGTGCCACGCAAGACCCCGCTCAATTTGAGTGAGGCAGAAGTAGCGGCAGGAGCAAATGCAGGAGCATCTCCCATGGTACTGCGAGATGTAGCCCGGGAATTGCTTGGTGGCCACCCCAATGTGGTAAAGGCATATGCTGTTTTGACTTCTACCAGTGGGCAGCCCGGCCTCGTGATGGAGGCAGCAGAGAGCAGCTTTGATGAATGGATGCGCGTTGCCAAGCTGCCGACCTCGCCAACGCCAGCAGCCAATGAGATATGGCTACGTCTTGGGCAGATCTTGCATGGTCTGACATATCTCCATGCCAAATGTATCTTACATTGCGACCTCAAAGAGTCCAACCTTTTGTGTTTACCACAAGGTCGCATGGCCCTAGCAGACTTGGGAATCTCCAGGTGGCTGACGGAGGACTCCGTCATTTGCAGAGGAAATGAAATCTATACTTTGGATTATCGCCATGTGGAAGCATTGCACGCGCGTGCGTCCAAGGCTGGGACGGCTTCTGGTTTTTTTCCTTTGCAATTTTTCCGCAAAGACTTTGCGCATGTTGTTTCCTGGCTTGCGGGGACCAACAACGACAAAAAACTTTAGCCGGAGCCAAGGTTTGTTTCGTTCGTAGGTGGTTCAAAACAGGTGACAACATGTTCCAAGTTCATGTCTAGCTGCGTTTCTTCCAGGTGAAGCTCCTGAAGTCTGCTGATGTTTGGGCTTTCGGCATCATTGTATGGAAAATGTTCGCAGATTCTCGAGTCAACTTTTGGAAAGAAGACCCGAGAACATTGTGTGGTGCCCATTTCCAGCTTACCTGGGAGAGGACACATGCCTATGTCCTTGGTCGCCTTGCTAGCTACTTGCCGGCCACATCAAAACGATTCGCCAAGAAGATTGTTACGGAGTGCCTATGCCCTTCAGATACAAGATCCGGCACCTTGTTCCTCTGGAAGCAAATCCGTGAGGTGTGTGGGCAAGCCTAATGGCAAGCCTTGTTCATGGGGAATTTGAAACACGCACAAGCTGCGTGACTTAGTGATGGTCTGCAATGACTTAACTTCGGGTCTGCAGAGTATGAAAAAAGACGGTAAAAGTGCCGTTTGTGGTTGCTTGCTTGCGTGTGAAGCTGACAGCAGCGGTGCAGGGCAGAAATGTCTTGTGCAGGGCAGAAATGTCTTGTTCATTTCACATGGTCACAGCATGACAGACTTTCTTTGGAAAGCCGGTTGGGAGTGTCACCTGGTGTTTATGGGGGTGGCTCGGGCTGTATGCTCCGCCGTGCGCCAGGTTCTTTTTCTGCAAGGCTGCGGGGTGGAAGGTGGCAGCGCTGGTGGTAGCTTCATGTTCAAGTTCTGCCAGCAAGCAGGGGTCGGATGTTGTTTGGCAGGTTGCAAAGTAGACTTTAATGTTGCACGATGTTGCACGAAACATTTTTTCCGGCAAAATTTAGCTTGTCCCCTGTGACATGTTGCCGTAGTCGCACTGAAAGCAGCGTGAAAAGCGTCTGCTGCTGTGGCTCCAGCCACTGCTCCCTCCACTGCTCCACCCCTGCCTCTCCTCGAGCCTCGCACCCATGGCAGAATCTGTCGTTTCGCTTGGCGTTGTGGCTGTGTGCGAGACCCACTTTCAAGAGATAGCAGGCAGTCCTGACAAGGAGAGGACAATCTTTCATGCAAACCCTCCTCGGAGTTCTGGGGTGGGCACAGTGGCTTCCGCAGAACATCTTTGCCAAAGCGCTGCACGCTAGCAGCAAGAGAAAAGAGAGAGAGCGGGAGAGAGAGAGAGACGGACGGACGGACAGACAGACAGAGAGAGACTCAGAGAGAGAGAGAGCTAGTAGATTTATTGCCATTGCAGTTTTCGTTAACTCCTGACGGGGGACTTCGGGTGTCTTGCGACCTTCCAGTTTCAAAAGCCTTGACTAAAGCCTTGCAGGAGGCCATGATCATGAAGCGCATCTTCACTAGCAGTGGCTCTGATGTTTCATCAGCTTTGGAACATCTGAGATCTCGGGCCCACATGCTTGGAACATCGCTTTCCGATCCTGACCATATCCGGCGGAAAAATCCTGATGCGCTGACCAGGGCCTTGATGAACCCCGGGAATTACTTCAGGCTGATCACTGCGCGCTCGGAATTGAAAGAGTTTCAGAGCATGTTGAAGAGCAACCAAGTGAAAGAACGGACAGGGTCGGCTGGCTATGAGATTTCTTCCTTTGATGTGATGCATGAAAGATGGTCATTGTGCCTCACGCAGACGGTGAAGCTGATGAGGTCCGAGTACAAAGAACACATGTGCATCAAACACAAAAATGCAGATCCCAACCAAGCCACATGGAAGTTGTATCTCCCACTGGCAGAGGGATGTGCTTTCAATGGGCCGGAGGAGTTCTTTCGTTCTGGCCACCACAGCCGTCTGTGGACTTTGGTCAAGAAGCATCTGAGCCCAAGCTTTGTTAATTTGTCCTGTCGGTTTTGTTTGCGAAACATTCCACCACCAGTAACATGGACGTTTAGCTGTGACATCTTCTATTGCTTACGATAGAAAAACAGCATTCGCAAAATCCGCATTGCCACTGGCCAGGCACAGCGGCAAAGGATGGTTGTCGCTGCCAGACAATGCCTTGCCTTTCTAACGGTGCTTCCACTCATAGCCACGTTCTAGTGATCAAAATGCCAGCCCTTTTGGGAACCAGCTTGAATCATGTGGCCGGGCTTGCTTCAGTTTGGTATTGGAACTTGGAGCGGGCGGAGTTTTCCATGGGATATGACCGCATGGAGTTTCGCTTGATGGAGTACAAACTGACTACGGAGGTCATGCCAGATTCTTGCACAGTCCCGGACATCGCGGCGCGCAAACGTGCTGCGGAGCAAGGATTGGAGAAGTGGAGGCCAAGATTCGGGGGAGCCATGCAACCTTTCCAGTATTTGGTGTTGGTGTGCAAGCCTGGAAATTTAAAACGATAAGCGACATGTGATGGTTAATTTGATGGTGTTTGATCACTTGTTATGCAGAAGGACTGTAGAAGGCCCTTACCATGTGCCCGGCGCACTGACGGCTGCTTCTGGTTAGCGTAAGAGGGCTGGCGTGCATTGCGCTTTCATGTGACTGCCCATGTCGAATTCTTATGTTCTGTTGTAAGCCACCTCTTTGCATTGCACGCTCTTGCGCGCGAGGCTGTTTGAAGAGTTGGAGTACCACCAGTGCGAGGTGAAGCGCATCAAGTTAGCCATGCGTCACATGGGCGAGCAGAGGGCGAACTCTGAGCCGAGTCCCCAACGCACTGCTGAGCCTGCCAGGTCTTCCTTTACGACTTCCGAAGACGAAGTCGATGACAATGAATTTCTCCCATTGGTACTCTCATTGGTGTGAGTGGCTAGTTTTGGGAAAGGTCGCGTGATGCCAAATGTGAAAGGAATTGTTGACTACAGGGTTCGCCCACATGGGCCATACTATGGGCCATTTGGGCTCGCTTTTGGGTTCTTGTTTCCTTTTTTGTTATGAATGGGCGTTTGGCATCCACGACCCAGCATTGCCACTAACGATATTGTGCGACAAAACGGCACGGCATTGTGTTTTGATTCTGATCTTATTTGATAACTTGGGGCAGAAATTGTCCAACCTACAAAGCTTTGTTTGACGCATGACCTGACCTGCGCGCCAGGTGTTTGGCGCTGTGTATGCCTTCGCTCGGCTCCTTGCCGCTTTCCTGGAAGATCTTAAAAGGCGATGGGCTGCGCCGGAGGGAATCAGTTTTCGTTCGCAGCACTGTGCGCAGCATGGGGCAGAAATGTCTCATGCTTGTCAGCTGCTTCTGGAGGTATGGAGTTATTGACCAGCATTGAAACAACCCTCAGTGGCGGTTCGGGCATCAAGAGTGGTGTGGGTGGCCCTGCTGTTGGTGGCAGTTGACGGCGGTGCTGGTAGGGCTTGCAATGTTTTTGATTATGCTTTTGGGAATTAGCGATGACAACCAATATGGAACAGTTTACAATGGTATTACAATGGTAATTAGTAATGCTGATTAGTTCACCAGGTTTCGATAATCATCATCAACTATGATTAAAACTGTTATAAATATTGATTCAGAAAGATTCCTGTAGTAATGAATGATTGATAGAAGTCATGTTTTACTTCATTTTTTATAATTTGCTTTTTAGTGATGGTTAACGAATGTTGTGGAACCCCTACCATAAGGGAGCGCCATCTATGTTGCAGAAAACGATTCCTGGAAACTAATAGCTTCGCCCAATCCTGGCAGGGGATGTTCAGATCAGTTTCCGGTCCACTGCTGCCGGTGCTGCTCGCTGCCAGTGCAACAGGTGGGAGCATCAGCCTGGAACTCAGCCTGGATACAAGCAAGCTGTGGAAACGTTCATTTGGAGACACGTTGGAGACACGTTGGGGCTTGCTCTATCCTCTTGCAAGCCAACAAAGGGAGAAATTCAACACTCCACACACCAAGATTGCTTCAGAGTCGGTGCAATGTGCAATATCATGTCAGATTCTCTCAAAAGATAGAAAAGCTTAATTTCTTTACCTGTGTACCAGGTTCAGTGTTTATGATCCTTTTCACTGGCTGCTGAGTCGTTTGATCCGACTCCAACTGCGCCAGGTGTGCAATTGGTCCAACATCATCATCTCGAATTTCCGCGAAGATTTCGCAGGACTCGTCCACTGAACTGACACGAGCACCATACCGAAACTGCGCGGGCGGACTTTGGGCCTTCCCAGAATCTTTATGGTTTAACCAAGTTTAATCTTTCAACGTGACAATATTTTATGACATCACTTCTCGACGTCTCAACGACCATCAGTTTGTCGATCCTTCACCTGGGAGGTTTGATGTCGAACATGGTCACGGAAGAGTTTTCCGATGCTCCTCGACAGACCAATGGGTGGTGATTTCCACTTCTTGAAAGCAGGTACCGTAGCATGATGTTATATCTATAGTCAATGTTAATGGATGTTAATGATAGTCAGTGGATGTGAATGGATGATGTATACTATGTAATCTAACAAGTATCAGGACGATATGCTTGGAAATTCAAACTTCAATATAATAAGGATCAGGATCACCATGATGGCTGTTTCATCTAAATGTCCTTCCTTGCAGCACGCATCCAGAGATCTAAGCTGAGGTGCCCCAAAACCTGCTACAACATTTCAGCATCGACCGTCAGATTCATTCAAAGAAACGACTATGGGTTTTGCATCGTTTGGCGAGCTGCTATATGAATAGGTATATGAAGAGATATATCAGAAAATAGATCCATAAAGGATCGCTTTTCCATAGCTGTGTAAGATGTCAGAAATGAATCCCCAGATGATGTAAGAAATGACGCCCCATGAAGATTCCTTTCTTTTTTGATGTTTTTTTTTTTCCCGGCATCCTTGGGGGGCACTGCTTGGGGAAGCCTGGCCAGCTGGAGGCCATACCTAGTGGAGGTGTCCATGACTCCAAATAGCTTCAGTCGTCTGTGGCTTGGCGAAGATCTTCCTGCGGCAGGGCCATGGATTCCATGGGGATTCCTGGGAGTTTATGGTGGTTCAATGGGACTTGAATGGAATTCTCATGCTGGTGAATGAGATTTGACTGGGATTGAATGGGAATGAATGGGATTCAATCAGTGGGTCATGCCTATTCACTACTATTGTTGATTGGTTATATATCCCAGGTATAGCCCGATGATGTACATGATAATCCCATATACGATATCCGTATTCAAACCCCAGTGAAATTCCCATTGCTGCAGAATCCCACACAGTCATCGGACAAAAATGCCTCAGCAAATAAAATCGAATAACATCTCTGATTTGAACATGAATTGTCATGCCTTTATCGCAATCAACCACCATAAATCACCAGCGTATCTCTGCAGGTTGGAAGCCTGCTTTTTATAGGGATGACTCATGGATATCAATCTTGATCTAACACCTTGGCAATCAGAATTCAGCAATGCATAAGACCTCAATTAAAACCTTGGTTCGTAGAAATGCGGCAATGGTATAAAACTTCGGCGCGTAGAAATTTTGCATGCTAACAAACTCCAAAGGGCAGAAATTCGGCATGCTATAAACCCTCGGCGAATGTACCGTTTAGGTCCACTTTTCCTAAGGACCTATTTTTTTAAGGTCCTAAGACTTTAATACTTTTAGGGGGTTGAAAAGAGAAATAAACAGAGAGGAGCCCAGAAAAGAGTTGAAACAGGCCGAAAATGGCGGGGAGGTTTGGAGCGCTTAAGTCCCAGGGACTTAAGCACGCCGAACGGGCCGGAGGCACGTATGGAACGGTTTCTGAGGGGTAGAAGCGCCCTAGTAAAGCCAGGAGCGCCCGCGGAGAGGTTTGGAGCGCATACCGTTCGGCGTGCTTAAGTCCCAGCGATTTAAACCTCTCCGCGGGCGCTCCTGGCTTTACTGGGGCGCTTCTACCCCTCAGAAACCGTTCCATACGTGCCTCCGGCCCGTTCGGCGTGCTTAAGTCCCTGGGACTTAAGCGCTCGAAACCTCCCCGCCATTTTCGGCCTGTTTCGACTCCGCCCTGGGTCCTTCTCTACTTCCTTCTCTTTCCTAATCTCTTTCCTAAGGATCAATTGCGCTGCTGCCTGTTTTTTTCTTCTTGTGCACCTCTGTCTCTCCCTCTCTCTCTCTCTCTTTTTCTCTTTCACCTAGAGTCACTCTTGTGAGCCCTTCTGTCTTTCTCCAGAGCATGCTAGTTTAAGGTGGATGAAACAATACGGACCCTGAAGTTACCATGAAGCCATAGACGTTTTAAATTAGGTTGCGAAAGTCAATTTGAAGTTTTGGCAATTGACTTTAAATTATTCTATTACTTGAGTGATAACTCTAATTAATCATTCTATGTACATTTAGCTCAATCGCTTGACTATCTCCAGACTTTTGTTCTCCAATGCCGCGCTGCGATGCATGCCATACAACAGCAGTTGGAAAACATGGCACATTGATTTGAAAGTCATGTTCTGGTTACAAATTGTACACGCCAGTCTGGGGGTGGAGCTGAATGGATTGGACCGTTTGGATGGTCTTCTTTTTACAATGCGGCATGAGCCAGGGATTTTCGAATGGAATCACTTTTGGCAGCTTTGAAAGGTTTTCAGCGTGCATGCTGAAATGATGCAGTGTTTTCGTTTGCGACGTTTGGCGTATTGCGTATGTTTATATGTTTTTGATATACAATCCTCTGCCTCCCCTTTTGTATGTATATGTGATTACCATATATAGATATTCCCTTTACTATTCCGTTTCTCGGAGGTTTTCCCATTCGGGGATCTAAACCTAACTTGGTTGAGCGAGAGTTTATTAGGGGGAGAAATGCCCAACTTACAAAGCTTCATTTGACGCGTGACCTTCACTGCACACCAGGCGTTTGGCGGTGTGCATGCCTTCTTTGCTGCTTTCCGCTTTCCTGAGAGGATCTTCAAAGGCGACCCGCGCCGCCGGAGAAATTCAGCTTTCGTTTGCAGCATGAAGCAGAAGTGTCCCAGAGCGCACTCTATCTTGTAGGTCAGGTCTTGGTGAATCGCAACGCGGGCTCACGAATACTCGCTAAGATAAATGCTAAGATATCTGCCGGTTGCATCGTAAAACTGCATCTTTGTCTTTCTTTCTCCCTCCATCGCAAAACTGCTCTTGCCTTTCATCCATCGCCCTGATATGCTTTAAGTGTTTTCGACCGCATTTTGAGCTGGTTCAGAAACACATTCAGAAACACTCCAGAAACATGACTCAGGGCGGCATGCATCCTGATGCGTTTGCAGGGTGGCTCCATGGCGGCGGCATGTCAAGTGGCGTGCTTTCAGACAAGAAGTACCGCGCTTGGCTCAAAAGCGCTGAATGCAAATCACGTGGGGAGAGTGGCGGTGGTGCTGCCACTGGTCTGAGCGATGTGCTTCCAGACATGTCATGCTCCGCAGGCTGGCGGAGTTGCGGTGCAATCAATTTTGAAGAAATCAGCACTCGTGCTGCAGGCAGGGCCTCTCCACAGGCCTCACCCACAAACATTCTCTTGTTATATTTTTTTCCAAAACAATGTTTGACAGCAGTCGTGTCCAGCTTCGACACCTCCCTGCCCCATCCCTGCCCATTGTTGAATTTACCGGCCTGGAAGGACAAAAGATGGTTGGGCGAGATCCTGTTGAGGCCGTGCTCAGGTGTGCACTCTGCCGGCTGGAAGTATGAGTTCGTGTCAGGGCAGCAGAGATGCCTCACAGTGCATGCTTTGGCGCGATATTATTTTGAATCGAACCAAGGCCTGCTTTTGGATGTTCCATGAACATGTCAAGTCGCTGTGCTAGTCACGGTTGGACTGTTCACTTCGTGATTAAACCCATCATGTCAGCAAAAAACCTTGCAGGATTACCAGACTGGCTGGCCAAGCTTTGCGCGGTGGTTCCGTGCAAAGTCCTGAACGTTTCGGCCGAAGATGCTGCGTGCATGGGTATGGCTTTGGCGCTGAAAAATACTGACTCGGTCACTCCTTGGAGCCATGTGCAGATAGCCAGGTGCTTCACAGACAGGAAGATGAAATTGCAGGCTCGGCCCTTTAATTACCTTGAAACTTTAAAGTCGCACAAATCTTAGGTACAATGGGAAAAACAGGTTTTGAGACGGGTTACCTTTTTTGGGATTTGCTTTTTTGATTTTCAGGAATTTGCTGCAGAATGTGATGATATACTCGCGCATGAAGCCATGTTCACTTGTTTTCTCACTTTTGCATCCAAGTTTGCATCGCTTTTACAGCCCGGATTTGTACCGGAAATTCCCGGAAACAATTGCATTTTTTCCTTGAAAGATTCCGCTAAATCATCATCGTCTTTGTTCCTTTTTTCTTGATTTGTTGCTTTTGTTTGGCTTTCTGACTGAAACGCCCGGTGCAATCCTTTGTTACTAAAAAACATTGATCTAAGTAGTGAGCAGTTGTCAAACTCATTGTCAAATTCACCGCCTTCAGGAGTTCACTGACAAGATGATTGCCGAGAACGTGCAGCATGTGGACTACGCAGCATTGCACAAGATGGCAACGCGAGTGGGTGTAGAGACGTTGTCCTTCTTGGAGCAATGGCAGCAGCGCTTTGCTTCTGGCCAGGAGGTGGTGCCTCTTTCTTTCTTCAAGAAGTACAGCCAGTATTTGCTGCCGCCGCTGGAAAGGTCAAGTAGCGTGTCTTCCTTCGAGCACAGCGCTCGGCTGCAGGCGTGGGACTTGGTGACATCGACCGTCACTTTGCGTGGCAGGCGTGGCACTGATGGCGCTGGGCTGGCACTGGTGGCGCGCTTCGTTCCCAGATGACGCCGTGGACGCCACGGCTTTTTGCGTGGCAGGCGTGGCACTCGGCGACATGGACGTGCATCCTGCGTGGCAGGCGTGGGACTTGGTGACATCGACCTTCACTTTGCGTGGCAGGTTTGGCACTTGGTGACATCGACCTTCACTTTGCGTGGCAGGCGTGGCGCTTTGTGACATCTAGCTCCGTTTTGCATGGCAGGTGTGGCACTTGTCACACACAACTTTGTCACACAGCATCTTTTGCCACACCATCTTTCACACACCAATTTGTCACACACCATCTTTCACACACAACTTTGTCACACGCTCTCTTTCACACACACACAACTTTCACACAACTTTGTCACACACACACACACCATCTTTGACACCATCTTTTACACACCACTTTGTCACCCACCATCTTTCACACCACTTTGTCACACACCATCTTTCACACACCATCTTTCACACACCACTTTGTCGCACACCATCTTTCACACACCATCTTTCACACACAGCTTTGTCACACACCATCTTTCACACACCGCTTTGTCACCCACCATCTTTGACACACCACTTTGTCACACACCATCTTTCACCCACCATCTTTGACACACCATGTTTCACACCACTTTGTGACACACCATCTTTCACATACAACTTTGTCACACACAACTCTTCACATACAATTTGTTTTACTTCTCGATCCTCCACCACCTCCTT
>Ga0126342_10018563_pt1 | contig 11911 bp, 14 predicted proteins | sample Cyp1metagenome_FD_92528 | JGI IMG/M metagenome (GOLD analysis project Ga0126342, IMG submission 92528) | Coral microbial communities from Lord Howe Island, Old Settlement Bay, Australia - Cyphastrea 1 metagenome | ecosystem: Host-associated > Invertebrates > Cnidaria > Coral ... | reverse complement strand
GGTCGTGGTTGAGGTCCGGCAGAGAACACTGTGGATCGCGGGTCGCAGTTGAGCCAGGACGACGAGGACGACGAGGACGACAAGGACGACAAGGATGACAAGGAGGACGAGGAGGAGGAGGAGGAGGAGGAGAGGAGGACGAGGCAGGAGGAGGCGGAGGAGGAGGAGGAGGAGCAGGAGGAGGCAACTGACATAAAATCTAACAACCCTCACCTGGCAGGTGGGGAAAAAACGTGCTGAAAATTTAAAAACAAAAAAAGAAAAAATGTGCTGTTTTTTTGGTTTTAAATTTAAATACAATTTGGTATCAATATGATCGAACATGGTTGAATATGGTATCGATATTATGATGGTTGACTTACTAAGAGCATTGACTCCCGTTTGGGGATGGTTATGTACATTTTAGATGTATAATTGTACATTATGTATAATATATATATATATAGTAGTGTATACATATTTATATATATATTATAAACAAATGATATACACATGATATTGTAATATACACAGATACAAACATGGCCAGCCATTTGTGGATCTGGTACCCCCGTGCAGGATGACGGGCTTTGAGTCCCAAGTCTCCACGCAAATTCAACAGCTGACCCAGGAAGGGCACTGCTGGGGCTGTCATTGAGAAATGGTGAGGTAGGGACGGTAGGGATACTAAATTACTATAAATTACTACGATAGGATAGTTGGATATAGTTGGGATATACTAAGTTACTTGGATATAGTTGGGATATACTATCGATATCTGTAGATATCGAGAAAACGGGATCGATTAGAAACCAGAGATTCACCTGTGCCATAGGGTGCCAGCACGTCGAAAAGGACCCCATAAGGATTCCCATGGGATGACCAGGATGTTGAGAAGAAGATCTCCTTTTTGGGCTCCCGCGCTGGCGACACCGCAGTGCCCGGCTTGGAGAGTTTAGCACAAGATGTGGATACCGTGAAGTATGACATCGGAGAGTTGAAGGAGACTTGCACGTTGATGAACAGTGGCTGTTCCAAGTGATCTTCTTCCTTGCTTCTGCCTTGCCTGTGCGGATCTCTTCCAGTGCAGTTTGAAGTATCTGATTCGGACCGGATAATTGATTCTAGAAGTCTTGTTCAAGAGTTCAAGAGCAAATGGTCTTAGGAAGTTTTCCTTGTCAGTGTAGCAGAAATGTGAAGGACATCTTGCACGGCACCAAGAATGATCAGTCACAAGTCAAGCGAATCGTGCTGGCCTGCGAAAGGGACATGGAGGACTTTACAGCGCCTCAGATCAGCAAGAACATGTGAAAAAACTGGCCATTTTTTATTGGTAAATCATCTACCAACGGGCCATATTTTCCATAGCTACGTTGGATTCCCAGAGGATACCCGTTGGTACCACGTGATGTGCCAAGGCAGCCATGGATGCAGTGAATGTCGACTTGGATGAGATGCGCGCAAGAGTGGATTCAACGCATTCCATCATCACGTCACGCCAGCGCGTAGAGGCTGGCTACAAAAGGATCAAAAAGGATAGCACGAAATCCAATTGCAATAGCTTGTTGTGTAAGTCTTTCTTTGAACACAAGCTATGACAAATAATTGTACATATCCATACTCAAATTTCAAGGCAAAGAGGTGTCACGATTGCGGTATTACCTTCTGACTTCTGGCTTGCATATCTGAAGCCTTGAACGTAAAGAAGTTTGCGAGGCCACCGTGACGGCCGAGATCTCCACCATGCGTTTGGATATGGGTGATATGCAAGAGGCCTTGAAAGCCCACGACGCCTGGATGGAGGATGTCTCCCAAAGCTTGCAGGAGGTTCACGAGCGTTGCCAACAACTCTCTGAAGACATCGGTGAGCATGCCCAGAGCACCCAAGCCAAGTTTGATGCGAAAACGGACATCACGGCATGGAACGACATGAATGATGACATCGATGCCTCCATCAAGACGGTCCGTGACATGGCATCAGCACTGCGCTTGGAAGTGGACAGCAGGCGCCGCAAGGTGGATGAGGATGTTGGAACTCTCCGTGAGCAGCTGAAGACCCTGACAGAGAAGGTTGACACCAACGCTTCAAATATCCAACGCTACTGAGCTGAAAGTTTGGCGACATTTCTGGCAAAAGCATTTGAAGCCATTTGCAAAATTTGCAGTCAGCTAATTTTGGTGTTCGGGATCATGTTGCCAGAAGGGTTGTGACTCTTGAAACTACAAAAACAGTGCCGAAAGTATGACCAAATCCAATCTTTTCTACGTTCTTTGTTTTTTTTTTAAACCAGACTTTGCCTAAGGCTACGTGGATGACACTCACCAGACAGTTTCCCAACGCTTGGATGAACGTCATCAACACTGCAAGGCAAGTTGAGCACAGTGGAGATGCCTTGTAATATCAACTTCAAATTCATAAACGCTGCTCTATTAATTGGGGATACCAAGTCAGTGATTTATTTCTTACTTATCTAATAACACAAAAAAAAATAAAAAAATAATAAAAACTTGGGGAAGGTTCCCCCAAATCATAGTGACAAATTACTAAACATTGGTAACTCCCTATGAATAAACTGGGGATGTTTCCTGCGACACCAGGATCTGGAGGACGTCTTGGGTGCCTCGGACGAATGTCGCTGCCCTGCTGAGATCGCTGTGTTGGGCGTTTGAAGACAAAGCTTGAGGGAATTAGATACAGATGCAAACTGATTGGATCATAAATCATCATAAATCATCATAAATCTAGATTTAAATAACAGTACATGACAGTAAATGACTAGATATTTTTTTTTAACAGTAATGTAATCAAAGTTTAAGACTCACTCGTGGTTGCTCTGGCTGCCACCTGTTGGAGCGCCCATATTTGACACCCGGTTTTGCACCAGTGAGATGCGCTTCGGCGGTGAGGCCGTCACAACGAGACGCATCTGCAAATCCACTCGAAGATGGACAGTCATCGTGAAGACTTCGAGACCAGGACTCCGCACTGGGAAACTGAGAGATGCACATGTGTTTCTTTACTGTTCTTTCACGAACGTGAACTGCAGGATATTCAAGTGTGTAGACCCAGCAAGGTGTGACAAGCATCGTGCTGCCACTGACCTGCAGGCATTCCCAACTTGAAGCGCACCTGCAGAAACAAGATGAGGATTTGCACAAGGAGGTGAACGACCGCATCGATGGCCGCTTGGATTTCCGTGACTGGAGACCGGTCCTTTGCACCAGATCATCTGACATCATGTTGGTTTCGGGGCCAAAGCCAAGTTCTCTTCAGGGTGACTCAAGTTGACTAAAGCTGTAATCGAACTCACCCCACATCAGATGAGGAAAATAGCACAACAGCTATGCACAACAGCTATGCACAACAGCTATGCCTTGGATGCTTGGGAGCTTGGGAGCCCTTTATCCAAGGTGTGGAAAGGCATCACTCCAATCTCTCCAAGGCCATGACGCAACGTTCTTTGCCTGGCCCCAGAAAAATCAGAAAAGCTGTGGTACAAGTATACTGTAATTACCTTCCAACTAGCCATGAAGTGATGGGGAACATGAATGAAAATGAGGTTTTGAACTTTTAACGCATCAGATTTGGGGGCTACTGAGATTTGCACTGAATTTTGGAAAGATATCCGAGTCCTCAACGCGACAGGAGAATGCCAAGCGCCTCAATGCCTTGGACCTCCGCATTGCGGGACTGCAAGGTCCAGAAAACAGGGTCATCCACTGACAACCATCAATTATCATGTTTTCATACACACGTAACACATGGATATGGTATGATGGTATGATATGTTTTATCTATGTTTATCTTACAACTCTGCCCTGCTTCAACCCCCTTTTTTGCCTTCCAGTGATGTTTCGTTCAGGCGCCAGCGGCGAATCCAAGCGCGACGTTGGAAAGCTCCGTGACGAGGCACGACACAGGATGGCCATGGTTTATCATGGTTGAGAAGGTCAGTATACCAATAAAGAAATAGGAATGCAAATGGATAATCATTATGGATAATCACAATGGAAATCATGATCATGTAGCCTCCGGTGTCATCACACATGGCTGGCAATGAGAAATGGGCGTCTACAAATTGGGGTTTATCATGGTTGAACATGTCATTTTCCCCTATCCCCATAGGATAGCTTTATAAAACAGGGTTATGACAAAGCCACCTATCCCTTCTCTTGACAAAGCTCTGGAGAGGTGAACAACTTGACAGTGAAGAGCGCGGCTCATGATGTGGACATTGGCAAAAACAGTGACGACCTGCGCAAGCTCGAGCGTCAGCGGGCAGAGGAGAATGTCACAACTGATGGTGCCATTGTCGCGATTTCGGCAGTTGATACAGCAACGGTCAAAAGCATAGTGCCAGTCTCTCTCGGTTGCCATAAAATTTACTATCAGCTATCGTCGAAAAAACTAGCAGTTTCTATCAGCTACCATCAGTTCTGTCAGTTCCTACCAATAATTGCACAGAGGACAACCAACGGCACAAGCAAGACGTGGACGGCATCTACGAGGTGCGCCGCGAGCTTCAGCTGGCTGGTTTCGTGGCTTCGGGGTGGGCACCTTTTGGCATGCCAGGAGCTTGATCAGAAGGTCTATGAGAAGAACTTCCAGACTCTGGAGGAATGGTCAGTTGATGTCAGTTGTGTACAATTTTTCATTGCTTACCATTGCTTACCTGTGATATCACTGATATCACGAGGGAAACTATTTGGGTTCTTGCCACTGAAGCCGTTGAACCCTCCTTCAACGGGTTTTGGCAGTGTCATCCAGAGCTTGGCTACTTCTGTTCGATTATTCTTTCAGCACAGATTTGTGTCCTGCATAGTGGGCTTGATACTGGGTTCCATTGCAGCTCAACGTGGAAGCGAAACGTTTCCCCAAACATCGACAACGCAAAGCATGGCGCTAGTGCTTGAAATTGCGACTGATCCATCCAAAGAGCAACTGCTCTGCCCTGAGGGCGCTTGGATTTTATCAGTCCGTTTCCTTAGTTTCCTTCACTTATTTCTGTTCGATTCTTTATCGGCTCCGCATACCCGACAGGACAACGTCACCAAGCTTACACGTGGCACCGTGAAGCTCTGTCAGGCTCGCTCTCTTCATGGAGCTGGGACCAGAACAGTTTGAGCGTTGTGAGGGCCCCTGGCATTTGTCAAGACTAGGAGCTGAAGCCTGGACAGTGTCCAGGGTCTAGGGTCTGAAGATAAGTTATGATATATTATATTGTCATATATTACCATATATTGTATCACATGTATTGAGTCAATGTGATTCCTTCCAGCCAACTCTTGGCGCAGGTCGTTGGTGTATTCCCTGGAGCGCGAATGAATGATGGCACTGAGGCCGCCGAAATTGGCAAAAGGGTAACGCCGTAGACCCTATGTAGGTTGACACATGTTCCAATGTTTGTTCGTTTGTTTGTTGGTTCGTTCGTTCGTTCGTTTGTTTGTTTGTTACTACGGAACACTATGGAACACAGTGTGATACACTATGTATCTGAAAAAATCTGAACCCACAATTCAAAGAAAAATGAAACACTTCACTTAAATCCAATATTCTCCAGCAACTCACAAATTTACTATTTGATTAAGTTGAAGGATCAAAAGGCTGCTCCAATCGAGTGTCAGGAAGAACTGGATGTGGATGTGGAATTGCTCAACTGGGAGGATTGTGCACAGAACCTCGTGAGCCGTGTCTCCTGTTGGCATGAGTATAACAATCTATAGAATTCTATAGATATTTATAGCATCTCTTATAGCTCAAAAAGCCTAGAGCTGGGAGCTCTATAAAGATAGCCAGCACCGTTCATGGAACAGATATCTTGCAGCTTCCCTGGCAGATCGTTTCCAGAAACCTTGTGCACCCGTAGTTCGCCATGGCAACGCCATAGCAACGTTGAAAAAGAAAGACTTTGACTAAGAGACTCAGCAAGTGTGGCTCTGGGTATCCGCATGGTGCTCCGGAACAAGCAACGACTTCAGGTTGACAAAACTTGGCGCCAAGTTTCCTCTCAGAAATACCGTAGCATCCTGGACTTGCTTGGAAAGAAGGCTGGCCACGGGGTCTATGGATCTTATGGATCTTATGGCATCGCGTGTTTTGAACGGTTGCCAAGAAGCCTGCAGTATACCGGGATGATTGGGTTGTGGGTGTTCCCCATTTGAAATCACTGAACAAATACACTATTGACATCCATTGACTATTCCCCATCCATTCCCCATCCATCCTTCATTCCAGGATTCTGGATTAATCCTCAGCATGGCTCATGGCCAGGCTGACCACTCCGTCTTGCGCCTGCTGCAAATATCCCAGCAGCACATTGAAAGTCAACTGGATCGCGTCCGCCATGAGCGCGAGCTCTGGAAGGCTGAGAAAACACCTGGAAACACCTAACCGTTGCTTAGAGCTGGCGATACCATTAGATATTGTTCTGGAACTTATATGAAGATGCTTAAGATAGATAGATTTTATGTCTCAAAATGTCGGTTGATTTAGTTGATTTAGTTGATTTAGTTGATTTGTTGCTTGTATCCTGCCAGGAAGTGGTGGACAAGCGCGCGCAACAGCCACTGCAACTGGCCCTCACGCTGAAGGACTTCTGTCCTTCACAAATGCCACATCCAGATGGACATTCAGAGCATTTCAGCAAAGCTTTCAGAGGATGGATAGTGGTTTCGAAGCAAAGCACCCTAGGAGACTTGCCAGATCCTACCAAGATATCGGCCATGGCCAAAGTGGATGGCTTTGTTTAAAGTGACACGGAATTGAGCTGCAGGACCCACACACTGGACAGCCTTTGCCTGGACCACCAGGCATTGCTGGGCTGGGAAAAAGTTCTGTGTAACATGTTCTGCAACCCCCCCAAGCTTCGGTGCATATTTGGAGGCCAGCCAACTTCCAAATTTCTATCATTACAGCAATGGAATTTAGACTGAACCGCTACTGAATCTATGAATGCGACCTGTAGCACAAGATCAAGATTTAGCTGCGGAAAGTGGCCTGTCGTGGTGAAATCAGGATGTCCAACTCGGCTCAGGATATGGACTTCCAGGATTGGATGGAAATGCTATGGGAGGGTCCCTTGGAGCAGAGTTGATCCCTGGTTGAAAGTGACATTGACGGAGTGTTAGTCATGCACTGGGTCCACTTGGGATTACAATGGGATCTCATCAACCAAGTTCAAAGGGGATTTGTATTTTACTTCTGGGAGTCCCTATCCAGTAGAAACGCTTTGGAAACGCTTTAGCCGTGGATGCAGCTGCCTTGAGGCAATTGTCAGCTCGAGGACTGCCAGCGATGACAGCGGATCCTATGATGCAGCTGGGCCCTGCAGGACTGGCTGCCAACGTTCACTGATGTGGTCATGAGTTATACATGGGGCACCCAGCAACATACAATTTTGGTCAATTTTTTGTGGAGATGTTCTCCCATTTTTGGAATACCAATTTTTTGACCCATTTGTATCCATTTGTGTGTTGCACCTAACGTCACCCAACACTCATTCATGCGCACATGAAAACTGTTGTTGATTGGTGGGTGTAGATCACGGATGGAGAAATTGTTCCTGGAGCCAAGCAATGCCATTGCCAGTTCGGTTCTACGGGTCTACGGTATGCTTCAATTCTTTTGACCCCTTATTTTTTCGGACGGTCAAAACTCGAAAAGACAATTCTTGTGGGTCGATTGGCACCACATTTTCGCACCCAAATGAGCAACGGCGTTTATTTTGGACAATTGAAAGTAGTATTCGGCCATATGCAGATTTGCTCAGGATCCCTTGGTAGGTGCAGGGGGATTCCTTTGTCCAGGACAGGGCATGGCAGATCAACCGAAAGCTTCACCCTTGGCCAAACGCATCGCACGGCCGTCCCCACAGGGGCCGCCGGCTCCAAAGGTGCAGTACTTTTTGGGATGGGTTTTACATTCCATTTATGGCAGGCAATCGTTATTTCTGAAGCCATCTATTTATGGGATGGTAAAAATTGTGGGTTTACCACCGAAAAAATCATGGAGAAGCCCGAAAAAATCAATGGTTTATCACTGGATGATCATTTTCCTCATCGACGTTGGCATTTACATATATATTTAAACAAAGGTAATTCCCTTGTGGAATTTGGGCAAACTCATTTGCCATGGATGTAACGGTTTTCACACAATTTGGGGATGTTCTGAAGTCACAAATCCAAGTGCTGCATTTGGATCAGGCCTCCTGAGCCTCCATGCCGTGGTCGCTCCATAATTCGTGCCGTGAAGTGCACGCTATGTTTCTGCTGACTTGTCGGAACTGAGATCAGGTTGGGGTCAACGAGCACAAACTGTGCTTGAAGTGACAAGCTCATTAAGGCGGAGATACAAATCCGCTTTAACCAACAAGCAAGGCACCACTCACCTACCATTTGCAGAACTGGCTGAAAACGTGTGCTACCATCATCGTACCCCAGCCTGAAAAAGATATTGATGGCTGCCAACAGACTGTTGTGCATTCAGACTTGCGTGTCACAAGCCTGCGAGCAGCACTTGCAACAAAGCAAGTGTCAACTGCCCATTCTGCAGCAGGTGATCCATTCCAATCTGGGCAATCAGGCCAGTGGCTTTTAGTGGATGTGGAAAAGTATGGAAAAGTATGGAAATACATATGGAGAAGTATCATTGAATAGCAAGATGGTCTTCCAATCATGTCAGAGCTGTAGGATGTTTTTCATGCTGCCCAGCCATGATACCAGGGCAATGTAGCACCGCAATAAGCTGGGCAGCCACTCAGTCCTTGATGCAGCACCTCCCGCTTTGAGACGGTTTCTATTACAAGTAGCGATGCTAAGTGAATGTATCTTGGGGCTGATTAGAAGCTATCCAGATACACTCCCAATATGCACTAGGAAGCTCAAACCAGAGACATAGTGAAACATCATGAAACATCATTATGATGCACTTCCCTGCTGTATTGACAATAGAAGAGGCACTCCATGAAGCCATAATAGATCGAGTGCATTCTGACAGCTGAACATCTCCTGACAGAGTGCAGGCTGTGCGAAAAGCTTTGCGGCCGTAGATTCAGATCCCAAGTTTTGGTTGATTTTGGTTGACTTTCGACAGAGAAGCATGTCTATCATGTCTCCAATAAACATCGATTTTGTGCACATTCTCTGAGGTCCAGCGACTGAAGCTGAGTGCAATAGTTGCGGAAGGGGCAGATTACAGAGTCAATAGTAAAATCTCAGAGTACAAACACAGAAATGACACTTTGATACACTTTGGCATTTGGTCATGGTCATGTGTTTTGGAGTCACCTGAGTGCGAAGTGGAATCAAATAAGACCTGCGGAATGCCAAGCAGTTGCTTTTTGTTGGGACTGATCTTGTTTGGAACAAGATGGGTTAATTTAAACATTTGGAATTTAATTGGAGCGTTGCAGTGTGGCGAAGACTTCATTGGTAGCATCAAAGAATGATACTTTGAGATGATTTGTGACTTAACATGGCCCATCTTAATTGCCTGTTTTCTCACAATATGTACAAATGTCTCTCTCTCTCTCTCTCTTTTCATCAGTCGTGAAGCTTCGCAGTCGCAGCTCCGCAGGTTCACCTTTTCTTAAAGAAAGCCTTCGAGCGACTCTCTGAGGCGTTGAGGGTGTCAGTTTTCGCTCAAGCCATTGGGGTACCTGGCAATGGACCTACCGTTTATTGGTCGTTTTTGCTATTGACTGTTATTGACCCAGAATTTTGAGCCATAGCCATATTGCATCAAAAATTACATCAAATTGCTCAAGTGATAGCAGCACCAGCGCCGCTTGTCCTCTTCAAATTCTTGCAAGGCCGACAAGATGTTGCCGCAGGTGTGCAAGGCCATCTTGGAAAACGAGAAGTGAAACCGTCATGGGGAATCATGGGGTATATAAACGTTTCCATATTGCTGTTTTTTTTGACAGGGACCATTTACAGTTGAAACTGTTGAACTTCTATGAATTTCTGATTTTTACCATTCAAGATGAGGTTTTCCTCTAAATGTTCCCTTTTCCCAATTCTGAGATCACGCGGCCATGGCAGCCAGTGAAGCAGGTGGAAGAGTTGGCTCGTCGAGGTGTTGGTATCCACCATGGCGGGTCCTTTGGCAGTCTCCATCCCATCCCAAAGATGTGCTCGCCATCGTTGGTTTCCCAATTTTTTAGCCATGGTTTCTCGAGGGTGTACTAATGGGATGGGATCAAGTAGTGACTGATTTGTCGATTTGTTGACCATACGCTGCATGTTGCTCTGAGCCCAGGATGCTTCCAGTGGTGAAGGAGGTGCCTGTTGGCGGCACAGCGTGGTCCAAAGTGTGCAGTTGTCAAGTGACGGCTGTTGATTGAAAACGCATCAAACCACAAGAATCGCCGTACCAGGACAAGTGATTCTATTTCCTTAGGGCTTCATGATACAGGATTGCAGGATTGTTAAATGAAGTGTGATGGTAGCGGCTAAGAACAGTAGGCCTACCTTGACATGTTGCATCTTCTCTGGGATAACCAGGTACACCGGTAGAGGCTTGTTTTTTGAAGCGCATCGCTTCAGCCACACTGGCCCTTTTCCGCCTCGCCAGGCAGTTGAGATCATGTTCTCCCGAGGGCTTGTGTCAGCTCTGCCAGTTGAGCGCCAGTTGAACTTCAATTTCAATTTGTTTCAAGATGGATCCTCATCACACCTTCGGCAGTGGTGTTTTTCCATGGTTTTTCCTTAGCTTTTTGTCCTGTTTGTGAAATGTTCTGCACTGATGCAGGAAGATCCTGTTGGCCACGGAAACCTTCGCCATGGGTGTGAACATGCCGGCCCGAAGTGTCATCTTCACAGCATGGGCCAGGAAACCCAGCAGATCACCTCTGGTGAGTCTGGCAGTCTGGCAGGTGAAACCTGGAATCCCACATCTTTTAAGAATCCTTTGAACATACTTGGGAGAATATTCAGGTCTGACCTGAGAGGTCCCAAAGCCAGGAACAATGGGCTTTATGTTGTTATACATATATATATAGTTATATATTATACATACATATTAATAATATTATTAATAATAGTAATAATAATAAATATATATATATATACATACATAAAATCGAAGGAAGTTTAGTTAGAAGTCAAACTTCCGACAATATGGAGAGATGAAAGGCAGAGAGATGGGAAGAGTCAGAGAAGAGAAGAGGAGAAGAAAGAAGATCAAAAAAGAGAAAGTCTCCGAAGAAAGAAGATCCAGGTGCTCGACAAGGCAGGAAAGTCGCGAAACACTGTGTTTTTTCCAATGATTTGTGGCTCTGGAGGGTCGAAAAGTAGGCTCGCTAAAGCGGCGGGTGCGGAGCCATCTGGCCAGATGAGAGATGAAAAGTTGCACGCCGTTGTGGCGCGAAGCACATTTCAAAGTCAAAATGTACAAACACCTCAGCTTCGGAGAACTTTTAGAAGTTGAGATGTCGAAAAAGTGCACGCGGTTGTGGCGCGAAGCACCTTTCCAAGTCAAAACGCACAAACACACCATTCTGAGACCACTTTTGGAAGTTGAGATGGCGAAAAAGTGCACGCCGTTGTGGCGCGAAGCACTTGTCGAACAAAAAACTGAGGGGCACCGAGCACTTTTGGACGTTCAGGTGATTTTGCGCGTGTGCACATTGCCAAAAATGGGCCAAACGTGAGGGTTTTGTAGCAGTTTCAACACTACAACCGCCACTACACTACACTCCGCACCACTACACTACATTACGCTACCTTACGCTACCTTACACTTACCTTACATTACCTTACAGCAACTACAACTACAACTACACTACACTAATCACAGTACACTAACTACGGACAAAGACGGATTCAGAAACTACGCCGGATTCAGAAACTAGGGATTCAGAAACTGCTCGTCGGATTCAGAAAATAAACGTGGTATTCAGAAACTATTTTGTGGGATTCAGAAACTATTTCG
>Ga0126342_10018562_pt1 | contig 11911 bp, 17 predicted proteins | sample Cyp1metagenome_FD_92528 | JGI IMG/M metagenome (GOLD analysis project Ga0126342, IMG submission 92528) | Coral microbial communities from Lord Howe Island, Old Settlement Bay, Australia - Cyphastrea 1 metagenome | ecosystem: Host-associated > Invertebrates > Cnidaria > Coral ... | reverse complement strand
CACCCCACCCCACCCCAGCGTAAACCCTCCATTGGTCAAAAAATGCATATTTTACCACGGCGAATTATGCACCGTGGTCCAACTAGAAGGTAGTTGGAACTCAAAATAGTTCCTTATTTTATGTAAAATTCACAGAATCACGCTTCAATGTGTATGGTGGCTTATGGAAAGCCTCCAGAAGGACAGGAACCACAACACCGGACTGCAATACTTGATCTGAGGCAACAGTGAAGATCCCCAAGTTGATCACTTCCGTTGCCTCAGCCACCTTCAAAAATTGCAGATCTCTGGTGAATGTCAGCATTCCTGACTCTGCGACTTGCCTGAGATCTCATTTGTTGTTGTTTTTGCAGCTCCTGACGTCAGGATGTATCATCCATGGTTCTTGGTGATTGGTTCTTGAGATGCTCATCTCACCCCAAAGGGAACAAAATGGAACAAATTATTTCAGTACTACAAGAAATCATTGTCAAGACCATGGTTCTCAACCACCCCAGCCACACCAAAATCCATATTTCGGGGATATTAGCCGACCTCATTTTTGATAATATAATGATACATGATACACCATAATACAACTAGTAGATAGTAGGTTTCATTATTAATGATAATACACCATGATACACCCACAATAATTAGTTTCATACCAGATCATCCTGAGGTGACCTTAATCGATATCGGAGCCTTCAAGAGCTGCCCGGTGCTGCGATCCGTGACCCTTCCCGCGTCGCTGACGATGCTGGCGATGGAAGCCTTTGAAGGTTGCGCCTCGCTGCACCGTGTGGAGATTCCCAACTTGGTGACGTCCATTGGGCCGCGAGCGTTCAAAGGTAAGCGGTTGAACGGGAATGGCTTGCCATGGGTTGCCTTTAAAAACTGTTGGAGTGTGGAACGATGTGGAACGGTTTCTCATGAAGATATGGAACATATAAAATCGTACCATATAGGACTTGTGATGGGTTGCTTTGTTTATTGTCATCCATCAAAATGCGGCTGGGTCACTGGGTCTAAGGGATTCCAAATGGTGGAAGTTTTGGTGAAGTTTCAGTATCTTTCCACCAATTTCCATCATGGCCTGGGGAAGGACACGTTAACTGCCGCATGTGACACCTGTGATGAAAGTGTTATAAACTCCGCTCACACGCTACATTCCTCATCAACTCACCACCTAACTCGGCCAGGGCACGCAGATTTCCATGTTGGGATGTATCAGCTTGTCAAAACTCTCAGGTAGAAGGGTAGAATACTGTAGTTGACACCTGCAAGTAATTCTCCCTAGCGGTATGGTTGAAAACTATAATGTCCTTGACTTTTTCAACATTTTTCTGTGATTCTGGCCTTTCTGCTCCCCCAAAAATGGTGCACTCAGTTTTTTTTTGTGCTGCATGTGGTAGCGGCGAGCGGAAAGCTACTGCTCCATTTTGAGTTTCATCCCTTCACTCACCTATTCACTGAATGATCCATCCACATTCGTTCGCTCGTGAATTCATGTTAATTCCAGCATTCGTTCATACCTCATCGTTTCACTTGGTGGTTCTTTCCTACCTACCTTCCGTCCTTCGCTCGGTATATTGTTGGTTCCTTTTTCAACAGATCAGTATTTTATCCGTTCATCGGTTGATTCAATTGATTCATTCATCAACTCAGAGAGCTGCTCTTGCTACACGTCCCTTGTTTGCTTGGCTCGTCTGCGTGCCACTGGGAAATGGATGTTTCAACGAGTGTTCTTGGTTGGGACTCTCAGTCTTGTACTTATCAAGTATCCACAAAGTATCCACAAAGTATCCACAAAGTATCCACGAAGTATCCACGAAGTATCCACAAAGTATCCACGAAGTATCCACAAAGTATCCACAAAGTATCCATCAAGTATCCATCAAGTCGCAAATTTTTATCAATTTCTGGTTCCCATTTTTCTTGCAAACCACATGTGAAAGCTGACTTCCTCCGGAGGCTGCACTTCTCTCCGCAGTGTGGAGATCCCCATCTCGGTGACCAGCATCGGTGGTTGGGCCTTCCAAGACTGACACTGAGCTGCATCCATCACCACCATCACCATGGAGGGTTAAGTCAGGGATCTGCAGGATCCCCAGAGGATCCCCAGTCGGACTGCCAGGCAGGTTGTTTCAATATGTTTCAATACTAAGATTACTAAGTCATCCTCTGACTGGGATGATTTGGGGGTACATGACTTAGGAAACCACCATGAAATGGATCATTTGGTGATGGCAGATGTATGCAGATGTCATGAAAAATTCAAAATCAGATCACTGGATCATTCAACGCATGCTCTTCCCATGTTGTTTTCAAACCAGGGTGGTTTTTGGGAAATCCACCTTCATCCACCTTCAGCCACCGAGGTGGCCTGTTCCGGATGGCGATCCCCAGCTCCGTGACCTTTATCGGCACCGAAGCTTTCAGAGACTGCGAAGCTCTGCGGGAGGTGACGCTGCCCAGCGCCCTGGAAGGGGTGGCTCAGGAGACCGGGAGAGACCGCCGGGCCATGGGGACTGGACTGCAGTGACTGGGAAAGCGGCTTGAACCTTTGGATACCTTAAGGGATATCTTGAGATATCTTGAGATGAAGAATACTTGAAGATGAATTCAACTTCTAGACTCATAGTATAGTTCGAATCTGGCTGCTGGGGTCACCATGTCATAAATGCATATAAATGCTACTACATGGTAGATAACGGTAGCATGTGGTACCTTTTTGTGGTGAAGATCCTCGCCAGGAGAACGAGATCTTCAAAGGTTGCCGTGCGGAGCAAGTGAAGCTCGATGGCTAGATGGTGGCCACTTGAGGCCTCCGAGATGGATGGATTCCAAATGATTCCAAGATGGATTGTCGTTTTGTCGGTGAAACCCATGTTTTCCCGATTTTGTACGTCAACTTTGGCGTAGAGGTGTTCTTGAGGTGTTTGATATGATGTGTTTATCTTGCGACAACCTGCATTCCCCGTAGCTCTTGTGGAATCCTCCCGAAAGGAAGGCAAAGCATCTGACCTTTCGCAAGGAAAATCGCCCGCGCGCCTGGGGGACTGGATTTTCTTCTCAATCAATGGAGTAACTGAGGAAATTCAAATCCAACTTATTTTGGACGATGGGAATTACTGCACCCCAGAAAGAAAGAGAAGACTGTGGGTGGGATTGGAGGTGCGATGAGTGGACTGAACATGACAAGTCAATGGGTGGGCAATCAGCCAGTACACCGTGCACTGACTGGTGAGCCACCTCTGTGAATTACTGGGTAAAACCAGCATATGTCAACCAGACAATGTGTGAAAAGATGAGGGAAGAGCTTGAAAAGCACTTGAACACGGGGTATACCATCCCAACTTACATGGTTTGTCTTGCGTGGGATTGGGTGGGTATTTTTATGAAACTTTTGCTGGCGGATGTACCATGGATTTCATGGTCAACCCGTTGCATCCTGCGGGAAAGCTTCAACTGCAGCGCAGCCTTTACTGCTGAGCTGCTGATATATTTGCAGCTCAGGCTTCAGGACATGAGCCCACTGGCCCTGTTAGCTTCCTTCCCTTTTGTGGGTCAGTGTGATGTTCTTCATTCCATTCGGCTTTGGAATCCTTTTCCTTGACAGAAGTGGCACCGAGATCCAGGGCGTTCAGCGGAGATGAAGCATCTTCGATGTCGGGACCCTGCCACAGGAGCTTACAGCTCCTTGGTTTATTCATAGGCCTGCGAGGCATTTCGCCAAGGCATTGCCGAGATAGTATCCTTTTGGTGGTGTGAACAGTGACGACACTCTTGCAGCTTGAGACAGAAAACATTGATATAGCGCTTGTAGCAGCATTGTTGAGCCCTGGATCCAGGAATCCAAAGTGCTTGGCGGAAAGGATCCGCAAAAGCCACGCAATGATATGCCTGCTCAACTGGAAGATGTATGTTTATGATATTACTGGTTGGCGGTTGGGATTAATGGATTAGTTGTTTGCATTTCCATCATGGGATGATAATCTTTCCGGGATGGGTTGAAAGCAGCAACCAGCTGCGGAAGAGATCAGGGTGAAATCCACGTTTCGACTCTCCATGGGTCTACAAATTCCCAGCATAGAAAGGCTGGGGTAAGTTGGACCACATCGGCATCAAAACCACTGGCAGGTCATTCCTATGTCCTGCGAAAGCTGCTACTGCTTATGTGCCCCTTCCTGAAAATGCAGCAGGTGCCTTGAGAAAGGGTGAAATGATGACACCCCAAAGTCTGAACCTTCTTTGACTCGAAATTGCCGTTGGTGTTTGCTGATTTTGTAGCGAGAACATGGAGCATGGTCTAAAGCCACGTGGTCATTTCTTTTTTTCGGCTTGGTGGTTTCAAACATTTTCAAATATATTCATTTGATCATATGTTACCTTATTTTTCTTGGATCAGTGGTTTTTTTAGAGGAACATCCGAACACAGGATTTTCTATGTTAATTTCCATGGATTTTCCCATGAAATATGGAGGTTTCGTGTACCAAAAACCCTGCCATCCAGTCATCCAGTCATCGCGCCAGGGTCAGGGCCCTTCCGCCTGGGTGGGGGCCTTAGACGACCGTTTCGAGACTTGCGGCTTGCGATTTTCTACATACATATATACATACATTAGTCATTTAAAATATAGATATCATATGAGATATGACCTGTGTATATACATATATATATAATTACAGTATAATAGACATCCATCTTTATGATTCTTTATGATTCTTTATAGACTTTACATAGATGTGAGAAAAATTGAACATGGATGGTCGAATGTAAATGGCTATGGCTATGTCCAGTCCACTTCGACATCTGTGGCAGTATTGCTGTACGGGCATGGCATGAGTCTTACTCTGAACAGTTCAGATAAGGCCTGAAATCAACACTGCTAAAATTTGAGGAACACCAGCCACAGATTGTAATAATGAGGCACCGCCTTTTTCAGAGAAAATTATCCAGCTATGATTCCGGTTCTTTCGGTTGAGGGGTTGACGCAGTACGTCCGCGGTCAAGAGAAACCAGTTCCACAAGGCCCTATGAGTAAAGGCAAGAGTGAAATTATGAATCACACCCATGGAAGATGAGAAGCCACTTGGAATGAAGACTTCACAACCGTATATGACACCCATATATATATATACATACACATATGTACACATATATTTATATATGTACATACACACATACATGATATATATATATATATACATATTATATATATATGTAATTTAATACATATAATTCATAATATACATGATATACAATATATGTAGTATTGTATGTATTATACACATACGCCCTTCCAATTCATTCCAACATATCATAGGCTTCCGGTCGCCGAGGATTCCCCAGGCGACCTGAATGCTTCCAGTCACCAACGCGGTGTTGGTCCTGATGGATTGAAGGTGCCGCCGGAGTGTCCAAGTCGGCAGAGACCATCTGGTAATCAAAGATGGAAACCATAGGGAAACCCATAGGGAAACCCATAGGAAAATTGAGGTTTACCATCTGGTTATGACATTCACAGTTTGCCACGGAAAGATCCACCATGCTATTAATAGGTAAACCATCAATTTCTATGGGCCATCTATACCATGGTTATGTTAAATAACCAGAGGGTAATGGAAAATATGGATTGGATTTCGCCATTTATAGATGGAATTGATTGGAATTGTTCCCCCCCATTCATAGATGGCAATGTTTTTTTCCCCAATTTATAGATGATTTCCCCATTGAGGGCTCCACTTAAAGCATAGAAAGCTGCAGGTCGATGTTGATCAGTCAGCAACTCAACCGCTGATGCCCAGATAGGCCTGAAATGGGGGATGCCCAAACTGGATGGCTTATTTCATGGAAAATCCTAGCTATAAATGGATGATTTTGGGGTACCCCCATGGATTGGAAACCTCCATGTTAGAGTGAGGATCAAGCCTAGATCTGTTGCGCAACAATCTCTTGGTTCTCAAAGTTGATGAAAGCGAAGAATCCTCGAAATTCAAGTTTTGTCACATAACGGAGTTTGATTTCCATGAGACCACTCTGATTTTGGTGCCTTCCCAGTGACAAAATTTGAGGCCTGACTTATACATCCCAGTGATGTCATATGTCACCTACGTCCTGATCTATGGCCTGCACCCAGCTCAGTGAACCACTGGACCAGCAGGCAGTAAAAACTGCCTGCTGGATGTTCGTGGGCAGATGGGCAGATGGGCCATTCCAAGCCACATCTTGGGTCAAGCAGGTGAGAGCATGTTGTGATGTGAGCCACATGCCGAAGTGAAGAGATGCAGACGTCCGCAAAATCCAGAAATATCTGTTGACGGCGAATGGGACTAGCCACTGCACCTTTCACATGATACATCATGATACCCAGAATCTTACCGCACATCTTGAGAAGATCTTTAGTCCACTCTTAAAAAACTCAGCCATGAATCAGACTCTATATACAAGTATAGATCGTATAGATTTCCACATCCATCAAGTGAAAATCGCTGCCATGTGCCATGGCCTCTGGGCTCCACTTGTTGCCCCAACACGTTTGCCTGGTAGCCTGCCGCGGCGTCAGAACGGGAGACGTAAGGCTTCCTGGAAGCTACGGCGGTCAGAGGTGAGTTCCATGGCAGTTTGACCACTGATGCAACTTCCCTCCCAAGTAATCTTTGAAAAAAATCGCACTGAGTTCAGGCTGGATCTCAACTTTACAGGTTCATATATATATACATATCCACATATATATTCACATATATATATATATTTATAGAGATCAACTGATAAACCATGATCAACCTCTGGCCATGTATTTGTTTCATTTTTCTTCTAGGTTTGCCATTCAAATCTGCTTGGAACCGCTGGCAGGTGGCAACATCCAGCTGCTTGGTGGCCCTGGCGCGACGCCGCAGTCGATACGTCACACCGGAGGAGGAGATCTCTGGATGTTTGGTGAACGCGGCAAGGCTAAGAATATGATAGTCATGGAAAATGTTCCATTTATGGATGATTTTCCCACTAAAACATCCATTTATAGAATGGGGATTTTCCATGGCTATGTTAAATAACCAGATGGTAAATCCAAGATAGGATGCACATTTAGGATAGTCACTCATATAATCAAATAGATATTAACGCAAATCATAACAATGAGAAGAATACGAATATGTAATCAGAATATACAAACAATACATGTATGAATACATATATGAGTGGGATAACGCATGTATCAAGGTGTTCCATGGACGTTGCATTGCTGTAGGTTTGCTGGGTCGATGGGTTCACTTTCTGATTCCGCAGCCTGCATCGTCAGCTCTGCCAATTTCTAACGAAGTAAGATCCATAGAGGTAGGACGATTTTTCAACCATATAATGTATGTATGTGCAATACTGTATATAATGTTTTATCATTATACTGTATATTCAAACAATATTCAATGTATGGTGTATGATATGTGATATTTTATAATCATGATCTTACCATGGTGGTTATACAATAATTTACTTCACCGGAGAATCATTGTGGCACCGCCCACGAGGACTTCGAAGTGGCAGTTTCTTACACAGACGTCAAGGCCAGGCCAGGATACTGCAGGTAAGAGGGAGCAGACTTTTTTTTCGCAGAACTTATAGCTTAATAGCACCATTATATATAATTATATATAATTATATAGAATTATATATAACTATATAATTATATATAACTATATATATAACTATATATATAATTATATATAACTATATATAGAAATATAATTAGATATAATTATATAGAAATATAATTATATATAACTATATATAATTGTATATATATAATTATATATAATGTACTACGACAGTATTAATGGTATTGTAACCATTCCAGTATTTGATATAGATAATATCCATATCCAGCGATATTTTGAATGGATATGTGATATTTCTCACATAATCTTTCTGGATATGGTTCCCCGCTATTTGTGCGGGTTTTGCTTTGGGTCCCGGTGGACGTGACGACTGCTCTGTGAATTGGTCCCGACTGTTGGGGACCGTGGTATACTGTACCTCAACATGGCCAGTTTGATGCGGAAGATCAACCAGAGGATTTTAGGCTTCCCGATTTTGATACACAGCCATATCCGTTGCCACACCTGCCATGCCCAGGTTGAAGATACCCAGGATGGACGTGGGAAGTGTCTTGTGACGCTGCGCCCTTTGCAACCAGGTGGGCCAACCATTCAAAGTCGACAATATCCACATCTCAAGATGGGTGTGACTGAAAATTGGGGTATACCATGGTATACCCCTATAGATCCTATAGCCATTTTGATATGGAAAATGATATCCATAGGACTTGGGGATAGCCCATTGAAGCCTATTGACAAAGCCAGATGATTTTTGCTGATATCCCCGAGTCCTATGGACTATGTTATATACCAATCCCATAATTTTTTTTGGTCTATCATGGCAAAATCTATGGAAAATGATATCCCCCCATTTTCCAATCTTCCACGCTTGGTCTTCCAGGTGAGTTGATCCTTTCCGAGAAGCCACTTTTTCTGCGTCCACAGGGCTGGTCGCAGCGAAGGCGCTGAACTCAGCTGCGCTGCGGTGAAACTGCGGTAGTTTGGTGAAAACTTGGTGGTTCATGTGGTAAACTCAACAATGAACCTAGCATTTTTCAAGGGTTTATACCACCCATGTACAGTGATATGGTGATTTTTGGGAATGATTTACTGGGTTTACCACAGATTGCAGTCAGACCCACGGCCAGGGTGGCAATGCAACTGGGCCGTTTACCCTGGCCGATTCGCTCAAGGTTCGGGTTTCGAAGCGGCAAGAAATTGCAAGAAACAGGTACGGCAAAAACGTCGCTACATTTCAGATGGATCGAAAAGTTGGAGGATTGAGATCAAGATGGTGTCCCAGCAGATTGGAATTGAAATATGCCAGCCAGCATTGGTTTCGCCAAAGATCAGTTGGGTTGGCCAGCAGCAGAACCAGACTCTGCAGGATGCTAGAGCTGGCCGAAGCGCCCATCGATTCCAAAGATCAGGTCGGGGCCCCGGTTTGAACGCCCTATGGAACACATGATTTGTTTTAGCCCCCAAAAGATTGGAAGATATCACAAAGATGAGGATTGAACCAACCAAAAACGATACAAAACGATACAAAACTGGCAAATGGGCGAATTGTTTTTTTTTTGTCTCGGACGATCCAAATTAGAAGGTACCAAAACAAGGAATGCCGCAGACCAGTGCACCATCAGCAACGGTCTATCCACACATTCATGTCTTCCGAATTATGGTCTGCATTTGCTGAAATTGTCCACGGCGATCTAATTCTAGTTTGTGTTGTTTTCTGTGCATCTGCATCTGCATCTGCATCTGCATCTGCATCTGCATCATCATCATCATCATCATCATCATCATCATCCGCATCCTCACCCTCACCCTCATCATCATCATCATCATCATCATCATCATCATCATCATCCGCATCCTCACCCTCATCCTCATCGTCATCGTCATCGTCATCGTCATCCGCATCCTCACCCTCATCATCATCGTCATCTTCATCGTCATCATCATCATCATCGTCATCATCATCATCATCATCATCATCATCATCATCATCGTGTTCATCATCATCATCAACATCATCATCATCATCATCATCATCATCACCATCATCGTGTTCATCATTATGTTCATCACCATGTTCACCATCATGTTCACCATCATGATTATCATCATGTTCATCATCATGTTCATCATCATGTTCATCATCATCGTCGTCATCATCGTCATCAACATCAACATCATCAACATCAACATCATCATCATCATCATCATCATCATCATCATCCTCGTCATCATCATCATCATCATCATCATCACCATCACCATCATCAACATTAATATCAACATCAACCTCATCCTCTGGATCTGAAACTTGAGGACGATGGAGCTGGCGGCGCATTACTTCGAGTGCTGTTTGGCTGCTATTTGGAAGGACACCTTTTGTTTTTTTTGGGGGGGGTTTTGATGCAAGAATACCAGACAATGGGTTTTTTTGGATCCGGGCGCCAGCTTGTAGTTTCCGTTTGATGCAAAAGATAAAAAGCAAGCAAAAACCTGCAGAAGGTGATTGATTTGTTGCATTCCCGGGCAAGAAGGACGATTTTGCCTGCGCGGTCTTCGCATGTATGTGACGTGTTGGCTTCTGGAAGCATGAAATCATGAAGTGCCAGAATCTATAGTATTGTGGTCAGAATCGTGTGCAGACATGCAGAAGGAACAATACCCACTGACCATATAAAGCAGGAAAATTGCCTTGCAGTGGCCAGACGATGTCGATGATTTTGATGATCATGTGTCCTGTTGCTGCTGCTGCAGCAGGAAATCATATTAAGGATGTGATTCCGTTGCCACAGAGCCTAGGTTGCGCGCTAATGGTTTGCAATCGCTTCAAGGAACTTCGGTGCGCCCACGGGTAAATGGCAATTTGGACAAATCCGGGTATAGATTTTGTGGCTCTATGTTCCCCAAAAAGATACAGAAGTCGGAAAGCAAAGGCCTAGAAGCAGCAAATGGATTTTGTACGTTTTTTTGGTATCTTTCTGGAAGTGGATTTAGACACTGCACCACGCACCACAACGGGGCTGTGGCGTTGCCAGGTATGTCATGTGATCTCCCGGGCGTACCTTGGCAGCCTTGGCCACAAAATCCACAAACGGGTTTGTCTGGAAAAAGAATCCCCAAGTCATCCAAGCAGTTTGATCATCATCATTTTTCCATATTTTTCCAATGGAAATCTGGGGCTATATCACCACTTAGGAACCATTCTTGCAGACCTAATGCAACTCTACGACCCGAGGCTCGCTGAGAGCGACGGGGTAGCTGGTAAACGATGATTTTGGGTAGGGGTGTCACTGGAGAATTGGTGACTGATTGGTGGTATCAAGAAATATGTTTGTTTATGCTGCTATCTTCTTTGGATCGCGATTTGCTGTAGACTGCTGGGAGTTGTAGCAGATATCAACGTGACTGGGAAATATTCTCCATGCAATTCAAGATCCCAAAGTCGAAATCTTCAGAAATCGCTATCCCAGTACAAGATCTAAAAGCGATTGGAGTGGATTGGAGTGCATATTCGGCTTCAAACTGTTACACGCAGTACATCAACAATGTTTGAGGATTTTCATGGATTTTTCCAAAAAGGCAAGGGGTTGGAAGCCTCCATAGATTTCACAGGGCCTTTCACAGACAACAAGGGCCATGTTCAGCAGCGTACCCTCTGGTTATGACTAACATAGCCATGGTTTTTCGATGGCCCATAGAACTTAGATGGTTTACCGTTCTTAAAAAATGGTGGATCTTTCCATGGCGAACTGTGAATGTCATAACCAGATGGTAAACCTCCATTTTCCGATGGGTTTCCCTATGGTTTTTTGGAACAGCCTCAGTATTAGTGGTGATGTACCCGGTTCCATGTTCCATCTGGGAGCGCGCCGCTTTTTTGTCAACGTCCGTGGCCAACATGGCCAACATGGCCTGGCCATGGCCAGGTCTCAGGCGCCATCTCGTTGGTTGCAGTGACTGAGCTGGAAGCAGGCGGCTGGGAGTTGGCCGATGTCACCATGGTCACCGGCAGGACATTTACTTAAAATGAATGAAGTCAGGGGCAGAGCAGCGAAAATGGATGCTATACTCTGAGTTGTTAAAGTTGAACGATTTCAACGAAATGAGCGTCCCAGCTGCGCGCACGCAACTTCTAAAGTTGACCAATGTTGCGTCCAGCTTGTGTCTAGCAAGTTAGTTTTTTTCAGTTACGTTGTATAGTTTACCAGAGGGTAACCGTGTCCCTACAGAATCCAACAGGTAAAAGCAGCTTTTCTTGTGATCACTTGCAATCTACATGTGGTGAATCACTGGCGTCCCAATATGTCATGATTGTTTT
>Ga0126342_10018561_pt1 | contig 11911 bp, 13 predicted proteins | sample Cyp1metagenome_FD_92528 | JGI IMG/M metagenome (GOLD analysis project Ga0126342, IMG submission 92528) | Coral microbial communities from Lord Howe Island, Old Settlement Bay, Australia - Cyphastrea 1 metagenome | ecosystem: Host-associated > Invertebrates > Cnidaria > Coral ... | reverse complement strand
GCTTTCGAAGTTCCCCCAATTTTCTACAGAACAACTTTTGGAGACCTCTGAGTCGTAAGATCCTGATTTTCTGGGTAGTTTAGGTGCCCAAAATCCAGAAGCATAATTTTAGCATCTCTGGGAGTACGTTCATAGATTTTCTAATGGTCCCTGATTTTCTAGAGAGGCACTGGTAGGTCATTGTGTTTTGTTTAAACATGCTTAAAATCCAGTCCCATCTCTCTCCTGGGCTGTCCTGGGCGACGATTTGGGGAAGATTAGGGAAGATATGCGTTTTCGAAAAGCTCGGTCGAAAAAATCGAATAATTCGATGGGTTGGATGTTGGGCTCTAGAAAAAGGGAACCATTCCCCTGAAGTGGTTTTTAATTTTTTTGATATCAAAATTTCAAAACTATGCAATTCAAGTAGGGCGATGTTTTTCTAAGGAAAAATGCTAAACATAGCTTCAAAAATGCACTTCTTATAAGTTGCCATTTTTCTAGGATACCTCAAATTGGTTTGATGTCTGTAGCTAGATTTTCTTGGGTCCCTAATTTATACAACCTTCATTTTCTACTAGAAAATCACAGGCCCCAACCTGACCCGGTGAACTCGTACAGGGATATTTTGGATGTCTATTGGCAACATCCATGGATTGTGTATAACCTGCAGAGTTTAATGGACTCAAAGGTCTTTCCATTTGCGCAAGTCCAATAGAAATGTAGCTAGAGCAAGCACTGCCATTCTTTGAAGTTCAAAACCTGCTCAGCTATCTGGCAACGTGGCAAGAATAGTTGAGGACGTGCAACCCACCTCGTGAAGTCCAGTTTTGGATTTCATGCAGAGTTCCTCCCAAAAAGTCAGTCTCTCCGACTCCAACACAATTTTCGTTATACTGTTATACTCTTGACTTTTTTTTGCGTCTGATGGCATTTGACAACATGCAAGAGGCAGAAAAGCGACAGTCTTTTTCCACCTCTTTTGTCGTCTTGTAATGATTGCAATGATGTCAACCCTTCACAGCTCAGGATCAAGATTCAGAAAAGCCTGGAAAGCCGCGTAAGGGTCGTCGAGGAGACTCAAGCTTGCCGGGAGCAATATAGGAGTGCAAGAGTGGAGCAGGACAAACTTTACATTGACACCATCAAATCACATAAAAATATAAAATCACATAAAATCTTTAAAAAAAACACATATATAATATAAATCAGACAAAATCACCCAACATCAAGACACACACACACACAGACACACACACACACACTTTGCGGGCCCACATATCCAGCAAAACCATGTTGAACATTTGGGGTTCCAAAGGAGTCCCTTCGGACACATTCCTATCAGGTCCTATCACGTTGGAAAGGCCGCAGTCGAAGGGGTATATGGCAGAAGTGCCTACTTAGCCTACGTATTTGGTCAGCCGTGGCAATGGACCTGTTGTGTACATTGAGATCTTGCATGCCTTTTCAGAGCTGCGTCTTTCACTGACTGTACCTGATGTAGGTTGAATACATTGACAAGATAATGACCCGAGGATGGGACAGAAACCGTGAATGGCAGTTCTACTTCTTGAATGCAAGTCTCAACGGATTAATGTGAGGACGGCTTACTCTATCATGCCTGCTGAATGCCTTGGCGCCTCGTCGACATGAGGGTTTGGTGTGATGCAGTTGAACAAAATAGATGTCTGGTCAGATACCTGATATGCATGATGAGTGCATACCATTGTAATCCATTTCAAATCTACAAGATCCTAAAAGGATGTTCTACATTCTACAAGTCTTCAGTTCCCTCTCCTGTTGGTTGTTTTCGTCCACAGATTAAGACTTGTATTCATGGCAAACGACCAACCAATTCGGAGTGGACTAGATTCTTGGATTCTTGCGGATTTGGTAGGAAACTAGAGGACAGACTTGTTTGAAAGATGTGGTTGGTGGGACGTCACAACTCACAACTAAGAAATGAGAGTGGCACTAGACTTGTCACTATGTCACTCCATCGTAATTCTGAGAATGTCAGTGTCAAGCTTGCCTGCAAAGCCAGAATTGCTCTCAGTGCTACATCGCAAGGATGGGCCGACAGCAACAACCGGACGACTGCTTTTCATGACAACGAACGATAGAGGTGCCGTTGAGACATGTTGAGACGCTGTTTCTGTGAGGATCAAAAAACCTCGCAGTGGAATGCAGTGAACAGTTCCGTCCTGTTTTCAGGTCGCTGGTTTAGGTCAGGTCCGTCAGGCCCTTCAGGTCCTTTGGTGTCACTAGTTTCTTGTACCCAGAGCAACGAGGACAGGGACAAGACAACACACCTAGCGAACCAGCACGGATGTGCAAAAACGGACCAGCACCAGCAGAACCAGCAGCAACAAGAATAAGAGCAGCAACAACAATAACATCAGAAAGATTGCTCTCCAGTAGTCCTATTTCCAGCCAGCGGCCTGTCAACTTATGTTTCAGTCAAACTGAGATTGCAGTGACTACCTTTGTTGTTCATTCATCCGTATCAACGACCATGTTTTGCACTGTTGTGGGGAACAGATTTTAAAGTTTCTTGATCTAAATAGCATCAGGGGATTCCTGCGCGCTTCTCTGTGCAGATGCGCTGGATCCTGCCCTGCTGAGAAGTGGACGAATCGACTACGACACTTGGCCAGCAGTGCAGCATGTAGCACGTGGACGAAATCAATGTGGCTTTGCAATCTAACATATTTACATTCCTTCTGCACATCTTATCTCCCTTTTCCGCAAGTGGGGTCTTTGGCTTGTTAATTTCTGATTGCAAGTGTAATCATGTAATCTTGGCTGCTCACTTGAATGTTTTGCAAGCAAGACAACCTATCAGCAACACGGTGGAACTTATGCATCTTTTAGATTTAGTGATGATCATTCACACATGGATTGGGAGCACACAGGACATGGGCAGACTGTTGTGGAATGCTTAAGGAACTCGAGTTCAAGCCAGCTGTGCCGGAGCAGATCCAACGTTTGTTTCTGAGGCTCCTTTCATGCAGTTGGATGTGTTCTTGGATCCTGTGTGTATTTTCTGAGGGTAGGACTGGACAGCCGCAAAAAGAGACATGTTTGAGGTTGCTACTTTCGCTGGCATTTTGTTTTCGTTGTGCCCGCTTGGATTTCCTTACTGAAAGCAGTTGCTGATGAGTGCTGGAGCAGCATAGGTACATTGCAGGAGGTTTTGCATCCAGTGTTCTGTGGGTCTATCAGAAATTTGACTAAACATTTCATTGTACCTTACACATGCGGTGTTCTATTGCATCTTTGTGTGCAAGACACTGCACATCAACATGTCTTTTGGACAAGTAGCTGAAATTAGAGACACTTTACTCACACTGCCCTCTAAAGCGCATCCCTGAGGTTCTACTCTGACTTCAGTTGTCCACAGGGCTCAAACAATGACGCCAAGTTGAAAGAAGGCTGACAACCGGGACGACAGCAGGAAAATTAATTAGAAAACCATCTCTCTGGTTTCACCTTGGTTTGCAGGAGGCACAGCAGACCTAGCGGAGCGCTTTGCTCAGAGCTTGGAGGAGCGCTCATGCGGTGGAGGGTAGCAAAGAAGTGTCACGCAACTCAAGCAGTTGGTGACTTAAAGAGAGTAAGCCACTGTAAGCTGCTCAAGCAGAGTTGGGACAGAGGTAATTCAGCACAGAGGCTTTCCTTCTACTTTGTTGCAGAGATGTCATGGATTTCGTTTGCTTCCTTGCTGGCCAGCCTCCAATACAGAAGCTCTGCTTCAACTTGGGCCCTTGGCGCCTAGAAGTCTCACATGAGGGGCGATCAAAGCGCCAGGAATCCGGCCGGAATTTCACGACCGCTGATGTCCAGAGGCCAATCTCCAACAGTTCACACGCTGAGAACAGCTATGACAGCAATCGTTCGGCATTTGCATCAGTTCGGCCTTGGAAGACGCAGATCAGCAGTCAATGCCACATGACGCTCTGTGGTCAGTGTGTTGCGCCAGGCACTTGATGAAGCGGAAGAAAAGCCCAGAACGGGCGGTCTCTGAAGTGCAAGAGCTGCTCGGAAACCCAGTTGCTGAAAGCAGCTGAAAACTTTCTCCGCTGGAGAAAACCTAGCAGAGTTGTTGTGAATAGCAAGCCTTGGAAGGAAACTGAGTGATACGTTTTTTTTCTTCAAGTTTTCTTATTTTCTCCAAAACTCGGTTTCACCGTCAAGTACCACCCGAGGAACGGGGACTAGTTCATGGGGATGATCGTAATAAGTAATAACCTTATGTGAATTTCCAGGTAGTAGAAGTGATTGAAGCAGCCAAATCGATGCCTGTGAGACTCGTGTTTGAGTGTGAGCTGCCAGCAAAGCAGAGCAAACATCAATAACATCATATATATTTATACGTACAGTATTTTGAATATATATATAATTATATATATATACATAGAGCAACATCACAGATTTGTTTCAGTTTGCAAGGTAGTTCGCCTCTTTTGCACGACCAAGGATCAATGCCTTTAGGGAGGAGGCCCGGTCTCAGGAGCCCGGGGATCTATGTTCTAGACTTTCTGGATGGAAGAGGATTATTTGTAACATCTTGTAATCATGTAGCAACATGTAATGAATTATGTTGTCAGTCGAAGTTGTTTCATGGCGAACAGCAGCATTACAGATCTATTTCGTTCTGTGCTTCGGCTTTTGGATGCCTCGTTTTCCTCTATCCATAGAAGGCATGCGGAAAGCAATGAGACTATGAGTGGTTAAAGAAGTAACCCCCAAACAAATTGCTTGTCAAAACCAAGATCCGAAACCGTCGGTTGGGGCTCAACCTTCGGTAGACAGGACAGCGGACAATGACACAAGAAAGCTTCATAGCCTGCTTGGGATGTTCAATAAACCAATCAAAGGTGAGAGGAAGCTGGGAGAAGAACTATTCTGAAACATCCTGAACAACAGCAGATCTGACAAGAGCAATACAAAATCTTGTCTGGTCCACCGGCTATAGTCCGGCATTTTGGTCTGGCGTGATAGGAGAAAGCATGAAGATGCTGAAGATCGTGATCATGAATTGCTATGCTGTACATACGACAGAGCGAAGCCGAGTTCTTCTGAATCCACAGAATCAAACATATCAAACCATCAAATTATAGCATATTATAATCATATTATAGCTACATGTCACTATGTAGCAACATGTCACTACAGTCTGAAGAAATCGGTCAAATCATGGCAGTATCTCCACTGTTTTTGCTGGCGCCAAAAATCGATGTGTTCCATCGGCACAGCATGGACTTGAATACACTGTGGTGAAGGGTGGGCTGCCAATGAGTGAACAAAATCTTTCTCATTTGGACAGCCCATTCTTACCAAGTTTTATTCAAATGATGCCCTCGCTTACCTTGAACAGCTTGGCCAAATCATGGCTCTTCAAGCATTTGCTTTCATGCGAAAACGCACGGGACACAGGTGTGGGAATCAAGACATCACTCTCCGGAAGATATGTATATATATAATATAATTATATATAAATATTATAAGCTTTCAGAGCCTCGATCTCTCCTTACAAATGGATGTCCAGACTGTTCGTCAGAGGCAACCGTAAATCTTTCTCAGTTTCGTTTGATGTCTATCCAGGAGACCACTCTTACTGGTCAGTGCCTCGCTTAGGCCTACGTTTTTACTCGCTTAGGACTACGTCAGTGATATATGGCTACAGTCTCAATAGAAAGATATATCGATGTATTTGAACATGATTTCAAGAGGCTTGTACATGTGTATTAGAGATGATCATCAGGTTGCTGCTGCTGCTGCTGCACCGTGCATGTGTGTGTCGTAACATCTTTTGGTAATCCCTGCGCAGGCAGGCTTATCCGAGGTTCGTCTCGAAGTTTATTGGCAGAGGTCCTGTTTATTCTTTCTCCAATGCATCTAAGTCTTGGCCCCCCTGGCCCCAGAGTGTTGACAGGAGAGGATCATAAAATGTTGTATCCTTTTCCCGGTCCCCAGTCCTCGGTCCCCTGTCCTCCCCTAAAAGAATTAACCCTAAAGGTGTGTATCCAATGGAGTCCAATGTGTTCGATGTCGTGTCTCTTACCTCTACTTGTTCCGTCCCTGGTCCCCTGTCCATGTTAGCCCTGAAGGTTGAAGTCCTCATCTCAAAATGTCGTCCTAAGTGAGTGAAAAAGTCGTCCTAAGTGATCCTTTGACCACTCAACACTGGACTTTGATTTCACGCTTGAGCAGTGTTCAATGTTTGCACCCAGTCTCTTTTATCGACATCCGAAGCAGGTTTGTGTTGGTATGTGCAAACACGCAGACTTCAAGTCAAGCCAAAACATGCAAGGTCAGACCTGCTCGTTATTTATATCACCTTGACCTAAGTCTTAACCAATCTCCTCCGAAGACAGCGTGGTAACATGTGAAACAGCGTGCATGCACAGTAAAAGTTGACATCTTTCCAGCTGCATGTTTTATATGGGTAGAACGTTAGGTGAGTCGTGAACCAGAAACACGCTGACAAACTGACGGACTGAAAAGGCCACATTGCATAATAATTGCTAGGTACTACTGCACATGTTTGTGCTTACGAGAAAACATATCACATCGATGTCCCGCAATCGATATAAGAAGCCTTTCTTAGTTGATTTAGTGGTGTGCAATGTGCGATCTTTCTACAGCCAGATGAGGAACGGCAAACTTCACAGAACTTCGGGCACCGAATGACCATCTCAAGTCTGCAAGATACCAATTCTGGTAGCACAAGCAACTGTCCAATCATACCCTTCTGGTACAGATCTCCCAATGGCATCGATGCCTAAAGTGGCATCACAGCGTGCTGGGTGAGCGGGTGGCAATGCAGCTGGAGATTGTGGTGTCTGGACTTCACTCAGCTTCATTTGGAATTTACATCTTGCGTTGCTTTTTTGAGCTTCACATATTTCACATATTTCAAATATAGTTCATTTCACATAGTTGTTTCACTAGGTGAAAAACAGATTCCAACAGGGATTTTCAAAACCTTCCAGGCCTTGAGATACTGTCGAGTTTTGGGTTCATGCCTGGTGAATATTTTTGGAACCCTTCCTTGGAACCTGACCGATAAATTGTGGGACGTGAAATTTGTTGAACTGTTCCTGATCTGTGCTGTCACTGGCTCACGTCCAAGCGATTCCGAACCTATTTGCCAAGACACCTTAGCAGTCCTTAGATGATCTTGGCAGCTGTTGGGGTAACAGAGCGGACGACCTGGCTGGTTCAGAGAATCCATTTATAAGATTAGTCGCTCTTGTTGGTGCTGAAATTAGTCAACATTCACCGGAAATCAGCAAGACAAAAAGGCTCTAAGGCCTGATATCTGAGAGTCACAGTGAGATTTAAACAAATTGCAGTTCCAGCTCAATTCATTTTGGACTCCAAACATTTTAATCACTAGCTTGAAGCGCAAATATGTGATGTGTTACTTGAACATACTTGAACCAAAGCACCAGTGTGACTGCAATCAACTATATACTCTGTCAAAATACCCACAGCCAGGTTGGACGATCCGCCTGATCCGCCTGAGGTGGTCAAAGCAGCAGGGCTGAAGCACGACGGGCGACACTGCGTGGAGTTTCTTCTTGATGGCCATGGCCCAGAACGTACCCCATGGGTGGAAGACTCAGCAAAAATGTTGACATAGCATGGACAGTGTTGGGAGGCACCAACGCTTTCATTTGAAATCTACTGGATACCTTTCAGATCCCTACCAAATCCAACAGATGATTCGTTTTGAGCATTTCACACTGTGACACGTCATGGTCACTTTGGGGATTTTCGGTGCTTGTCCATTGGGTTGCATGTGCCAAAGATTGTGAAGAGCTACAACCTCGGGTGTCTAGAGTTTAGCTGCTACTTGCAGGTGGAAGACTTCTACGATGGTGCTGGCATGGTTGTTCAACCCAAGAACTTCCAGAACAGCAAGTGGCTCGGCACCAACGACGCGCGCTTCTTAAGACCTTGAGAGGATCCTGTACCTAGAGATACAATGTGGGTGTGACATGAAAAACACATAGTCTCCCCAAAAATTCTCCACGTCAAAGTAGGACCTTTTGATACCTTGAGGGTCTACTTCCTGGTTGCCCACAAATGTATCCCAACCCGCTTCAGCGATGCGTTTGAGTTGCGGAAGACAAGTGACAAGATCCTCAGACCACGTCCATGCACTCGTCTTGGAAAAACACATCAGAAGAGACCCCAACTACAATGGGGGCCAACTTCTGCAGTACACTCTGTCCATCTGCCTACAAGTAGGCAGACAAACAATGATGGATCAATGAGATAAGCGGATATGTGGATGCAGATATATTATATATATTGACATGATGTTTATCGATGGACGTGACACGTCATTCAGATAGGATGGCCAGGATGGGTAGGAATGTATATATAATACATGGATAGGACTATGCGTTCGCCCCAGAATATGTTGGCGAGGCATTGCACTGTATGTGCGTCGCAGCGTTTGGGCTTCTATTTGCTCACTTGCTTATGCATTCAGTTCAAGAAGTCACAATGAAGTCACCACACGTACATTCTCAGCGATGCATGTTTTTCACAAGAATATAGTTTGTGATCCCAACACCTTCGAATTGAAAGTGTCACACTTCCGGTATCATTTCCACTCAGGAGGACCATTGCGCTGAAGGGCAGTTTGGCAAATTATGAAGGTGCAATTGTTGTGGGAGGCAAGGATTTTTTTAAACACATAAGAAGACAAAGGAAACTAGACATTCTCACATTGCAAGTTTACAGGCATGATAATTGTGGGCAATCACTTGTCTCCACTCTACATGCCTGGTGGCCTGGTAGCTCTCCTTCTGCCTTGAGCATTTGAATTGTCTGGAGTTCAAAGGCTGTTTCAAGTCAAATTTGTTTGACCAGCAAGAGTCAATCTCAAAGTCTGATACATGCTGGCATGCTAAGTGCTATGCCTTTGTTCCCTTTATTTGTATCGCCTGATTATGGACCTCATGAACGGTGATGCACATGCTGTTGAGGTGCTTTCCTTCACATGACCCTCTACCATCAGAGGCCTTGGTGCTGAAATTCACTCGTGTGTCGTGAGTTTGCAATGTGGAACTGTGGAATCAGTACACAGCGTCACTCTGGAGAGATCCTTTAATTGCAGCCTGTTTTGCTGAAGTGTCAAGTTTATCACGTGAAAGGCATCACACCATTCCATATTCATTCAGCACCCCAAAAAATGGTCCCCCAATCGCAGGACTTTGAGAGACGACAAGAGAGCGGCGGAGGCTCACTTGCCCTTCTCCCGCATTGCCAAGGGCTTCAGCGGATGGGTGGCCCTGGAGCACAAGGAAAAATACGGAGGTCTGGAACAACTGCGCGATGCTGACGTCATGCAATGTCATGCAAATTGTTTTCCGGGCATTGGGGTGCATGGGTTAATGACAGAGCCTCCAGGCTTTGCTCTTTGTTTTCCGTTCTTTTGATACTCTCCTCGACATTTGACTCGCTTCCTAATTTTTGCACTAGCACTTGCCAGGCAAAGTATTCATAGATGTGAACCTCAAGGAGGGAGTGCAATTGCCCCTTGGGCCAGCGCCAGTACCAGCTTCAGACCACGCTGCAATGGATCCACAGGTTGCGGAGCAGATGCTTGTCATTGCAGTACATCGAACTTTAGAGACTCTGTCAAAATCTGTCAAGGTCTTGGAACTGGTTGCAATCCTGCGATCAGTAGTCTACAACTCACAATCGAAATAGAATGTGTGTATATACTGTAATATATATATATATATTATCAACATAAACATGCTAAAATATTCAAACAATCCTTAAGAGTGAGGTCCAAAGAGACTTGGTTGAATCAGTTTAATTATAGTTTTATATGCTGCTTTTTGTTCTTATTATTTGTAGCACGACTCAGGATGGCGATTCTGGCAAGCATTCAATCCAGCAAATCTTCTGAGACTCACAAGCCTCATCAGCCCAAGGCCACAGGAAATGTCGGTTGGGTGACGCAAAAGTTTTTGTTTTCTCTCTCTCTCTCTATATCAAGCGGAAACAATATCACTTTCTCGGTTCGACGAGTCATTTCTCTACTTTCGATATATTATTGACAGCATTCTTGTCGTATGCAAGTAGAATGTCTCGCTGCACCAGGGGGTTATTGACATTATTGACGTTGATAGCACACTGATAGCACACTTTGCACATTTTTAGATTCATTTTAACACATTTTAACACATTTTAACACATTTTCAATACATGGACCAATGGATTTTTATGGTCTCCCTGGGACATCCAGGCACCACAGGCGACCCAAGCCGCATGGCCAGAGTGGCCGACGCAGGCGTGGACACAAAAACTCTACGGGTTGCACTTGCTGGCAGAGACCTTGCAAATTCGGAACAATGGCTGTAATGACTGTAGGATACTGTAAAATACTGTAGGATTATAGTCAATTATGATAATTATGGTTGTTTGTTGTTTGAAATCTCACTATCGGCTTGTTTTGACTGGCCTCTTTGTCATGTTGAAGGCACCACCTACGTTGCCCATATCAACAAGCCAGCCTGTGGCAGCACCAGCGCCCGTGGCGCTCAAAGATGCAGAGCCGCCACAGTGGCTCCATGTCTAGTGAGTCTAGTGATGTCAAGCACGAAATTGTTGGGTTCAAAGAACATACTTTCAAAGAACATGAAAAAACATAAAACGCTTTGATGATTTTGATGTACATGGTGAATTCATCAGCAAGACACTGAGCTGCGGACCTGAGAATTGTCTCTCTCTCTCTCTCGGTTAGAATTTGCCAAGTTAATTCGACGTTGTTGAACGGTAACCAACTCCACGCTGAAGACATATGAAGACATTATCTCATCTATACCAACAGTCATTCCACATTCTACATGTCAGACACCGAAATGTCAACCACAGCGCGCTGCAAAACAATCTTCAAAATCTTCTTGGATACTCGTATCCTACACTGGTGCAGCTAACCAGCACCAATCTGTCCAGTCCCAGGAGAAAAACCAGAAAATCAAACCGAGTCCATTCACTGGAGTAGAGTTGTCCTTCGCAGACCTACGATCTATATCTTGCATGAGAGCAGGTGTTTTGCCCTAGATGCCCCCAAACTCAATCTTGGAAACAAAAGACACCATGGGACAGGCATTCTTGACAAGCAATTCAGATGCGGTTGGCATCCGGATGACCAGACTGGTTTAACAAAACCAGGAAAAAACACAAAAACACAAAACCATTCTAGGGGTGGCTCTTTTCCTCGGGTAAACATCGCATTTCACGGGTAAACACCGCATTTCACGCAAACTTCACGGGTACTTCACGCTATTTCACGCTAAAGATTTTTGGGGGTTTGTCTGGTCCTTCAGTGGCCACACCGAGTTCGCGTTGGACATTAATCTGTGGCATGAGCTTCTGGCAGTGGCATATTTCCAAACCGTTTAAGGTCCCATGTTTTGCCCGTGAACTCTGACAGTATATTTGCAAATAGGGTTCCTTGATTTGTTTCCTGTCCGGAAATTCAATACTTGTAGGATCTTGTAGGTTTCAAATTCAGTCCCAAGGGCCCCTACACGCTTGGAAATTGGCATGATAAATACATGTATGATGATTTTGCACTTCATTGTGCTTCCAAGGTCCGTAGATTTCTTCACAGGGGTTAAACATCAACATTGGGAATGTCGATGTTTAACCAACCCAAACATCAACATTGTCCGCGTAGCAGGTAAACTTCAGCATTGACGCCCAGGGTATATGTATCGTTGAGTGAAATCAAAACAAAATCCTATGGGAAATTCTGTGTCAAATGTGATTAAAAGTGATATCGCATGAGTTTGACTAATAAAGCACGTCCAAGATAAAGATCCGGCAGCAGTACAAAAGGTTGATAAATTTGCTGCACATCATGTCTCAAGGGTAAACATCGACATTGATGAGT
>Ga0126342_10018560_pt1 | contig 11911 bp, 7 predicted proteins | sample Cyp1metagenome_FD_92528 | JGI IMG/M metagenome (GOLD analysis project Ga0126342, IMG submission 92528) | Coral microbial communities from Lord Howe Island, Old Settlement Bay, Australia - Cyphastrea 1 metagenome | ecosystem: Host-associated > Invertebrates > Cnidaria > Coral ... | reverse complement strand
CCAGATAGAATGCCAAATAGAATGTCAGAAGATATGTCAGATAGAATGCCAGAAGATTTGCCAGTAAGAAAATGTATAAATGTCATGGTGGGGATCACACGAAGTAAAGTAATTTGTTTAAACCCTATTGGCCATCGTGGCCACTACAGCCCAGGACAGGAGGAATACGCAAGACGTTGTGAAGAGAACCAGTTCTGTGAAGGACACCGGATTGCGTCCATTATCTGCACACTGCTTCTGATGGACTTGCGCCCATGTCCCTATGATGGTGTGACATACCAGGCACGTGGGCGATGGTATGAATCCTGGATAGGGAGCATGGCCTTCGATCTTCGTCGTGGGAGTGGGAATGGACTCGAATGGAGCAGCTGGTTTGTGACGGTTGGTGAACTCTTTGCCTGGCATTTGCAGCTGAATTGCACTAAGGTTGGGTATGTTGGGTTCCTTGAATTTCCTTTGATGTGAGTCGAGTATCCGACGAAACCATCCGTCGAACAGAGTATATAGCCTGAGTGGACAAACCATCCGTCGAACAGAGTATATAGCCTGAGTGGACAAACCATCCGTCGAACAGAGTATATAGTCTGAGTGGACAAACCATCCGTCGAACAGAGTATATAGCCTGAGTGGACAAACCATCCGTCGAACAGAGTATATAGTCTGAGTGGACAAACCATCCGTCGAACAGAGTATATAGTCTGAGTGGACAAACCATCCGTCGAACAGAGTATATAGCCTGAGTGGACATGCATATTGAAAATCATAAAACCTGTGTAAGCGATATAGGGGGTCACCTTGCTATACCCACCGATACCCCTGAAAAGCCAACCGAGAGCCGAGCGGCCATAGTTTGTCTGTAATGCAACATGGATGAAGAAACAGTGGTTGATTAAGTACCATAGTGGGGTTCCAAACTAGCTATCATTTTCTACTAAATGGTACCCCCCCATAAAAAACAGCCACGAATTTTTTGTCTGGGGTTGAAGTTGTTGATTGTATGTCACTATAGTTGGGAATATATTGCCATGAGATACTAAAACCAAGGAGAAAAAAAACAGTGATGATCCCCAACTATGGCAATATTGGTTATACTGTAGTTTATGGTAGTATATTCCCAACAATATTAAACATTATGAAACATACCATAGTTGGGGACAGTTACCATTTTAGATAAGTACCATAGTTGGGGATAGTTTATGTATGCTTTTAAACTTATACTTTGCCCAGCTATCTGAGCCATGCCCACATATTTATTTTGCAGCGGCATTTTGATCTCCAGTGAGGGCTGGCTTTTGAGATTATTGAAACACATAAATGGATATGATTTATAATGATATATTAATATAGGGGCCCCCAAGATAGCTAATTTGCCTTACAAGTGGCTTACCTATGGTTTACGGTAGATATAACTATGGTTAATGGGGTTGATAAACAGACTTATAACTGGGGGGTCCCATCCTGTATATATTATATATATATATATATATGTATATGACAATTCCGTAGGCATCCTGAGGTATATACCTCTTTGAAAGCAGCAATATACATGTGTTTACATGTTGTTGACTAAGAAGTGAGATTCTTTCCTTGCCATTTGCTGACCTCTGTGTTCATTTTCACACAGCTCCCACCTCATAGTGTGGCCTGGCTACCGGACGGGTACATTTCACTTTTGAATTATACAATGGCAAGTAATTAAAGATTGCATTCCCTTAAAATTGCAAGCACCATAATATTATCGAAATCGTTGTGGTTAGTTTTGTTTATAGTTTTTCCCATAAAAGGATCTAAATTGCTGGTTTTATCCTATACTGCAATTTCCCAAATGTATCATCCAATAGTATTCCATGTTTTTTTTACATATATATACATAATATATATATATATAATACATGTACGTATCCAAAATTAGGCAAACAGAACCCTACCATGTTTGGCCCCTCGTCGCCACTTGGTGGCCCCTTTCTTTCGCAGGAGCCTTTTCTGCGACGCAGTCCCCCGGTGACGCCGCGAAGCGGGGGCGCGTTTGCACCGGCGCAGCCGGTGCAGGAAGCAGGGAAGCTGGGTTGGGGTCTGCCTTCGAGAATCCCAAAGGGAATGGTTTTGGAGATCCATAGCCAAGTTGGTGAACATAAGGCCAGTAACTAGGGCCAACTAGAGCTGATTAGGGGGATAGAACAATATATTTGAAGGGGATTCTAGACCGACTTATTAAAACTGGGTGGGCCCACCCTGTACGGATATATATATATATATATATACATATATATATATATTCTGTATATATATATATATATATTATATATAAATATATGTATATGATCATGACGTACTGAAACCAATAACGCATGGCTGGGAAGTTAGCATCAGTGTCCCAAAAAGGGTTTCTTTTGAAATCATAGGAATTTGCCCAGCCAAATGGGCTGAGCCCAAACACAGCAGTATTGTCATGCAATGCCCAATTTACCGCTGGCGATGGCTGGATTTGTGGCATGCCTTTTGCAGAAGTTCGGATACACAGAAGAATCTATTGCTATATTATTTGCATACTCTTTGTATATTCTTTGTACATTCTTAGTATATTCTTTGTATATTCTTTGTTTATTCTTTGTATATTGTTTGTATATTGTTTGTATACTCTTTGTATATTCTTTGTATATTCTTTGCATACTCTTTTTAGACTCTTTGCGTGCTCTTTGTATATTCTTTGTAAATTCTTTGTATATTCTTTGTAGATTCTGTGTATATTCTTTGTAGATTCTTTGCGTACTTTTTGTATATTCTTTGTATATTCTTTGTATATTCTTCGTATATTCTGTGTATATCCATTGTATATGATTTGTATATCCTTTGTATATTCTTTCTTCACACATGAATTTACATGTTGTTAACTAAGAAGGGGGGAATTTCACCTGGCCAATTGTCGACCTCTGTGTTCATTTTCACAGCTCCCACCTTGTAGTTCGGCCTAGCTACTGGGCGGGCACATCTTATTTGAAACTAATCCGATGATAATCAAAGATGGTAACGGTTTTGAATTCCCCCAAAGTAGAAAACACAACAATATTGTCCCGATAGATTTGGTTGCTGTTATTCCCAGCAAATGATGGAAGTTGTTGTTTTTATCTTCTGATATCCCGTTGGATCCAATGGTATCACATCATATCATCCAATACTATCCCATTACATATACCGCCCAGTAATATCCCATTAATTTACAGAACATGTTACCACCAGCGTGCGCAAAAACAGTGAATCTGTGAGCATCTGCTGAATATCAAGTCATAGCAAGTGACAAAAACCATGGAACAACAAACAAAAAAAAACCTGCAGACCCCACAGGGCATCTCAAAGTGCATCTCAAAACAGTCTCCAGACATGGGGCCTGCAGTTTTTTTGTTTTTGTTTTTCTTGCTGTTTTGGCAACTTTTTCATATTACCATCTTTAATTTATAGTATTAGTTGCTTTTATTTTCTTAAGAGCTCGTTGACAAGCTAACATATTGGCATTTCTTACATTGATCGCATCCACTTCATGACTTGAACTAAAACCTATTGAATATCTGCAATTCGCAACGAGCTTAGCACAATAAGGTTACCTTAAATTCACTGTAAGTATCTTGGATTCTTTTATATGTAGTACCTCTTTCTGAAATGAATCAGGTACAAAAAGTGCAGATGCTACTATACGTCCAAAAAGCGACCCAACCCCAACTTCATCTACACATTTTTGTAACCCAAGGTATTTGTTTGACAAAAACTTCTCATCTCAAACACAAAAAAATACCTAATTTTGCAGCAGTAGCTATCGAAGCAGTCTCAGAATAAAATTAGACAAGTTTACAAAATAAGGATTCTCCCTAGAAACTAGAAACTTTGCTTTTCAAGTGTAGTAAAACCACCTTCTGGACCTATTAGAGCTATAATATTTCTTTTTCGCATACTTACATCTCTACATAGTTGTGCCTTGACATCCAAATCATTTTATATATTGTGTTTTAATTTTAAAATATGGCTCAAGTATATTTATAATTGGGGGTAGCTTGCATAAGTCATGTTGAATTTATATCAGCAGATAGGGAAATATAATATGAGATAGCACATACGTCAAAAAAAGAGGGGTTGCAGCAGAGTGGCTTCACTGAGGTGGGTTCAGCCATGGTTCAGTTATGCACGGGCAGTGGAGGCCAATGTGCATCTTCAGTGGTGGTCACCTGCTACGTCGGCAAACAAGTGGAGCAAGGGGAAGCAGCGCATGTCTCGGCAAGTGACAGCACCGGGTGTAAGGCAACAGGCGGGCCGTGTCAGGAGTACAGATGCCCTCGGACAGACCATGCCCAGCGTATGTCAGCACCTAAGATCGTGACAATGCCACAAAAGGCATCGTGCGCAGATGTTTGGACGAAATTCGTTGGCAAATGCCAGATGTGCTTGCAAGATGTAGCCCGAAGGGAAGAATTGACCGGAGTCCAAAAAACGTCAATACAGAGCATTATTCGACAGTAAACCAGAGTCAGATTAAAAGCACTGGTGAGGACAACAGCAAGGGCCCCCAAAACATACAGTCTTGAATATATACATTTTACATCTATATTCCAAAAACATACAGGGATATGCCTTGACATCCAAATCATTTTATATGTTGTATATTTAATTTTATAACATGGTTCAAGTATAGTTATAAATGGGGATAAATTGTATAAGTCATGTTGAATTTATATCAACAGATAGGTAAATATAATATGAGATAGCACATACGTCCAAAAATGAGACCAAAAAGTTAGCAAAGATAGCTGTTTTTGGCCTTGACACAGATGTTTTGTATGATAGGACAATTTTTCTGCTCAAATGGAGCACAATTTCACGGGAAGCTGCAGCTGAAATGTGATAGCACAGAGAGCGACGCTGCAGGACTTCAAATCCTGGCGTTTCCTGCTGTTTAAGAGAAGATGAGAGAAGGTTGGCGTGGAACGCGCATGTGTTTCCTGTTGTTTAGAGAAGAAAACAAGGAAAGGCGCATGTGTTTCTAGATTTTACACTTCCAGAACAAGTAAAATTCGTATGTGTTTTCACACAGATTAAAAAAAAGTGATTGTAAACGCGTATGTGTTAAAGATGCGTCCCACATCTATACGATTGGTGCTCCAAAATCTCGACATTTGGGATGTTTTTTCACAAAAACATGGAAACGCGCACGTGTATCCTCATGAAAATACCAAAATGGCAAGGGAACGTGATTGTGTTTCCAGCTCCCATCACCATCGTGCTTGGAAACGTGTATGTGTTAAAAACGTGTTTTTTTGTGTTTCCTCAAAACTGAAATCCGTAGCTCTTTTTCTCGCTCAAGCTAACCCGAACCGTTGTTTTTGCCAGAAACTCTTCACATTTCGAGATCAAAAGCTAAGGAAATGACATGCAGCTGGAAAAGCGGAACTTCCCAAAGTCACATGACAGTTGCAAAACAAATCCAAAATTTGACGCCAAAAAAGATACACAAGATTCAACTTAACTTACTAAACCTATAACATAACTTAACATAACTTAACATAACTTCAAGTTAACTTCCCTACTGTAAGTCCTTTTATAAAGCCACTAATTCCATCTTAAGTCAAGGCACATCTGTGTAGCACAAAAAAAATGCCAATTTTTCCCAACAATATCAGGGCAAAAATATTGTTCAAAGTCTTCAAAAACATATTTAAAGATTCATCGTAGAAAAAAATGGTAATAAAAATCTATTCGGTTGCGGAATACTATGTATCAATCTTTTTGAATTTTTCACTTCTATCAAACACATTATTTGGCGAATGGAAACATTTCGTAAGATGAAATTGTTTTTTACAATCTGTGTTAGCATATCTAAAGAACACAAAAACCTACCTTTCTCATTAAGCTTACTGCAAAAGGAATTTCTGATAGAATATCATCCGGTTGTTCATGACTATCATATCTAGAAATTCCCAAAACCCTGCAAGAATTTCGCTGACTTGACAGTATCTCACACAAGAACGCACCGTATTGTGAGTTAAATATGAAACACGTGTTTGTTACCTTTTTCGTATCCAAATACATGCAATAAATGATGTAGAATTTCTCTGTCATTTTCCTTGCTCTATTATTGCATTAAAAAAAACTAGGTTTATGTCTTAAACTCGGCATTAACTAAAACTATTTTAGAAATATATTCTATACTTCTTTATTTTTACTATCTTGAAAAATACACAAAATACGAAATACATAGCAGAAGTAACACAAAGAGTACATCCCATACTACAAACTTTATGAAAACAATAAAAAAACTGCAGTCCTAACAATAATATTCCAACAATTATAGTAGTTAGAGTTGATGTAAGGATAAAAAGCAAACATATTCTTCCAAAAACAAAAAACGTTTCTTTAACAAATATACTAGTGTGAAAATACACTGAACCCAACATGTAATTACACTACCCACAGGTATAGCAAGATGTTTGAATTCAAAGTAGAAAACCAAACTTAAGTTCAAAACATAATTCGGAAATAAGAAGGATGTAGACACAAAAAATATGTGTTTATTCTTAAAATTAGTATTAAAAAAGAAATGAACATTTTACAAAATGCTATAGCAGGAATAGATAGAGCAAACACCTTTAAGCATCCTCCAACGCATATTGTATTACTAATTAGAAAATTACAACGTTGCCAAAGTTTGGTTGTCACGTTTATATCAAACCAATGTTTGTGGCTGTTGTCCTAATGTGATGATACAAAACCTGGGCATAGTATACAGACATTAAACCAAGCTGAAAGGTATGCTCGTCAGTATGAGAATTTTGACGTAGATACTTGGGCGCTTAGATATTAACAAGCCCATCTTGCAAACTCAGAAAAAATGCACGCTCACAGTGACGAGCTCCCTTAATTTATACATATATATATATAGAATATATACATACCTCATTTAATATATATATATATATACATATTATGTGTAAATAAATATATATATATTATACATATATTTATATTATATATATATATATATATACATGTATGTATCCAATTTTTTGCAAACATAACCCTACCATGCTCCGCTTCCTGGCCACTTGGTGGCCCCTTTCTTTCGCAGGAGCCTTTTCTGCGACGCAGCAGTCCCCCGGTGACGCCGCGAAGCGGGGGCGCATTTGCACCGGCGCCGCCGGTGCAGGAAGCAGGGAAGCTGGGTTGGGGTCTGCCTTCGAGAATCCCAAAGGGAATGGTTTTGGAGATCCATAACCAAGTTGGTGAACACAAGTCCAATAACTAGGGCCAACTAGAGTTGATTAGGGGGATAGAACTATATATTTGAAGGGGATTCTAGACCGACTTATTATAACTGGGTGGGCCCACCCTGTACGAACATATCTATATATATATAGTATATATTATTTATATATATTTATATATTATATTTATATATATACATACATACATATATATATTATATAATATATATATATATATATATATGTATATATATATATATGTATATATGATCATGACGTACTGAAACCAATAACAGATGGCTGGCAAGTTAGGATTCGTGTCCGAAAAAGGGTTTCCTCCTTTGGGAATCATAGGAATTTACCCAGCCAAATGAGCTGAGAGGAAACGCAGCAGTATTGTCATGCAATGCCCAGTTTACCGCTGGCAGTGGCTGGATTTGTGGTAATTATGCCTTTTGCAGATGTTTGTATACACAGAAGAATCTACTACTATATTTTTTCTATATTCTTTGTATACACATGCATTTACATGTTGTTGACTAAGAAGGGGGAATTTCCCCTGGCCACTTGCCGACCTCTGTGTTTATTTTCACAGCTCCCACCTTGTAGTGTGGCCTAGCTACTGGGCGGGTACATCTCATTTGAGACTAATCCAATGATAATCAAAATGGTAACGGTTTTGCATTCCACAAAGTTGAAAACACAACAATATTACAATTGTCAGTACAACCCATAGTACCAAAGTTGAAAACACTATACCGTATGGTCCTTTTCCCTTAACGCAAACAACGTACACCACCGCTCTAAAGCGCTCGCCCACCCCTTGACCTCCTCGGAGATCCATTGGGTCCAGTCATATCACATTAAATCCTCTGGTGCTATCCCACTATACCGGCCAAGAATATCCCATTTTATAAAACTATATTTTCAAAAACATGGACATATGGAACATATATGTATATCTATAATTATAAATACGTACCATTTAATGTTTTTATAAGATATATAGATATACATACCCAAACTTAAGCACATGTAACCCCACCGTGTTTAGCCTAATCGCCACTTGGTGACCCCTTTCTTTCGCAGGAGCCGTTTCTGCGACGCAGCAGTCCCCCACCGGTGCAGTCCATGGAGGAAGAGGGGATGGGGCCTGCCACTGAAAAGCCGAAAGAGGATGTGATCACCCCAGTAACTGCTTAGTAACTGGGATGATGATATTTTACAGGACCCTATAGTTAGCTAAGTTGGCGAGCAGAAGTCCAACAACTAGGGTTGATTTCGGGTATACAAGCATAGTCAAAGGAGATTAAAATTTGCCTTAGGACTGGATGATTGATGACTATGATTGAGTGATGGGGATACATTATCACAACATATTCTAACAACCTATAACCAATTGGAAGAACTGCTGGAAATTACCATTGATAGATGAGGAAATGTTTGGATGTATACTCTAGTACTTCAATATGTTGAGTTCAGTTCTATAAATGCTTTTGGATACAGCAATCATGGGAAGAGATACTAACAAACTATGTTGTTGTGCTGTTTTCCAAGATTGGCCGTGAGAGTTCAACGTGAGCGCTGTAGGGCTTCCAAGATAGGTAAAATGGTAAACATCAGTGGATATATCTGTCTAAGTAATAAGGCAAGTGAGATCTTGAAGCCCCACATTGCAGCCATATTATACCATGGTGGTTGGTTGGTCATCCCCCATTAAGCCAAGTTGAGGCCCCCGTTCTGAGAATTTTTGTGAACACCATCAAATATATATATATAGTTATATCTCCCAGAAATCATAGTTACCCAAGGTTCATCAGTAGGTGTCAACATGCCCATTGTGGGTGGAAGCCTTGATGTTCGGATCACCATAGCCCATTAACCCCATGGAACAAAAAATACGCCAGATCTACCACTGCCAGTTTCGTGCGCGTGGGGAAACCATAGAACAAGCACTCTGGAATGATGCTCCCCTATTATCAATGGGAGATCTCCAGGATTCTAAAATGGAGGTACTGTACCATATGTTTGGCCATATTTTGTGGGGATATTCCCTTACATAGGCCTTACATAGGCCTTATATATGGTAGGTACCTCCAATTTAGGATCCTGGAATTCCCATTGATATTAGATCTTGATGGGGCAATTTCTTTCATCATAGAAGTAAGCGTGTTTGCAAAAAAGGACTTGGCTAGGATTCAACATATGTGTTCCTAGTGGCACATCTGGCTGCATGTCAGTAATTGATGCGGCGAGTTCCAGGTTCAAGCACCAGGACCTCCTATCTATCCCACCAAAAGGAAATCATGGTGGGGCATAAAACTCCAGAATATCCCAAGGTTTTGATCAAACCCTTCAATGCAACTGAAGTGCTGAGTTGGCTGCGCCCGGTTCCGCAGAAACGTGTCCATTCAGAAGATTTATGTGCACCAGCATATCCACCATCTTGTCACACGGGAAGACGATGGAATCAAGAACCTAGACACATATGCTTGCTTCATACAAGGTGGTGCCAGGCAGTTATGCTGGTTGATAACTAATATGCACCATGTACATCCATTTAGCTGGAAAAGCTATATATGGGTGATTTTCCAGCAAGCCATGGAGCTGATTACCAGAGGGTAAGTGCAACGTCTCACCGGATTCCAAGATCCATCTGCCCTTCTTACAGCCAATGGCCAACGTCTCTCCCTTACTATCTCATCGTATCTCATTATCTCCCTTAATAAATATGCTATAACTATAAATAGTTGGTGTTTATCCTGTTACATAGTATCCCAATATCCAATTACATGTCACAATATTATCGAATAATCTCCTAGTATATCGCGTTGATTATGTATATTATGTAATGGCGACACCGGATTAATAAACCCCTCCCTATAGGTCAACTAGGTCAACAAGGTCCAGTGAGGCGGTCCAAAAACCGAACCCCCCAAATAATGTGACCATTCACTCATCCATAAACGATTATTATAAGATTCCTATGAGAAAAGATAAGAAAACCTATGGTAAACCATTAGATTCCTATGAGAAAAGATAAGAAAACATATATAATACCATCAGATTCCTTTAAGAAAAGATAATATTTTTTTTGGTAATCCATCAGATTCCTATGAGAAAAGATAAGAAAACCTATGGTAAACCATCAGATTCCTATGAGAAAAGATGAGAAAACCTATGGTAAACCATCAGATTCCTTTGAGAGAAGATAAGAAAACCTATGGTAAACCACCAGATTCCTATGAGAAAAGATGAGAAAACCTATGGTAAACCATCAGATTCCAATGAGAAAAGATGAGAAAACCTATGGTAAACCATCAGATTCCAATGAGAAAACATGAGAAAACCTATGGTAAACCATCATATTCCTATGGGAAAAGCTAAGAAAACCTATGGTAAACCATCAGATTCCTATGAGAAAAGATGAGAAAACCAATGGTAAATTCCTATGAGAAAAGAAAAGAAAACATATATAATATCATCAGATTCCTATGAGAAAAAAAGAAAATCAATGGTAAACCATCAGAATCCCATGAGAAAAGATAAGAAAATCAATGGTAAACCATCAGATTCCTATAGGAAAAGATAAGAAAACCAAGGGTAAACCATCAGATTCCTATGTGAAAAGATAATAAAACAAAGGGCAAACCTAAAAACATAATATTCCTCTGGGGAAAGTTTTGAATAACTATTTATGGTAAACCATCAGATTCCTATGGGGAAACATTAGAATATCAATTAATTAATCAATGGTAAACCATCAGATTCCTATGAAATGCATGAGGTCATCACGTAATTACTTTGAGGGTATCCATGGGAAGGGTGCATGAAGTGCATGAGATCAGCCGGTTCAGAAGGCATTTTTTTTGCTCATTGGGTCATCAGCCCTGCGTCGAGCTCCATCAGATCGACCATCAGCCCATCAGCCATGCTTGCATTGGTGGCATCGCTCTGCATCCAGACCAGCATTGCAGGGATGAGTGGAGCATCTTGGTGGAAAGAGCTAATTAGAAAAACATGAAAAGAACATGTAAGAATATAATTAATTAATGGGTTGGATTCATTAGGGTTTATTTCAATCTATGAGGGTTGGTTTCCAATGAGGTGATGATTTGGAAGCTCCATCAGATGAGTCAGATGATGCATGGACTGGCATCGAGGAGTGACTGCAATGAGCTCCTCCGAAACATGGAGCGCAGACTGGATGAGGTGGGGGGATGATAAGTTTTTTCCAACCCATTGCAAGCAATAAGTAAAGAAATAGTTGTAAGAAATATGATTTAGATATAATTATATGTTTATATATATATTGTTTGAAATAAATAAATAAATAAATATATATATATATATATAATTTTGCATTTTTCATAGCCGCTCTGCCCTGCAGAACGGGTATGCCATGAGGGCCAAGATCAGGCACCTGTTCCATAAGCTGGCATCATGCAGGGGATGGGTGATCATGAGTTTCTTGGCTTTGATAATGCAGCATGAGAGCATGAGAGGGATGTAATTATATAACATGCTCTCCCATCCCCTCTCATGCTTGGCTAATCCGGAGGTTTTATTAATCCTGACTTGTCATTATATCCCATTAATTGAAATGTGTATATCCCATATGGAGGTTTCCTAAAATTGGGGCGCCCCTAAATCATCCAAATTTAGAT
>Ga0126342_10018559_pt1 | contig 11912 bp, 11 predicted proteins | sample Cyp1metagenome_FD_92528 | JGI IMG/M metagenome (GOLD analysis project Ga0126342, IMG submission 92528) | Coral microbial communities from Lord Howe Island, Old Settlement Bay, Australia - Cyphastrea 1 metagenome | ecosystem: Host-associated > Invertebrates > Cnidaria > Coral ... | reverse complement strand
GTATGATCCAACCTTAGCAGTGCACTACCGAGCGCTTGGTTTTAGTATGTGATCTAATCCTTATTATAGATTGCTGAAAATAGGTGATGACTATTTGACTATGTTAAATGCACCCCAGTTATAATGCGTAAATAACTGCATTTGAATGAGTGAACCTAAACCAACCTTTGACTCGCGGGGGCGACATTGGGGCCACAGATCCCGCAATGGGATCCCATGTGTCCAGAAAAACGGCTGGGCGGAGCCGCGGCGGAGCCGGAGGATGGCTGGATTTCTCCCAAGCCCCCAAAATTCCATGGTTTATCATCAAGTCCACGAAACTCACCATCAAAATTCGGACAGCCACGTGCACATATAATTCTGTATATATATATATATATGTAGATACATGCACATCCTGGCGGTTCGGTTTGTCAACCACATGGTCGGTCGAAACGTACAGGGCCCCAAATCACAAAAATGCTCAACAGATTTGGCCCAGTTTTGGCCCGTGAATTCCAACATTGAGGATGTACCCTCTGGTTATGACTAACATAGCCATGGTATAGATGGCCCATAGAAATAGATGGTTTACCTAGCTATAAGATGGTGGATCATTCCATGGCTATGTTAAATGACCAGAGGGTAATAATATGTAACAATGGGGCATCCCCAATCTTGAGGAGGTTTCATTCCAATTAAGGTTCAGTCCAAGACTGTGATTCGTTAAACCCAACATTGATCCCAAAAAACAAAGGTTGTAGTCGACAGTTTATGGATACGATATAATTTAAGGATCCAGTCTAAAGATATCCAATAATTTGAGCAAAATGTAGATATTAGATCTCTTGATACATGTCAAAGAGTAAAAATATCTTAAAAAACAACTTTCTTAAAAAACTAAAGAATAAAAGATATCTAATCTAACATTAAGCTACAAAATATCCCCCGGTTTTGACCGTAGATCTCCACCACGTCGTTTCATTTGCCAAGTCTGGGGGGAAGGCCACCGATACTCCGGTTTCTCAGCTGCGGCCCAAGGGGAGATGAAGCCCTGGCTCGGGCTCAACATCACACGTGCCGGGTGGTCAGGTGCCTAGATACGGGTACTTATAGGAGATATATATTAAAAAAAAACATCAATAAAGAAAAGTAAATAAATAAAAACAAATATGATATATAATAAACTATAATATCATATCAAAATATTAGAAAATATAATCCAATAAATTATAATACGATATAATGTAATGGAATATAATATAATATAATATACCACAATATAATATAATATGATACAGTATAATATAATATAAGATAATATGATATAGTATAATATAATATAGTTTAATAAGATATAATATAATATAATATAATATAATACACTATAATATAATATAATACATTATAAAACAAATACAAAGCTATGTAGTTATTTTATAGATATGTAGTTATCTCGACCTTCTCGGCACTGCTGCGGCCGTGCCAGGGGGTCATGGGAAGTTGGCCGCGTTATAGATATGTAGTTATACATGATATATATATATATATATATATATATATATATAATACACACACACATATATATAAATATAAACATATGGTGTGTTACAAATAATGCATGGTGTATTAAGTATAACATACGGTATCCCCGCGGCCTGGTCATGGCTTGAGTTGGAAAACCATCGAACTAACTGAGGGATTTTCCAGCATGCCATGTTTGATTACCAGATGGTATCATGTGGGTATGGGTCGAGTTTGGGCATATCTAGAATCGAACTTGCTAAACATAGACCACAACCAGCGGTCCCTGGGTATTAATTTTTGACCTGCACCCATGTAGGTCAATAGATAAGTCTTCATTTCAACGAAAAATTGCCGGAGGATAGTATATAAGATATTCTTAACATATCCACCAAAGATATATAAAAATCATTTGCAACATATATATATATATGTATGTAAATCTAATATAATATATGTAAATATAATATATATATATATATATATATGAATGTCACCACTGTTGTCAACCACGTGCTAACTGGGATACAGCCCCAAGTAGCTGCAAATTGGTTCAAAATCTAAAAACCACATCTAACTATAATCTTAATCACCATAAGCCCTAATTAGTCTGGTTCCAAGCCAACGTAGCTCACGAACTCAAGCACCATCGATCACCCATCCCACTGTGGAAATTTGAAAAAATGTAATAATCCTTGCTAATTGCTAATGGATTGATGACCATCCAATATGGACATTGCAGCTTATTTTTGACCAAAACACTCATTAGTGTATTAAACAACTATATAATGAAAATGGCAATTGAACGAAGAAATGCAGTAGACGCAACATCAAACCTGGAGATTGACCCAAAAAATATCATGGGGATATAATGTGTAATAAGAGACCCAGGTTTGGGGGGTTCTAATGCGCTCTTATATCTTCAGGGGATTTTGCAATAAAGGTGCAATCAATATAGAACATGATCAACACTAGGATTTCGATGGATCTTCTCTCATGGCCATCTAACCCTATTCAAACTGCAACTGGTGGCAGGTTTAGCTGCACAGGTTCGAAATGAAATCACACATGGGAACGGGAAAGTGAAACATGAAACACAAAGAACTAGAGGGATCAATCATCTCGGCAAGAGACCCCAAACAGCTTAGGGGAGTGGGAGGAAAATATATGATGAGGTTGTTCTTGATGATGATGATGATGATTATGATGATGATGATGATGATGAGAATGAGGATGAGGATGAGGATGGTAATGCTGCGGACAATGGTGTTCAGTGTTGAGGATGATGATGTTCAGGATGATGAGGTGCAGGGGGAAAATGTTGAGGTTGATGAGGTTGATGATGATGATGATGATAATGATGATGATGGTGATGGTGATGATGATGATGATGATGATGTTGAGGATGATGATGTTGAGGGAGATGAGGATGAGGATGAAAATGCGGAAGATGAAGTGGAGGATGCAAATGTGGATGATGATGATGTTGAGAAGGATGATGATGATGATGATGATGCTGATGATGACGATGATGATGATGATGATGATGTTGAGGTTAATGATGTTGAGGAGGGTAATGAGAAGGATGATAATGTTGATGTTGCAGAAGATGAGGTGGAAGTTGATGATGTTGAGGACGATGAGTTCAAGGGGGAGGAAGATGATGATGTTAAGAATGATGATGTCGAGAAGGAGGAAGATGATGATGTTGAGGAGGAGGTCCGATCCCAAGACCGGGGACCACAGTTTGTGCGAGCGCGCGCAGTCGAAGGACACACTGCTTGGGCAATAAAAACGCATCATTCAAAACAAAACCTGAAACATACCGAAACATGTCAACACTCAACCAAACTCAATCGTGAAAACGAAACATGTCAGAATTTCAAGCTCATCTGATGCTCTGGACGTCCTTCATCCAAAGCCCTTTCCAGCTCCTGCTGCAGATCTATAGGCTCTCCCTCCGCGTCACTCATAGCCACCAGCTGCTCCTGGAAGCGCTCCCGCTGTGAGTCTGTCCAAGGGGCTGCATTCCTGTCACTGCCACGTCTGCCATATCCGCAACGCGCGAACTTCTCAGACTGAGCTGGCACCGTCTCGGCTTCAGCTATCTGGTCAGCTGAGGCCTTCTCCATTCTTGACAGAGAGGCAGATGCTGGTGGTAACCATGGACTCATCCCTTGCGAATCCAATGGCCGCTCTGGCACCGCCCTCCGTTGACCTGAGACTGGCGTCGTCTGAAAACGTTGTTGTCTCTTCTGACTGCACCTAACTTTCAAAAAACGTCCTTCAAAAACCAATGTCTCTTAGGTCATGTATAAAGCTCACAACGTTTTATGCCAGAGAACAGATAGGGATCAGCACTTGTCCCGTGCTCGCATTACTTTAACAAACCGTCAGGCTACTGAAAAATAGGCCTCGCAACGAACTGCTTCCCCTGCCTCCATTTGTTCGAACAATATCAATCCCAAATTTCCTGCTGCAAGGAAGCATGAATGTAAAACACATCACAAAAATCCAGAATTAAACCAAAACTGGCCACACGTTCCCATGGCGCACGGGTGAAAAATTCGTTCGGCCTCGGGGATCACTCGGCAATGTCGGATGAAATGCCAACCAGCGGGAATGCTCCAAGACACCTTGACGCTGGTGATATGTTGTTGTGATATGGCGTTGTTTATTTGGAAATGACATAGAAAAATTGACGCTGACATGTTGTTTGTGGTACAATGAAATTCGCAATAAACAATATTGTTTGAATTGTCTTTAATGACATTGCATGTGATTTTTCCTTGCGATGGCAACACAATAGCAAGAAAACGAGAACAGTGTCAATGGTTGGTTGAAACAACATATGAGCAATATAGGGCAAGTCGCCACGCAAGGACCAACTTTGCAGTGCAACATGTTTCTCGTTTTCAAAAAATATGGTACGCCACATCTTGATGAAGGACTAGTCCTAGAATGATGCACATGAGTCTTGTGGGCGATTGGGTTGGGGCCACGCCCTGATAGGCTAGGTTCAAAAGTGAAGACATTGATTGAAGTGGCCACTAGCTGAAAAGCCCACCAATGCCTCTTCCAATTCAGGATGCTGAAGGGGTCGGCCATGATCGTCCCACTGGCATGCACATTTGAAGCAGGATCGCGCCATTTGTCAACCAAGTGAAGAAAAACAAATGAGACCACAGTTTAGACAAGTGTTCAAGCTGCATGAATGGCATGAGTATGAAGCCCTGATGTATGAACAAAAACATATGAATGGGCAAACTGGACACAGAAATAGGTTGCAGTTTCCCGCGGGAATTCTTTAACGACGCCATCTAGCCGCGCGAACATGTGTTCTGCAACGTGCCGCAAAAAAAAAAACGGGCAACAGCAACTGCAACATCTGTTTACCGTTCTTAAAAATGAGGCGAACTGTTAGTCATAACCAGATGGTAGATGATTTCACGCTTTCTGTGGCCTGCACATTTCAGCTATAAATATCTTCCCCCAAAAGGAGTATATAAACTAGAGCACATGTCATGGTTTCTGTACCGAGCTTCAGTGATTGGTTCTCAAATGGTACACCCACTTGAAGGGTCACAGTGCCCCAAAAAGCCAGCTATAATTGGCTTATAAATTCATTGAAGTGATATATATATATAACCAACTAGTTGCAGGAGTTCGTTCATCCCATAGCCATACCTGTTAATTAAGGCGAATAACAGTCACCATCCAATTCCTCCTTTGATCCTCTGAGACTTGGACACACCATGACTGGTTGGTGGTTGACCTACCCCTCTGAAAAATATGAGTTCGTCAATTGGGATGATGACATTCCCGATATATGGAAAATAAAATTCATGTTCCAAACCACCAACCAGATGAAATTGTTGTTAGCATCAGCAAATTAGTTTTTCAACCCCCCTTTCGAACTGTTTAAGATAACACCCAATGCTCACTACTCTTGGTGCTTTCAACTGACAAAGCAACAATGCATCACTCAATTGGGATCATCGTCCGGTTTACAAGAAGATTGAAACTACCAACTAGCAACGACAACGATATGATTTTTGATAAAAGACCGCTTCGTTGGGTAAAGTGTCAAAAGCTTCGTGCCTTGACCCTGAAAGTACTCCAAATTTCGGCAACGAAAGCTCTAAGCATCTCTTTGCTGGAGTAAGCGCCCATGTAAGGATCTGTCTGAAAATTAGATATACCCCCGAAATAGTCCTTTGAAAATTGGAAGGTTTTCAGGTTTTCCGCGCTTTTCGTTGAACAAATCCGATGCTCCGAGGTTCGAGGCGGCACCTCCGTCTTGCGCATGGTGCCAGTAAAACTGTGACCCTCAGGGAGGTGCATCAAGGTGTACCTCGCGGGGTCCCGGGGCGTGCCCCCGCTAAGGGAAAACAGATTTGGTGATGTAACCAACCCAGAATTGATTTTTTTCATGCCTGATTCTTGTTGGCTTGGTTATCTTGGACTAGTATAACCAGGCTTTGTAATGATTACAACTGTAGTTACCAACTAATTGCTGGGGCGCCCACCTCGTGACGAACTGAGGACTACATGGGATCGATGGGTTTTCTTAGTGCAACACTGGTGACTTCACCAAAGAGACGGGGATATGTGGCTTCATGTATGGATATGCAAGTGCATATGTACACCAGTAATAGCATGTGAGATTGCGAGTCTAGGTAAAAATTGACAGTCACACCAGCAAAAACCGAATCGCGACTAAGAAATTGCCAGTTGTGTTCAGCCCCAATGAATCGCCACGGGAGCGAATCACCAACACTAGCATGGCTATGGAAAATGACACATTTATAGATAAAATCACCTTCTAAAATAGTTCTAAAATGGTTATTCTAACAATGGTTCTGTGAAATTATCAAAGGGTAAGCAACCAACCAACAGCAAATCCGCGAATGATCAATCCCTAAACTTTTAATGTCAACCCCGGATGAAACTAAACCATGGTTTATTAAAAAAAAGGGTGGTACTCCTCCAATAGTCATAATTAATCTGATACTTGTTTTTTTTTAATGGTAGCTTCTCGATTAAACAGCTGCTTAGGGTTTATTAATCCAGGGTTGACATTAAATGTTTTGGGCATGTGTGCATTCTATGCAATAGAAGTGGCTAGTAATTGAGTGATATAAGACATCCAACTGACCATGATTTGAGATTTTGAGCTGACAAATACAGGCTGCAATCATCCAGTGGCAATTCCCTTGCGGGTGCGAGATGTTGTGGCCATGAGCCAAAATTTACAACCGAGATCTTCTACTCACTCTTGTTTTCAAAAACATTCAAAAACCATCCTATTCTTCAAAGCACATCTTCTTGAAGATACATGAGCCCAGAGCTACAGCTACTTGGATCTTCATGTCAGCGTCAATACTTCCCACTCCCAAGGCATCCGCCAACTGGATTCTGAACATTGCCACATTGCCATGTCCCACAATGTACCCCAAAATTTCCCTGGTTAATTTCCTCATTTGCCCCGTAATCAGTGGAATATATACACACAATTTTGCCCAAATATCACTAGTTGGTGGTATACCTACCCTCTGAAAAATCATGGAGTTCGTCAGTTGGGATGATGAAATTCCCAAACTGAATGGAAAGTCCTAATCCATTCACGTTCCAAATCACCAAGCAGATCACCATTGGTTCATCACATTCAACAGTTATGGCCAATTATCAGTTATAAGTACTAAGAAAACCCCATTTATAGAATGTAAAATCCCATCAAAATAACCAGTTATAACTGGTAAATGGCCATAACTGAAGTCACATGCATCCCATGGATCTGTTGGGACCATCCAGCCTTGACGCTTCTTGGGTCGCTTGGGTCGTCGATAACGGCGCTCGCGGGACGAAGCGTTTCAGCTCTTCCACGGGTAAACGGTACCTGTTCCACGATGGCACGATGGGGTCATCAGTTCTTATTAATATGACTTATAATAATGAGTACTTATATTAATAAGAACAATATACTAATATTTTGTAAAACATATATTATATTAAAGTATAATACAATACTCATAATACTCATTTATTAATACATAATATTTTGTAAATGGCTAATATGACTAATATAATACTTGCAATAATAATAAGAACTGATGGCCATACTCATTAACTTACAATATTGACTAATGTTAAATATTAAGTACTTATAATAATGAGTATGGCCATGGTTATAATGGTTAATCATTACTAAGTATAGTACTTATAATACTTATATTTTGGTAAAGAGAGTAATGCTAAGTACTACTATTATTACCAAATACTAGTATTATAGTGATAGTCGTGATAGTCTATCTTGCTATATCTTACTACATTAAATTAAATTTGCTACACTTATAGTCCTAGAGGCAGTTCAAACTTGCTCATAACACCTCATTTATATAGGTGATGTATAACCAACCTTCGTTGCAGGAGTTATAACTCATGCCATGGCCAGAACTGTTAAGGGCCATAACTGTACAATGGGACATGGCCCCTCCAATGGAGGTCTATAGCTGGGAAAATCATTCAAGGAAGTGAACTCTGAGTCGACCGAAATCGAGAAATTGCCCGATTAATATGGAGAATATATAGATGGTGGTGGTTCGTTGTGATTTTAGGGAGATATACCATGGTGTTGTGGATGTGGGATTTTTTGAAAATTCCAGTGTGATCAAACATCGCAGAGGGAAGAAGCCTGAATATAAATGGGGATTTAGGAAGATCGTGGAACTGAATGAGGGATTTCCATTGCTATGTTTGATCGCAGGAGGGTATCTTGACCCTCAAATTCTACTCCAAATCTTGGTGAAATCTCTCAACAATTGGTGGTAACGACCATTTTTGGGGGCTAAGGATGATCTAAGTGGTGGTGTTTCACGAGAATGATGGGGAATATGAGTCACCAACAAAAAGGATACATGACGCCACTTTCATGGGATATGGGCAAAAATCAGCCGGATCGTAGTTTCAAGCCCCCAAAAACAATACGAGTCAGTTGGAAGCATCATCCCAAATAGGGCTGAGAATACAGTTATGGCCATTTACCAGTTATAACTAGTTATTTCTATGGGATTATACAGTCTATAAATGTTTTTTTTTCGAAGTAGTTATAACTGATAAATGGCCATAACTGTATAACTCCTTGAAATCACAAACCAGTTGAAGGTACCATCGGTAAAAAAACATGATCTAGAAATGGTGGATGTTCTGTTTCTAAGTGATGGATACTTTGCTGCTTGGTGGTTGACCTACCCTGCCCCTCTGAAAAATGATGGACTTCGTCACTTGGGATTATGACATTCCCAACTGAATGGAAAAATGAAATTCATGTTAAAAATATGAAAGTCAGTTGGGATGATGAAATTCCCAACTGAATGGAAAGTCATAATCCATTCATGTTCCAAACTACCAAGCAGTTTCTGTTTCTGTAGGCGTCTCTACCTCGATCCATTCCACTTGACCCTATGGCACCTTGAAATCCACAAAACCCATCCACGTCTTTTTTTGTGGACATTCGGCTGTAGTATACCCCATCCACGAACAAAGCCAAATAATAAATATTGTGGGTAATATATATATAATAGATTAATTAACTGATTGATTAATTAATTACTCAATTAATAGAATATATATCCCTATGAAATATCCCCATGCTATACCCACACTTTGTGGTTGGCACCCCCCCATCACATGGCAGTTAAATACTCTGGGGGGGCGGTCATGCAAGGAGACAATCATGCCGTCAGAGGCCGTGGACACATACAAATTATATCAAATTTTATAATGATCAGCATAAGGGTTGATGTGAATGGTGTGGAGGGCAGAGTGGAGCCGCGTAAGCTTGGAGGCCAGCTCTCCTAGCAGTGCTAGGGGTCTAGCGTATTCTCCCCTTAATAAGTGGGCATGCTGCGGGAACAGTTCTACTAGGTCTTCTTGCCCCGCCGTTCTTCCCTCAGCAATACCCGGACAGAGATGTGGTCCGAATTCGTAGCCGTTCACAGTTCCAAGAACTGCTGCCTCCGCGTGGATTTCTTGTCGACTAAATCTAGGACTTGTGCTCCGCACTGATGGTCGGACGGTACCTCGATCCGAGGGCTCATCATTCACTTTCATAGTTTCATAGCAAATGTGGAGATACCCATATCCCACCATCATTATAGATTATAATGGGGATACCCATAATAGTGTGACTGCACTCGTGGTTTTGGTTCCCATGGTTCCCATGGTTCCCAGGTCCACGATGGACCCATCCTTCTCGAGTCTTTTTCAATGTCATTGACACGTCTTTGGGCGCCCGAGACTTCAGCAAGTCCGTCGAAACTATTGAATTTGATGCTAAATCCCGATTGATGGTTGTTAAACCCATCTAAGTAGTGCGATATATCTAAACCATAGTTGGTTATATGTCCCATGAATGAATATCCCCATTATGATCATGATATACCCATGTTTGGTGGTTCATATCCCCCATGAATTGGTTCGTCAGAACCAAACAAATCATAACTTGCTAAATATTCCACATGTTCTCTACTTTTGGGTTTGTCATCATGTCCTACTTTTTCACATCCAAACAAAAAAAGGAACATATTTCATCTCCAACAGATACTTTCTCAAGTGCTCAAAAGCCCCGAAACAGCCAAAGCATGTCAAAGCATGGCATTTACCAACTTTGATGTAGCATGTGTGTGTTTTTTTAGTGATATCAAAATCCCAAAGACTGATTCTCTATTTCTCAGGTTATTTTCTCAGATTGTCCCAAATGTTCCCATCTTTTCCAATATTCTTCCACATGTTTGGGAGGTTTGTCCATATTCTTTCAGATTTTCTCATAGTTTCCCAGATGTTTACATAGTTTCTTCACATCTTCCTCATAAGTTTCTCATAGTTTCCCATATTTCCTCAGATTTCTTCATATGTCCTATGTTTTTTCTCGTATGTTCCCCTCATAAAATCCCCGCCAGGCCCCGCTGCCACTCCCAGAAACGCACGGTCCGAAAATGGTCTGCTCCAAGGGGTGGTCCGACGGGGAGACCTCAGATGTATCATAGATCGGGCGTAGATCTGTTTAATTATCTATATATGTTTTATAGATAGATACATATAAGATACAAAGGTATGTTTGTTGTATATGTTTATGCGTATATATATATATATATATATATATCAATAAATTGTGGAAGGGAAGTTTCTACCAATGTGGTTCGGACATGAATGACTGATTAAAGCAACATATGGTGGTTTAAGCACCAACAGTTGGGATCTAGCCGATCTAACCAATGCCAATAAATACACAATGCTTGGTGAGGATGTACGGGTGGGGGTTAGCCAATCATGATTGGACATATAAGTGGAATCCCTGAGAAATAATGGGATATAGATAGCCAAACATATCATCTTGGGTGTGTCGATTTACCCACCACATTGCCATTGTAGCAGGGAACATGGTAATTCACGATCAAACTTTGTGGGTAAACTTTGCTGGATTTCTTGTTTTGTGTAAATGTTGTTTGTCGCATGGATATTGTAATGCTTTTCAAGATGCTATAATATATATATATATATATATATTTGGGGGTGAAACTGCAGGGTTTCCTGTAGTATCATCCTGCTAGGCTGATCCCATCTGTTCCATTCTGTTTCCATCAAATTCAACAAAATTCCCCGGTGAAAATCCCAGGATGTATGGGATTTACACCAATAAATTGATCAATGTTGCACAAATTTGGGGACCATACAATCATCTCATTGGTTTTGTTGGGAACATCTTCACCGGAAACCATGTGTTTTCCATGTTTTCTATGGGGGATTCCGTTCAAAACGTTCCCATAAATCATTCCAATGATAGGATGAAACGCCTGCGATTCTGAGGTCGCCCTGCCGGTGGTGGAAGGGAGGCAAAGTCCACCCAGACCTGGTAGTTTTGTGATGACATCAACATGGCGTGCTGGAACATCCCGGCCTAAGTGGATGTTTTTTCTCATGTTTTCATGGGAAAATGATGGATAAATGATGGATACATGCATAAAACCACCCAAAACCCACATGGAAATGCAGTGAGGATGGAATGATGGGGAGGGTATGGGATTGTTGTGTTTCATATAGGTAAGAACTGTTGCAAATCCAAACAAAATTCAACTTGGAGCTCCAGACATGGCGAAACCCAGGTGATTTCCAGCTCGATTTTGCATGCCACTCACACAGATTTTCACACATGTCTGCAAGCAGAACCCAATCGGAGCCATGATCCTGAAAATAGTGAGTCTCTATAGCCCTTAACAGATACAACTGGCTTATTATAGCCTGATTTGGGTGTATATATGTACCCTCGGGGCCCCAGGTTTCCGCAAGGGGTGGGGTGGGGTGGGGCATGTTAACGTCATGTTCATGGTACGTTGATGGGTGGGGTGGGG
>Ga0126342_10018558_pt1 | contig 11912 bp, 12 predicted proteins | sample Cyp1metagenome_FD_92528 | JGI IMG/M metagenome (GOLD analysis project Ga0126342, IMG submission 92528) | Coral microbial communities from Lord Howe Island, Old Settlement Bay, Australia - Cyphastrea 1 metagenome | ecosystem: Host-associated > Invertebrates > Cnidaria > Coral ... | reverse complement strand
TCGCAGCGCCAACAGCGTCGCAGCGTCGCTCCCGCGTCGCAGCGTCGCAGCGTCGCAGCGCCAACAGCGTCGCAGCGTCGCTCCCGCGTCGCAGCGTCGCAGCGCCAACAGCGTCGCAGCGTCACTGGCCCAACGGCAGCGTCGCAGCGTCCCAGCGCCACCCGCCCCCCGGAGCGTCGCAGCGTCGCAGCGCCACCCGCCCCCGGGAGCGTCACAGCGCAACGTCGGAAACCCACGCTTCGGCCCCCTTTGCCCCTGCACTGAATATAATGATAAAATGATCATGCTTATAGTTCGAGTATAGTTTGACTATTGTTCGAGTCTTTCAGTCGCTTGCCTTTTTAGGTCCGGCGAGAGACGCGTCGAACAGATTTCACGCTGGCCACCCTGGGCAAAAGCACAGCGGCATAGCGGCAGCAGATGTTTTTTTTCCATCTGTTTCCGCAACGGAATGTGAACATCGTCTTTGACCGTGTGGATTTCACATTGAGGGAGAAAGGGATAGAAATGGCATAGAAAATGGTATAGAATTGGTATAGAAATGAATTAAACATGGATAGAAATTGGACCCAAACGGTTCCTTTCTGGTCCCACTGGTAGTAGGTCCCTTCCAAAAAGCTGCCACCAGCCCAGGGTGTCCACCCGGTGCCGGGCATCATCCGCGCCGGCATGCCCAAAGACGATAGTGACGCCCTGGAGACCTTGGGATTTGCCAAGGAGCCCATCGGATGGCCATGGGATTTTCACCTTTTTGGGATGTTAGGTGACCCAAAATGCAGTGATTTCCCATGGGATTTACATGGGATTTACCATCTGGTTATGACTAACACATGGAAAATCCACCCATTTTTGAGAACGGTAGGTAAACCATATATATGTAAACCATCTATTGCCATGGTGATTTTAACCATGGCGAACTGTGAATGTCATAACCAGAGGGTAATCCCTGGTCCCATCCATGGTACCACGGTGGCCCCACAGGACGTGAGTTTCCCTCAACGCTCCCAGCTGCGTTTCGAGTGTGCGCGGCTCCTGCGTTTCGCACGCTTCGTGGATCTGCTGATTGCAGAGACCCTGGTGACGCGGCCATGGAGATCATGATCTTGGATGATAGATCTACTGAATCATGATATATATATATATATACACATACATATATACATATATATATTATTATATGTGTACATATATATATAATTATATAATATATAATGATAATATAGATCTGTATAGCAGTGCATGGAATGGAAGATCACGTGGTTCTAGCTGGTGTCTGAAGTTTTTCTGTTTTCCTACTTAGGTGAAATGGTAGAACTCACGGCAACCTGAGTTGTAAGTCAATTCCTCGACAAGTGCGACGCATCTTCATTTCCACCATCTCAGATGAGATATTTCTACATATTTTCCAGAGAAATATAAAGAACATTAAAGAACCATATTCTCCATCTATGGCTATATATATACATGTTTCGAATCAGATGGTTGATGATGTTCGTTTTTTTAAAAAATCCCATGATCTTTTCCGAGTTCGGCAGCGAAGACAGAAAAAATCCATATCTTTAGGTGGAACTCATGCAGCTGTCTGTGGTGGAGATCACCTTCAACATCCGTGAACGGCCGCCGAAGGAGGCCAAAATCCAAGGCGCGCGATGATCGGCGATGGTTGGGGCGACGTTTGATTCACCGAAAGTATGATGGGTGAAAGGTTGTATGAATTGTAGATTAGATTGAACAGATGCTTAAATGTTCTTGATCGGAAATGGCTGTTGTGGTTTGCCCATGGGCCCATGGTTTTTCTTGGCCAAAGAACCATGATTTTTGGGACGTGAGGGGTAATAGAATAGGGGAAGTATTTTGCCCGATATCTTGTGGGAGATATTCTCACTATTTGTCACTTTGCGCTTGCAATTTTGCACAATCTGGACCAAGTGCAGTATCTTTTTGATGCATGCGCAAACTGCGCAAACTTCCCAGGACTACCAGCGTCCGATGAGGGATGGCCGCTCAGCACTTGATAAGAAACGTGAACAAAAACGCCAAATACGTCGCTTTAGGGCCGCTTTAGGGCCGCTACTAGGAATATAAGGTTTCATGGTGGCAACACTTCAGGACACGGCCGGTATGGTCGCTGCTGGCGTTTCGTTTTGGTGAGGCATGGCCATTTGATCTTCAAGGTCAAGGGTGACCTGTGTTTGAATCAAGATCAGAAGTGCTTCACTTGGAATCTGCATCTCAGCTGCATAAACACCTGGGAACAGCGCTTGCATTTGGGATTTGGGATTTGAATTTCAGGCTTCTTTTGGATATTTCAAGCTATATCATGCTATTCCACATCTAGATCCCACTGAAACCTAAAGCATTATGAAACATGCATGCCTTTCCAAGATTCCATTTATCTATACATAATCTATAATATATGTATATATAGCTTTATTTGATCTATATGATGATGTAATGATGTAGTGCCCCAAATATTCCATATGTGTCCATCCATTCCTATCGTAATGTTTATGACCACTATTGAACATTATTTGACATGGTTAACATCATTAACGATTGTGTATCCATTGTGTATTCATTACTATATAACCCATAGTTTATATAGTTCATATAACCCTGAATGACACGCATTAACCAATATACATAAGTATTCACCATTAGCGTTTAGTCATCATGAACTGAACAGTACTTATTCCCACACCATTCATCATGGTAAACGACAGGCGAATGATCATTAATCATCTTTATGCATTACACAAAAAAACAGTGTACTCAACATCCATATTGACTAATCATTGAGATTAGTCTATTCACCACAACCATCCATTTTCACCAACATACTCATCACTAGTTGATGATCCATCCAGATTGTTAGTAGTAATCATAGCTAATCCATATTTTTTTTTAGATGTTCCATAGTTATAATTCGTTTTTTCATCCACTAATCCACTTACATGATGATCCACTATGATCCACTATGATTCACTATGATTAGATGATCCATACATGTGAATCATAGTGGATTATCTAAAAAATAGTGAAACTTGAATAGTGGATGATATCTATTCAATAATGGATGATATCCCAAAAAAAAATCACCTATGACATCATCCCCTTATGGTCTATTGCTTTCCTTAGGACCCCGGATGCCGCAACGCTCTTCGCAGAGTTCATGTCCTGGCTGCGGAGGGGATGTGGCCTGGCCAACTTCTTCGTGCAGTTGGCCACCTGTCCGGCCACCTGGAAGAAATCGCTGGATTTTTGTTTTTTTTGGGGAAAAATCCAGGGAAAAATCAGGAAACATCTGAAAAAATATGGAAAGACCTATAGTGTTTTTGAGGATTTTGAAGTTAGAAAACAGGCAAACATTTTGGAACACACAATGGTGTTTGAGAAGGTTTTGAATGCTTTTGAGATTCTGACAAGGGGTTGAGAATTGGACAACTAGTGGTTGATAGTGGGAAACACATGGTAGCTAATAGTAATGCTAAATAATTGGGGTGAATATGGGTGATCATCGGAGTTCACCATGTGAAGATTATTGGAATTTGGACTGTATTGGCATGATACTCGTATGATCTCGTATGTCAAAAAAAATCCCAAAATACTTGAGATTTTTTAAAATTGAATCCCCAAGTCAATGTAATTGTGTTGAACTTGTTGAATAGGCTAAAATAGCTTGAACAACGCTGAGACTTTCCGTGGGTGAGATGCATTTCAGCTGAGGAACTAGAAGCCTACCGATACATCATGCGATCTGGTGCCATGAAGAACTACAGCGACTGGCAACCGGTGTCTTGGTGCCATCTTTGGGTCGGCTGTGTACATCACGGTGGGATGCCAAAGACTGGTGTTTTGGATGCCTGGCACCATCAAAGCTGTAGGTTTTTTCAGCATCTGACATCTTTTCCATGGATGAAATCTTCGGATCCTGATCCAATTGTCCAATTTTCCAAGCAAAAAACCTAGAAACTCCCATGAAACTCCCATGAAACTCCCATCCCATCCGCATCCCAGGCCTTTGTTGCGGAGCTGGACGGGAAACTCTTCGACAGCCTCGTGGCTCAGGAGGCCTGGCAGCAGAGCACTGGGCGATTGGCGAAGACTTTGGAGAAAGCTTTTGAGGACGTCCAAACCAGGCACTGCGGCACTGCGGCACACTGGGCGGAGTTTCAATGGATCATGCTGGTGGATCATAAGTGGATCATGCTGGTGGATCATTCTATCATTCTTGTGGATCTTTTTTTGTTGACTTAACAAAGTTTGTGAAACAACCATTGGGATAATTGTTATAGTGATTGTACTAAGCCAATTTTTTTAAAGTTCTGATTGTTGGGTAGATGTTCTACGATTTGTAGAATTAGTGGTTTTGTGCTGGAGTTTTTACCGTTGATGCTTGGAGCTATTCTGGCAAGACAGGTCTTTGGAAGTTGCAATTGCATGCCTTGCATGCAGCATGATGCTACGAATTCCAACTTAGGCCAAGTCCAATATAGTCCACTTCCAACCGATACCAAGCCATACCAAGCCATACCTTAAGCCATACCTCAACTGCCATTCAGATCCAGATTCCCAGATTATTTCCATCTGAGGTTCAAACAGTACGACTCGCATCTCCAGTGGTGTTACAAATGTCAACACAGCGACATTCGCGCCGTGGTCCAATCCCTGTGGAATTCCGCGGAGTTGGGAGAGCTGAACCAGATGCTGCACGACTATCGGGAAGGCCACGAACCAACGATTTTTGATGATTTTGCACTTGGAAAACATGTTTTTTTTGTAAAATGGGAATGGGACACTGAGCCGTTCGGACATTCTTTCATCATCTTTCATGGTGTTTCATCTTTCATCATCTTTCATGATGTTTCATGATGTTTCATCCACCATTTGATCCACTATTTGATCCAGCAGTTCCAGATCAATTAAAGTCCCAAGATGTCGTCCCAAGATGTCAGTGGTTCGAACATTTCGGCAGGTTTGTTGAGCTTGGATCAGATCCCCAGCAAACATTCCGTGCGTCCCTTGGAAGTCGAGCATCTCGGTGAAGTTCTCCGCACCGCAGGGTGGGTCGTTGGAATCACCTTTTGAAGTAACGGAAATGGCAAGATATTGGAGATCATAAATGAAAATATGAGATCATGAGATAATCAATCTGAAGATAATCATCAAGATATCATGAGATATCATGAGATATCTCCATGATATTTGAGTATGAAAAGCTGGCCAATGGATGCTTGGAAAAATGGGCGAGGAAGTCGCTAAGAATCTCCAAAACATCCAAACAAATCCTCCAGGAGATACCAAATTCCTGATCCAACAGATATCGCATGCCCCGAGGATTTCGGGAGCCATCGCCGAACTGAAAGCCTCCGGGACGAGGTGGGGACGGATGGATCGCCGATGTTTGAACTGTTCCAGTTGAAAACGAGGGTCCATCAGTGTTTGACATATACAAACATTATAATATATACCTATATATATATATATATTTTATATATAGATAATATCTATATATGTATATATATATATAATATAATATATATATATATACTGCATCCAAAATTGTAGCAAAAATAGTCAAACCAATGAACATTCTCCATGAAATTCCATCAGAATCATGTCAGAATCCGACAACGAATTCCCCATCTTCCAATTTCAGCACCACTTTAGGTGCTTGGCGGAACTGGAGGAGGAGCTGCCGGAGATCCTCTTCCGCTGCGCGGAGCACGTCTCCCATTGGATCTCCAACAAGTCCAGGTCGGAACTCTGAACTCGTCCAATCCCATCGGAATGTCATCAGAATCCCATCAGAGTGTCATCATGAACTGGATGGGATATTATGGGATATCATGGGATATGACACTCTGATGAAATTTTGGACATCATGTCATAATCATGGATATCAACATCAACTGTACCAAAAAATTCCAATTTGAGACTTCTCAAAAGACTTCTCAAACCATGAGATATCCATGAGATAACCATGGGTTTCGGTGCCATTTTGTGGTGATCCCCACACGGCCGGTTCGTGCCCAGTCAACTGACGGAAGTGCCCAGCAGCCTGGCCGAGTTCGTTTCGGATCTTATGGTGCTGCAGGAGCGTCCAGTGCTACCCTGCTGATATCCTGATATTTGGTGAACCTGAACCATATTGAACCATGCTGGAGCGAATTTTCAGAGACATACTGACAAATCGAATATTGGAACATTGACATAATGATCTTTAATCATCATAAGCATTATATACCATTATGAACCCCTCATTGTAGATCAGTTATTAACCCCAAGAACTAACCACGATCTGCCACGGTTAAACCCAATTCTTAAGCATTATAACTGCAATAACCATCATAAAATCATAAAATCATTCGAACATGATGAATCTTCATAGCACCTATAGCACCTTAATGGTTGTAACATGTTGTAATTTATAACCTTCATGGTCCATTCAGCCATCATTTCCAGAAGATCTCGGTATCTCCAGGACGTGAAGATGGAAGTCTCCAAGCAGTCGGATTTCTTGGATCGCTTGGCGAAAATGGCCATCATCCTGGACGATCACAGGCTTGGCGAAAACGGCTGAAAATGGGCATCCCAGGATGGCCATGATTTTTGACGCCAGGGGGGTGAGGCTCTTGGGGCATATATATATATAGTATATATATAATATATAGTATATATAATATATAATATACAATAATATCATGTATATCATGCATATGGCCATGTAATTCTCATATAATAGCATGATATAGCTATGATTAATGATGCTGAACTCTGTCTATATATATATATATATGCATGAACCATGGTAAACAAACAGTGGTTACCAATCATAGGGGTCGAAGAGTCAGTTTGGATTGCAGGCGAGATGGCTATCTGAAAGCTGCATTTGCCGGAGGTTTTGAAAAGAAACAAGAGAACATCACACAACCATCAAATGATCTCAGATGAGTTTTTTTTTTTTCTCCGGATACCTCAACATCTGTTCTGTCCTCAACATCACCCAGCTGTTCTGCTCAAAACAGCGATCTCCGGGAGGCTCTTCGTTCGGCAAGCGATTCAGGCCAAGTGCACCCAGGTGCCACGGAGCTTCCTGGACTTCGAACACTTGACCCAGGAGAAACGACAACAGGCAGAGCCAGCCATGGCCCGATGGCATCTGATGGCTGGATGGCTGGATGTTATGGAGGTAAAATGATGTAAACTGCTTCTGGTTCTGGTGATGTTGTGATGTATTTTCAAAGTGGAGATGATCAGTGATCTTCTGTGTAATTGGGACTTTACAAGTGATGAGTCAGATCTCTGTAGATTTTCCAGTATTTTCCATTGATTTGCCATTGGTCAACAACTGTTTCTGCACCAAGATGTTTCAGTTGAAATTGCAGCGGAGTGTCAGTTGTGCCTCATGTCATTTCCTGTCTCAATCTTTGAATCGTTGGATCCTTTTTTTCCTGGATTTCGAGCTCCTTTTCCCAAGAACATAGAAGACCCTGATATTTCGAGCGCAATGAGCATTGAATCATTTGGCTATTGGTCAAACATTGGTCAAACCAGGGGCACCCTGAAAATTGATACCCAAAAAGTACCATGGCTTTTCCCTTCCATTCATCAAACAAATCCCATTCCGATCCTTCAGTTTCTTTGTAGATTCTAGATGATGGTTCAACAAAAACCATAGTTTTTTTTTTTTTTTTAACCATGGGTTTTTCCCATGGTTTTTTGTTTTTTATCATGGTAATTTTCCCATGGGGATTTTCCAGGTTTTTCCATCAAACCATGGGATTTTGCATCTGTTTTTCACCATGGTTTGTGCTAATCCCATGGGATTTTCCCATGGGATTTGCCCATCCCATCCAGGTGGAGGAGCTTCGCAGCGGCTTCGTGGAGGTCTTCGTGGCTTCGCTCGCGGACTTGGCGTCCGAGGTGGAGCTCTTCGTGTCGGAGGCGGCCACGGTGGAAACCACGGTGGAAGGGGCTGGATCTGGGTGGAAAACCCACGGAAAACACCACGGTAGATGTTGGAAAACCCATGGAAAACCATGGAAAATGCCGTAAAAATGATGGGTTTTGACAGGGTTAAACAGTGGTTACTGTGGTTGAGGGGAAACTTCAAGAAGTTTCCGAAGTTTAAAATGAGATCAACCTGGGCAAAATGTGTCAAAATGGGTGGATGTTGGGTAAAGTAGATTTGGTGGAAAGCAGACGAATGTCCCGGAGTTTGGTTTGAGAAGATTTCGGCTGTTTTGGAGCAGTCGACACCTGACAGATGCTGAAAGATGTTCGGCTGGCAATGCCAGGAAAAGGTCTTGGATCCTGACCTGCTTCAACTTTCCGAGAATTTCGGTTCCGTGGAAAGCCCAGTGATCCAAGTGATCCAAGTAGAACCCAAGTGATCTCCAAGCAGAACTGAAGTCTTGACGGCTTCACGTTCCACGTGCTGAGGGCCTTGGAGAAGGGTCCGTCTCTCAGATCTCGTAAGAGTCGTAGCACTGTAGCACTGTAGCTCAGCACTGTAGCTCGGCACTGTAGCGGAGCGCTGAGGAAAGACGAGGTGGAAGACAAACTGAAGCAGTTGTCAAAGTTGGAGAAGTATTTGAACGAATTGCAAGAACGGCATGACACCTACGTCCACTATCAGGAGCGCCAGAGTTTAGCTTCGGAAATCACATCATTAGGTGGTGTTGTTTGATCTCCACGGTAAAGTCTTTTGGATTTCCAGTCTTCATTTTGTTGATTTCATCATGTTGATCATGGCGTGATGATCATTCACATCAAGTTGCCAACATCCACATCAAGTTAATTTGATACAATCATTCAATCAGTCTCATATCAAGAAACATCAATAAACCTAAACCTCCAATCAACCTCCAATAAACTTCCAATAAACCTCCAATAAACCTCCAATTATTTCAGGGAAATCCCCCAGAAATCCTGGTGAAGTCCAGATTTTTCTGCCAGGAGGTCATCGCAGCGAAGGAGATCACCCCAGAGCAACTGCCTGAAACTCGACTGGAAACGGGTCGAAGAGTTCGAAGTGATCCAAGGGCCCTGGGGTTGGGCCAAAGTGGTGAACATCAAAAAAACCACTTGGGGAACTTGAGATAATTTGAACATATTTTCACGAATTCGATTCGAAATAGGGCAGAGACCCAAGTCTTGATCCAAGTGGATTGAATAGTATTGAATAGTCTTGAAGATATACAGCAGTGTGATTTCCCTTTTGAACTGCCTTGAACTTTCTTTCCCATCCACCAAGGATTTAAGCAACGCCTGGCTGCAGATGCAACGACGGTTGGATGTTTGGTGGACCTTCGATGATTGGCAGCGGAAGTGTGGCTCGGAGCGTCTGAACAAAAATCTGGGGATACCACGACAGAATCCAACATCATCCAACGTTTTGTTTTGTTCTAAATCATGATCATTAAGTCATCAAGTATGTTGGTTATTTTTTCATTGACTATTGTTGTTACAAAAAAGAAGAAAGAGGCTATAGATTGGCTGGACAAACCCAACAAGTTGACGTTGAAGTGATCTATGTTGACGTCTGGAGATTCCAACAACATCAACAACGCAACCAGAATCTGTGGGTCTATGGAATTTCATTGGTTTCTGCATCTTGAACATCGACAAATCAGACATGACATGACCACTGGTTGAAGTCGGAATGCCGAGCTCGTTGGGACGGCCCACCACACATCCTGAGGTAATGAATGGCTTCCAGCAGCAACTTGGCAGCTTTTGGAGTGCCAGTTTTTGCCACGATATACCTATTGGAACTATATACAGTAACAGTATTTACATGTATATACAGTGTCATATACAGTGTCATATCTATAATAGATGTATATTAATATATTATTATTATACCTAGATCAGGCAGTAATATTTGGCTGGATGCATTCAGGCAGGAAACCTGCCCTGAGGATTCCGCCCCTCAGGCTCCAAATTCCGCCCGAACCCACTTTAGCCAAAGATTTGTTAAAGTGCTCGTGTTCTCAACAAAAATCGTTACGGCCATTTACGCCTGAATCACGTGTGTTTCCGCCCGAATCAGGCGCAATTCCGCCCGAATTCATTTTCCCAAAAAAAACTCAACACTTCAACGTTCACGGTTGTTGAAACTGGATTCCGCCCGCAGACAGATTTTCTGTCTGACACCCCCTTCTGTCCGAGCAGTTCATAGCTGTTGATTTCACCGGGCATCGATCGGGTACTGGTCAGGACCTCTTGGGAGTGGACCTGATACAAGTGGCGACAGAGGTTGGGTTCATCGTTTTCAGCATCGAGTCACATTCTGTTTCAAGATAAACCATTCATATTCATACACCATTCGTAAACCATGATATCATTGATAAACCTGGACATATATACATCATGACATATCATGACATATCATGACATATCATGACATATCATTCATATACCATTCATAAACCTGGAAATGTCATGACATGTGGAGTTTACGTCATGTTTCCGTTGTGTTTTTTTTATGGGACTGCTATGGACTGGTCGAGTTGGCGCAGCCAAAATCAGGTCACGGCGTTGTCGACCAGGGCATCCCAGGCGCAGGAGGATTTGCCGGAGAACCCCGTGGCCCAGGAGTTGGGCCGACAGCGCCGTGGCCACGTTGGGTGTTTTTGTTGGGGACAAGTAGTTGGTACTTGTTCGGCTTGAGGAAAAATAAATAAATAAATCAATAAATAAATAAATTTATGTATATATATATATATATATAATGTGTTTGCGATTTTTGGAAGATCTGAAAGTTGATCTTTCTTGAGCTCTGAAGTTGCTTCAGGGTGAATGTATTTGAGACATGACGCTGCAGATTTGAAGCGAGATCGTTTTCGAAGTCAATCAAATTCACCAAATTCATATTTTCAAAAAACTGAGATGAGATATCAAAATCAAGAAAATTCATGATGAACTGAATTGAACTGAGGTTGCTCTACATTCAGGACCTGATTCCGGTCTTGGAAGTGCTCCAAAATCCACATCTGCGGACACGTCACTGGACGGCCTTGTCTCAAGTGATGTTGGACCTCGCCGTCAAAGATGGGAAACCCCACATCACCTTCGGTCAGGCGCCAATCACTCGGCGTTTCGACGTTTCTGCCCCAAAAAATATCAAACATGTCAAAAATCATCAAATCTGAAAATATATGACATATCAATATTCAGTATTCATAGATATTTGTTCATAGATTGTGATATATTGTGATACAGCCAATGGCTATATTCATCATTATTCATCTATAGAAATTCCATGATATTAGAGTATTCACAAGATCTTCCTGCACAGCTGGTGGATCCCCGATGATCCCCGTGAAATGTGGCGTTTCCAAAGATGCGAAGTCGATTGAATCGGATGGTCAAATGGTGGTCAAATGGTGAACTGGAGTGTTGAAATTGTGTTCACCACTTTGGATGGATTTTGGATGGACACAAAACTGAAGTGTTGAAATTGTGTTCTAGATTTGTGTTTGTTTTTTTCCATGGCATTTTGAATGGATTTCTGGATGGATTTCTGTGGGATTTTGGCAATTTTCGACTGGATCGACTGGGTCGGAATTGGGGCCTCGAGGCGGCGAACTGGAATTTGGGTGCCTCGTTGCCGGAGCTCTTGGCCATCGCGCGACGGGCCACGCAAGAGCACTACGTGGAAGTGGCCTTGGAGAAGCTGAAAGAAACCTGGAGTCACTCGGCTGAAAGAAACGTTGTTCGTCCAATGAGTCCAGTGGAAATCTGTGGAAATCTGTGGAAATCTGGACTGGAGCGAAAAATCGATGGAAATTCTAGTGTAGGACTGCATCGTTTCCCAAGTCTCGTGACTCGTGACGACTCGTGACGACTCGTGACGACTCGTGACGACTCGTGACGACTCGTGACGACTCGTGACGACTCGTGAC
>Ga0126342_10018557_pt1 | contig 11913 bp, 10 predicted proteins | sample Cyp1metagenome_FD_92528 | JGI IMG/M metagenome (GOLD analysis project Ga0126342, IMG submission 92528) | Coral microbial communities from Lord Howe Island, Old Settlement Bay, Australia - Cyphastrea 1 metagenome | ecosystem: Host-associated > Invertebrates > Cnidaria > Coral ... | reverse complement strand
TAACCATCATGAACCATCATGAACCATCATTAACCACTCAGATATATGGTTCATTAACCATCATGAACCATCATGAACCATCATTAACCACTCAGATATATGGGTCATTAACCATCATGAACCATCATGAACCATCATTAACCACTCAGATATACGGTTCATTAACCATCATGAACCATCATGAACCATCATTAACCACTCAGATATATGGTTCATTAACCATCATGAACCATCATTAACCACTCAGATATATGGTTCATTAACCATCATTAACCATCATTAACCATCATTAACCATCATTAACCACTCAGATATATGGTTCATTCACCATCATGAACCATCATTAACCAACATCAAATAGGAGTTACCTGTGGCCCCCAACGCCCATCGCCCCACATAGTCAGATTCAAAACCAGCTCCGGGGATCCGCATCAGGAAACTGCGCTCGGAACTTTAATGGTCACAGTTCAGCTAATTTGGGCGTTCCAAAGCTGGTTGATGATCGCCTGTTTATCCTGGATGATATCCTGGTTGGTTATCTAATGGATTCCCATCTTGGATGATCACCAGAAACGATCAGCAGGGCTATGGACACTGCTCAGATGATACTGTTGTGAATTTAAGCGTCCCCTCACTGGCTAAGTGGGTAAAAATGTCCCAACTATAACTGGACTAAGCCTACCCTCATTGTAATTGATGTCATAACTCATTTATGACAAGGCGGTGCTCCCCAAATATAAATCTATTAATAAAACCATCTAACAATAGTCGTAATTGCCCAAAATCCAACAGTTATTGGATTGATTTTCCTCAACTTGCATTTTTTAAACCCCCTAGTATACCCTAGTTATATAGATATTCGTTGCATATCAATCTACGGTCGAACAGACATGTACAGTATATCTACACAAATTAGAAATGCAGTACATCAAATTATCAATATGTTGTGTTTTTATGCATTACACAATTTATATGTTATATTGTCAAGAATCAAGAACTAATAATACAAATATTATGTGAAGATATGCGAAGAAATGTTTTTGTTGGCACGACATGAAGTTTCTTTGCGCACCATGTCTCCCTCATAACAAGTCAATAACAAGTCAATAACAATTGCATCTGCAAGCATCAGGATATGTTATTTCGAAAAAAAACAATAGTGCTAGAACAACTGAAACCAACAAACAATAGACATTAATTAATCAAAACAGAAATCAGTAGAGGTAAAGCGCGTGGCGCATCATACAGGGTTTGTTTGAGCAAGGGTTTGTCTTTTGCTAGTTTTCCTTTTCTGCAAAAATATTTTTTGAAATATTAAAAAAAAAACAAAAAGAGCAAAAAAAAAAAACAAAATCAACAGAGACATCACTCAAAGGAAACCAAAATAAACCTATTGAAACCTACTTAGTTTTTTTGTAAAAAAAAACAATCCACATGTGTGCAAACACAGCGAACACAAAGGTTTCCGATGGTTTCCAGTCCCTTCCTATTGCAACACATGACTACAACTGCTTTACAGCTGACAGCGATGAGCATCAACTTCAGAGAATTTCAGCTTGCCGTAAAGGGTCATGCTTTGCAGTACCCTCTGGTAATTTAACAGTTCGCTATAGAAAATCACCATGTTTCAGAGGTAAACCATCTATTTCCATGGGCCATTTTCCATAGCTATGTCCGCTATTACCAGAGGGTAGAAACTTTGAACTCCACACATCACTTGCGAAGATTACAGCGTCATCCAGTGGCTTGGCCACATGCTGACAGGACCGAGTAGCTGTGGAGAGGACTTGCGCCCTGGGAAGACACAACTGATTTCATACAAGTACATATATTTACATTTATTTCCACAAAAACCAAAAAAACATATTTCCGCCAAAAAAAACAACGAGCTACAAAGAGCCAAATTGAGCAAACAAGAGCATACATGAGCACAAACATGCAAAATTGAGCAAACACAAAGGCAACTAAATACGAAAACAAACAAAACAGAACCCAGAAAGAGCAGAAATGAGCAAGAAAGAAATATTTAAAAGGCAAAAATGAGCCCGGAAGAGGCAAACAGAACAGAACTAACTAAGAGCCAAAAACAGCCAACAAGACTGAGCAGAAATATGAACCAAAAAGAGCCAAAAAGAGCGAAACATAGCAAAAAAAAACAGAAAAGATCAGAAAAGGGCAAACCAATGAGCCAAGAAGAGCAAACAAATAACCAACAAGAGGACTAATGGGCAGACATGATCAGAAAACATGTGTTTTTTTGTTTTTGTTTTCCTCAATTAGTGTTCAGAAAAAAAAACACCACACACCACACACATTACCCTTGGTGAATAAATGAAACACATTGATTAAATAAATGAATATTTGTAAAACGCAACACATATGTAATCATGTAATTGTATGAGATATGTATAAATATTTGCATTACATGTAGAGGAAAATGCAGTGTACAGTTGGCGGTATACAAATGTACAAATGCAACATATACAAAATCATTGCAGTGATGTTTAATTTATCTACTATTGAATGTCGAGAAATATATCTATAGATATCTATAGGATTACTACCATGATATTTATCTACATATATATAAATATATATATATATGACCTCCAAAAAAAATAGATCTCCACTGATCTCCACATATCTAGATACGTAAATATCTACATTAAACAAATGATATATATATAATATATATATATATATATGAATCTACGATAACCATATGATATCATAGTATGAATTATATCTACAAGGTGGTGCCCCATTGTTAGCTAAGTTGGTTTATAACTCCAATAACTTGGGTTTATGGTAGGTATACCTACGTATACTTAATGGGAGCTATAAACTAACTTATAACTAGCGGGGTATCACCTTGTAGGTACCTATGATAACCACAGGATTCATACCAATGGCGATGACTTCCTGCGACCGATCACCGTACCACGCCTCTTCGGAGAACAACTTCCGCACCTGTTGCGCGGCTTCCGTGCCCGGGTGGGCTCCAGTCGCGTTTGTGCTAATATTCGCCATATCTAGAATCTATGTGTATCAATATGTACATATAATATAAAATGTACATATATGTATATAAATATATATGGTTCAATGATTTAAACATGGCAGTGACATTATTTTCAACAAATAGGGCTATAAAAAGGTGAGGGGCCATCATAAACCGCATCCGGTTCATGATCAACCATTTCATCGGGTTCCAAATAAATAGATGCGACATATCCCAAAACAAAAACAATTTGGGGATGGTATGAATACCTTCCCCCAATACTGTCTCTGGTTTTTTCATTTTTGGAGCCCATATGGTATCAAACATTGATTGAAGGGAGCAACAAAACATTGAACCAAGTAGTGATATTCCATGTATAACTAGATGATTCATAAAATGGGACAACAATTGAAATCATGTTGAAGAAACTTGTTAATACTTGGGGTACTAGTTGGATATGTTTTGAGACTTACAAAGCCTACGATACATTGGTGGGACACAGTTTAGTTAGTGATACCATGTTATACCGCCTTGTGACCCTCAGCATACTCAGAAGATCTCTAAAACATCAAGGGTGCATCAGACATGTAATGTTCGACAACAGTACTGAACATACTCAACGAAATAGTCAACTTACCAGGGAATCCCAGGGATATGTTCATTGTTCAAACCATAAAATCTATGATGTTGCTGGTCAAGTGTTTATATATGTTGCTTACAGTTGACTTCCTGGATGTCCCCAAATCTGACTAATTTCATTTGTTCCTGACATGGATGCTGTCCCTATTCAGGGAGTGAGCTTATCGCATCACTAACTTAAAAACTTTCATTTACAACCTCCGGAAGTGTTGGATGTCAGCCAGTTTTTTTTTGTTTGTCATGCATATACAATACGTATCTGCCGTATCGTGCTTCCCTTGGAGTGAGAATGTGTTCACCTTGAGCGCGCAGGCGGCGCTGCAAGTTCTCTCCAAGAGGTATGCTATTAATCTGGTTGGTGGTTGACCTACCCCTCTGAAAAATATGAAAGTCAGTCGGGAAGGATTATCCCCAGCATATCATGGAAAATAAAAGGTGATACCCCCCTAGTTATGTAAGTTGGTTTATAATCCCCATGAAGCATAGGTATATCTACCATAAACCCAAGTGAAATTCGAGTTATTGGCACCAACTTAGCTAACAAACTGGGGCACCACCTTGTATTACTTCTCAATATAAATTCCATTCTATATAATAGAAACACACAATAAAAACATGAATGGGTAAGCAACCAACAAACAATGATTTCATCTAACAATTCAGCATGAACTGTCCTCCACCAACTTGCGAAAACTGGCAGTGAAGTCGAGGAGGTTGCAGTCAACTTGCAGTGCTCAAGGCAAACACCGTTTTCCTCGCAACAAGAACATCATCTGGGAAAATTATAATATTTCACTAACCTGAATTAAGGCCATTTGGGGATGATTTCCCTTATTAACGATGATTTCAGAGGGAGAACAGTGAGGTCGTTATAATTTGCCCAGACATCATCATCATCATCCAGGGGTGCAGCCCCGCTCGGCGACGGCGACGGCATCTTTCAGCTGAAAAGCTGGTGGTCCACGATGCGGCGCTGCTGCGATTCCAGTGAGGTCAGTCAGAGTGACATTTCTATAATTACTTATTCTATATAATATAATATAACATAATACATATATATATATGTATGTATATATATCGTTCTATATCATATATATATATGTACATATTCGAATAATTGTCCGTTGTAATTGCTTTATGAAATCATCATACTTCATTATTCATAATATAACATATATGTTTCACAATATTATCATTCCATTCCTTTTTTATGACTACCATTGGGTACCAAACTGCTGTGTGGCCTGATCCATGCTGAGGGCATGCATCAGTTCCTCGTGGCTGGTTGGAGGTCCCCAGCGAGTAGAGATGGGACCTAACTTATAGCCCCAGTTCGGTTAATGGAAGATCAATGGATTAAATATAAATTAATGGGATTTCATGATGGATTACAGAAGAAAATTAATGGAATATGGTTAGGTATGGCATGAAATATGCGTTAGATTCATGGATTCGATATATAAATGATGCTTGAACCACTTACTATATAAGTGGGATGCACATCCAGGTAGGGGTTGGGGTTATTGTAGCCTAGAAAACATGAAATTTCACCACAACTTGGGATTTTATCCGCAGAAGTTCGAGCAACAAATACGGGGATCTCATCGCAAAGAAAAGGGGAATTGTCAAGGAACATGGGGTGAAAGTGCCATTGTCACATAAAATGGCAAATTGTTCCATAACAAAGAGAAGAAACATCAACGAACAAGTAGTAAACTCCTATTTCACAAAACACGTGCTAGCAATAGTGCTATATCTGGACGTTTCCTAAAATGGGAGTACTGAGTACCCCGAATCAACCAGTCATGGATGACCATCACTTGGCATTGAACCTATGGTGACGACTGGGGATCCCCCATTTTGAGAAACACCATGAAACACCCATGTAACGATGATCTCAACCCATCACCCCCAACCCCCCCAAAAAAATCGATCGGGATCACCCATCACCTGAATCCCCCATGGCTCTACATAGTGGAGCCCCGTGGATAGCTAAGTTGGTTTACAAACCCCATGCATGCTATAGTTACAAGTACTATGCCATAGTTATTAAAGTTGTTTTCACCAACTTAGCTATATTTGGCCGGCCCCACATTGTATCTTCTTTCATACATCACATGTTTGCGGCTAACAGTCCCCGCGTAATCCTTACATGAAGTTTACCAGACGATCCTTCCAATGACGGCCTCTATGCCAGGTAGATAAATAAGTTTGTTTACGGCTAGGCAAAAGATTGGATGTATGGTGGATGCAAATCTAAAATTAAGTGGGTTAACATTGGTTCACTGAGGGGCAAAGTTTCTACCACTTATATACACTAAAGCATTGAAAATAAAAAACATGATTCGCTTTGTCTTTGTCCAGAAACTGGCAATTGGACCTGTCCTTTGCTTACACCAAAAATCAATCGTTCCCAACACACCAAATACCTGGATCTTAGGGGATCATCCCTATTGGTAACTGATAGTAATATTAGTTGCCAGGTCCACCAAGTGGGGTTGCCCCATGTACAAGTGGTTTGGATATTGTTGTGTGTGGTACGAAAAAGGATCAGTGGGTCAACAATATACATGTCCATCCCAACATGCAAGGAGTAAATGAGATGATCCTGCAAGCAAGGAGTACTGAAAAAGGAGTCATAAAAAAAATATAAAAAAAATCAACCCTTGTGAAACCCGTTCACCTCCAATACCTATCCATTCCTTTCATTTCCTTTTCCAATGTATCGTTTGAAACGCAACCTGATCATGGTATTGACCTTAGGGAAAAAACAAAACAAACACACCGAACCGTGTGACCAGCATGATCCTGCATGTGTTTCACTGAAAATTGTTTAAATGTTGCCATGTAATTAATTGGCAAAAAACCAACTATAAATTACCCCCTTTCACCAGAAGTTTTGACCAGTTCTTGAGCCAAACCATGCTGATCAACCCCCACGTGTTCGTCATTTTTCAAGATAAAATTCCCTTCACATGTTTTTCCGCCAATGCGCATCCCAACTAGTATGTAAAAATTGTAAAATGTAAAAATAAACCATATCATGGAAAAAAATGTGTGTGTCAACACAAGGTATCCATATGCAACCCCGTTCTTATTTGGTTCTTTAGTGTTATTTCATGTCACTTCCGACTCACCTTACAAGGAAGAAATCGGAGGACCCAGGGGACCCAACCCCATACTGCGGATGTTGGCTGATCAGCCAGCCACTTCGGAGCAACTTGATGCGACCCTTCGCAGCGGCTGGGATGGTGAGTCCGCCGTGGCTGGGTGAGAATTTTAATTTGCTACAGCATGTTTTTGGGGCCTGAAAAATTGTTTTGGCTGCAGCAACACTAATGTTACTAAAATTGTTGGTGAGTCTATCTACAACTGAATGGGTCTATAAACCAACTTCTGGGAAGGGACCCAAGCTGTAGAAATGATTGTATACAAACACATACTGAGAACGTCAAACCCGATCTAATAATGATGAAAAAAATCCATGAGAAAAAAACAGAACCAAAAATGGCAGTTGTCGCACAGGGAGTTGATATGCCAGATGCGTGTGCTATTTCAAGACATCCTCATGAGCATCCACTCTTTGAGCGTCAAGAATCGACATACGAACCCAGCCTGTTGAATTAGGAGCCCTGTCAAATGGAAATCTGATTGTGCCAATCCCTTCCGAAATATTTCCGCTCATGCACGGACCAGTGTCATATTGGGCGGATGTAATGTCCATCCCTAGCGACAAAACCCACAAAGTGTGTTTTGCATCCCTTGGAAATGGTCAACGTCAAACAAAAAATATATAACACAAATGCGTGCATGTCATCTTCACAGGCCCTGCGGGCCGAAAAATGCACACACACACAAATCATTGCAAAGGCCGAAAACCAACCAACACCAATCAACATTTTGCAAGCACGCATTCAATGGATCAGCGGCGTTGCGGGCGGAGGTGCCCTGATTTCGGTCAACTTGGGGCATGCGCTGGCTCTCTGGGTGAGTGAAGTTTTTTTTTGTGTGTGGGACTTATTCGCGTAGAGTTGCTTCATTGAACAACGCCCAAGGGTGCATAATTTCGATCCAGATAGGGCAGGTGCCAGATCTGGATGGGTTTCTCAGTTGATGCTAGGCGTGCGTCGTTGAATTTACAAGGGGCCTGTTTTGCTGCCTTGGAGAGCAGAATATAGCCTCTTGCTTGGGGCACAACGTCATGAAGTTTTTCCCTCGTCAGTGCATCACACCTTTTCAACGGAACAGCAACCAAACATAGAGGTGTCGAAGAACGAACAGGCCCTCCCTATTCCATCCGGAAACAACATAAGGTGTTGCATCAATGAATTAAATTCCGAAAATCGGGGACGCACAATACAGACTGGCTGTCGATTCACGACCCCATCTACAAAGGAGCCAAGATGTGCTACCAGGAAGCTCGGTCGACGCCGAGTATAGGAAATCCAGTTTTGCAGCTATATAAGTTGTTTATAGTTGGTTTATAACACCCATTGATGATATATCTGGGTACAGAATAAAAAAAGTTCACTGACCTAGAAAATTGGCTACTTTGGGATAGTCATATAACCCTTACGTTCACCATCATTCCAGGGTTCAGTCGCAGTGATGTCGTTATAATTTACCAAAATAGATATATCTACCATGAATCCCATTAGTTACATATTATATAACTTAACAATTATATATATATATAATTATATATATATATATCTGGTTGGTGGTTTCAACCCCTCTGAAAAATATTAGTCAGTTGGGATTATTATTCCCAATATATGGAAAAATAAAAAATGTTCCAAACCACCAACCAGATATATATATATATGTACATCTCATAAATGATATGACCATTGGCCACATTTGTTTTATATAACCACTATAGCATGAACACCTGGCATTGCCGCACCGTTCCGAAAATGAAGGATCCCCGTTTTACCATGTTTTTTTTTACCGAAATCATCTAATTCGAGGTACCCAAAACAGTGTAAAAAACTCTTCCACGTGAAAAAATGCGACCACAGCGCCGTGGTTATTTTTCAGTGTCTGGATTAAAACCATCTGCAAAGATCACAATAGAATGTTCAAAAATACTGCAAATACCAGCAAAAAAAAGCCTCGTATCTACACATATCATCTCAAACATCATCAGAGTCAAGTGCCCAAAGCCAGAAAATCACTTCTCCTAGTATATATTAAATAGCATATATATATATACATATTTTTGTATAGCTATATACATATATATATACGTATAGCTAGTCATTATAGCAATTAAAATATTTTATATCCATTGAGATTTTCATTCCTGAAATAATCATTGTGTATAAATATATATATATATATGTATACACTCTTTTAGTATATATATATACATATTATATTATCAGCATTATTATTAGTTTGTATTTTATATATACCCTATGGATCCAAACACTGTCTGAGAAGGTGCTTAACCCCCTAAATCATACCCCAAACTCTTCCTAAGAAGGTACTTGGATCTATATAGGGATATATATCATTTTTATTATCATTATTATCGATGGATTGGTTTAAGGGAAAATCTACAGGAAACCATAGAGTTTCCCATTAAATATGGGGCTTTCCTGTTAATTTTCCCTTAAACCAATCCATTGATATTAATCTCATTATTAAAAATATATTATTGTTAGTCATTTGAACATTATATACACCTAGAGCCATCGGATTTTCCAGCCCAACCGCGCCTGCCGCATCTTGGGATGTCGAACGAAGGAACCCTCCGGCAGCATCACCCAGGGAAACTGCCGGCGTTACAAGTCGCGGACTCCCGTTTCGCAAATTTTGGGGATGTAATTAAGATGGGAATTGTGAAATTTATATGGGTTTATACAACATATGGTAAATTATATGGGAAAATGAATGGGATTATAATAATCTATGTGTTTGGGATGGAAATTATATGGGATCAGTATGGGGTTTTGGATAGGATTATAATGAGGAAACCATGAGAAAGCAAGCATACTTGGATTTCTATCTAATTATTTAGAATTATATGGGACATCATTTGGGATATAATGGAATATAATGGGACCTGCATTTTTTCTTTAAACAAATATTGGGAATTATTAATATTCAAATCAACAACAACATATACCCTCTGATAATTTAACATAGCTATTGAACATACATCATTTAGTTCCTTGATAAAAAAACTATTGAAAATGGTGAAAAAAATCGAGTTCGCTTTTTGTTTACCAGAGGGTAACATCACAAAGCCAAGTTTAAACACCAATCTCATGGGATCATGGGATGATCATCAGGCCATCCAAATCGAGGCCATCGTGCGAATCGATCGCAGCAAGTCTCCCTCCAGGTCCCCTGTTAAGCTCAACACGGAGTTTCGGGACGATCATACCACTCCCCCAGTTATGAGATGGTATATAATTGGAATTTGGTACACAAGAACACTAGTAAACCTATTAGTAGCCTATATATCATGATGTATAGTTCTAAGCCAACTTGACTGATCTTACTTAATTGCCTATCTTGGCCCACCCAGTGGGGCACGCAGCAAAATTTGAGGCAAAACGATTCTTGCTAGCAGCAAACTCTCCTATGTTGGGGTATCACAATTTGACCACATAGGACTAGGACAAGATCCCGACCGGCAGAATTACTGGAAAAAACCCAATGTGTGAACATTAACAGTAACATTTGCTGAATCATTTGTTATTGCAATACATGACATTTAAGTGGTATTTCTTCTAATGATAATGATAATTTTGAACCTTTGTTACATCTAATCATCCGAAAACCAACCAGTTGTCCTTTTTTGGGGTGAACCATCCAAGATTCAACCGGCACAATTAAATTAGAGCCATCAAATACCCTCCTGTAATCAAACGTGGCAGTGAAAAATCATCATTAAAACATATAAAAACTCTAACCTTCATTTATATACGATGTTTTCCATTAAAAGCTCCATTGAGTTCAGGTATTTCCATGTATTTCCGATGGTTTTTCCGAGGGCTTTTCCGATAGATGTTTCCCATCCCCATCGGGGGGGCTCCAGGGCTGGACCTCCAAAAGGCTGGCTCCCAATACATCACCTTCCTGTAGAAGCCTGGCTTTGCGGGCTCGCCGCTGGGCTCGGTTGAATATTAATGGAAGGTTGCCCTCTGGTTATTTAACATAACCTTGGGAAATGGCCCATTTATAGATGGTTTACCTATTAAAAATGGTGATTTTCCATGGCTATGTTAGTCATAACCAGATGGTAACCCTTATGGCCCTATGGATCCAGCCGTACCTTCTGAAAGGAAGTGGGACTGGGGCATGATTTGATATAGCCGTACCTTCTCTTAGACAATGGCCTTGGATCCATAGGGAACTATATTTCATCCCATATCCAATATATGCTCCATGTAACCAATGTATGGCATGGTACTGGTATCTTTACCTACAAAACTGGGTGATTTATGTTGGGAAAATGTTGGTAAATATTCCAGCACCATGGAGCATATGGGTATATAGTAGGGGGTATCAGATTTTGCATAACTGGAGATGTTTTACCCGTGTACTAAGTGGGGATGCAGCCTAAAGTAGTTTCTACAAGCTGGTGCTGACAAGTGAAATCAGTGTTGGTTTATGTTACACCATGTTACACCTATAGATTAGTATCAGCTATGTAAGGTTTCTAAGTAGGGTCTTTTAACTTTTTTGGGACATGCTTTGGGTGTGTCTGAGTAAAGTGGTGTAGTGTACACATAAAATCTGTCATTTTAATGGGGAATGTGATGAACTGCCATTGGATTGTGGGGTGCCAGGGTGCCAAGAACTTCCACATCTAGCTGGTTTGCTGATTCTTAAGCTACAATCAACAAGCCCAGAAAACCGTCAAAATATCTGGCTCAGAAAGCCTCATTTAAGTGATATATATATATAAAATACATAAGCTCAGTTACAGGAGTTATAACTCCACTTAAAACTGTTAAGGCTAAAAAAAGGCAATAAAAAAGTATGGGCCAAAACATCATTTTTATGAATGTAAGCTCAGATTTGCTGGCTGAATTCCCTGTGATTGTGGGAAATCCTAACCGGTTAACCCCCATTTCTCCGGGAATGAGTCCACAAAGATGTCCCAGAGCCATTTTCCTGTTCGTATCTAGATTTATATATATATATATATACGCGCAACGCCTGGGTTTTGCCCAGACGTTGCAGCGTAGAGGTTTCCCATTCACAAACAAATGATGTTGCAAATTACCGTAATTCCTATGGGGAAAATAACAAAG
>Ga0126342_10018556_pt1 | contig 11913 bp, 11 predicted proteins | sample Cyp1metagenome_FD_92528 | JGI IMG/M metagenome (GOLD analysis project Ga0126342, IMG submission 92528) | Coral microbial communities from Lord Howe Island, Old Settlement Bay, Australia - Cyphastrea 1 metagenome | ecosystem: Host-associated > Invertebrates > Cnidaria > Coral ... | reverse complement strand
CCCCCCCCCCGCCACGGGGGGGGGGGGGGGGCGGGCGAGATGGGGAGCGAGGAGGCGGGCCCCGCGCCGAGGGGGGGGGGGGGGGGGGGGGGTGGCAGGGCCTGGTGCATATATGGGGGTATGGGAAGGTTGCCCACGGCTCAAAATCAGGTCCCGTGAAGTCTCCTGGGATGGTCAATTGGACCAGATTTGATCGGCGGGACCTGCCCAAAGCTGATATCTTGCTGATTTCACATATGAAACATATTATGATATGCTTGTGATATGCTTATTGTACGTGCACAAAAAAACAATAAAATATTACGCTGCACAATCACTACAATCCGCTCCGTTCCACTCCAGTTCATTCCATTGCAGACATAGTATAAATTCTTATTTCATAAGTTGTGTTCGGGGTTTTGCGATACTTCAACCAGCATTCTTCCCCAATCTCTCCCAACTTCTAATTGGGTACGGTTCAAAATTGGGTACCCCAATAATTTTGTGGTCAATACTAGCAATACACTGGTCAATCTGTGGGCTGTTGGGGTTTTCAATTTGACCAATCGAGGCGGAATTCAAGAAGATTCTCTTCAAAGAGCCGGGCTGGGGCTTTGTTGACATGGAGGACGATGAGACCGAGATCCATGTGGCTTGGCTGTGTAAAATCTATAGTTTTTTTTTGCCAAGAGTTGATTGGCAGTTTGGGTTAGTCAGTCTTTTGGAATCATGGGTTATCCTCAAAAGTTGAAAAGGAATATGTATTAACACAGGCACCCTTGGAAATAAACAAGTCCTCAGCAGAGAAGGCACGGGTGTAAGGCCAATCAAATGGGTATGCGAACATCCTGACATTTAATCATCATGTAGTCCGTGTTTGGATTTGGGGTGTTAGGAACAGTGCAAATTTGGTGAACCATGGTAAATCCAATAACAAACCACATCCAGTTTCACTTTTTTTTTGCTTTCTGAAGTTAAATGGTAAACATGCTTAAACTGCTATCCCATACTATCCAAGCATTACAAATCTCCAATTCTGTGGCTTCCAGTTTCGGATTCCACCAACAGAAAACGTCTGCCCCAAGCCGTCGCAACCCGTCGCAAGCGATGGATTTTGTTTGAGGTGGAGCGGACGCTAAACGTGGTGGGCAGCGGGGCGCAACACTCCACACTTTTCAAAGATTTGATGTGCCTTAGCGGCCTTAGCGGCCTGCGGATGCAGGGTTGGGCAGCTAATTTTTGACAAGCCAGGCGAAAACCAGTCATTTTTTACAGTCAGAATGGGGTAACATGGCGGACACCTAGCCGCTAGCCTATATTGGAAGCTGCCACTTTTGCAATGCTTACGAGATGGCCGATCGAAATTGCATGGCTGGCCTTTTCACAGTTTACTGGAGCAGCAGAATCGATCGTCTTTCAGCGTATGCTTGCCTGAGCCAGGTCCACTTAATAACCAACCATACCCGCAGTATCCTCACTTATTGCTGGCTGAATTTAGCTTCACCCATCATGATTGTGGGCAATAAGCACAGATCTTCCTATGCGCCCGGGTCCCCCGGGACTGAACAAGTTGACCCAGTTGACCCATCATTTCAACCATCCCATCAGGCGTCACATCGACGTCATCTTCTCTGGCGAGGAGTTTGGAGATTTCTGGCCAACACATCACAACCCCAGATCCACTGGTGAATGGTAGATGAACATGGGTATTTTTTGCGAAACAGACGGGGCAATATCCATTTTACCCTGGTTGAACGTTTTAGTTTTCCTGAAAGCTCTTGCAAAGGGTTCCTTCCAAACAGCGGCCGCCAATCATCCTCCTCCTCCTCCTCATCATCATCATCATCATCATCATCTTCATCTCTGCATTCATCTACACACCTCTAACATCATACATGCAGATGTATAGATACAGGTGAGCGAGTGAGTGGGTGAGTTTCACCAAGGTGGAGCTGGGAGCAGTGAGTTTTGTCTCCTGGTTTCCTTTCGGGCCACGCTGTCGTCTAGTTTGTTTATCAACGATTGACACCAAGAATTCACCATGAACAGCACGTGCAAGATGTTACAGGTGACTGATATGCTGAGTTTCACAAGCTTTAGTCACCAGTCTTGTTAGCAACATCGGCGTGCCAGGGATTGATCATCATCCCTTCCTAAATGGGGGACTACCCTCTGCTAGACTAATACAACTATGGCAAATCACCATTTTTAATGGGTAAATCAACTGTAAATGGCCATGTTCAGTAGCTATGTTAAATTACCAGAGGGTAAAGAACCCAGCGGCCCGAAATTCGCAGGACTTTGCCAACCAGCCGCGGTACGTGGTGGACACGGGCTCGGGTGATGGTCTGGAGCCACGGTGCTGATGGCGCCAGGTTGAAAACCACTTTTTTTTTGGGTAGAAGTATGTAGAACCCCCCAAACATATAGAAAAGTAAAATCCTACTGAAATAGTGATCATTTTTTTTCCTATTTTTTGGGGCCGACTATAAGCCTAAACTATGAGGATAAACCATGAAACGTGGGGGCGCCCCGTTGCCACACGTATCAACCCAAAACCCTAAACCGTCTCAAGATGATGTCAGCAAATCAATCGCCACAGAGAAGGTGAAAAATTAGGACAAACCACAGACCCAAAAGCGGGTGCTCTTGTGGTACTGGCAATGACGCGAGAATCAGGGTCCTAACAATGCTTGAGATTCAGCAAAGGGGAAATGAATGTTGATTTGCCATCAGACCATCAGTCTTTACTTTACAACAAAATCCAAGATTTGATGGAAGTCTCCACACCATGAAGCTAACACGAGGTCAGCCTGTGCCTCGGTCGAGGTCATTTGTTGATGCAAATCTACCAACACATCAAGGAGCACACGCCTCGGGGCCAACACCTCGAGGAGACGCGGGCGACTAGGCCCTGGGTAGTGCACGGGAAGCGGGAAGAATGGGTGGAATCAAAACATGGCAAGAAAGGTGACTGTCGAGAAGTCAGTTGATCACCGTTTTGTTTACATTTATAAGATATCGAGTGGCTTACCACCCAATGACTAATCTATTGCAGTGTCAACTTGTAGATCAACAAAGCTAACAAAGCCCTAGTTGCTAGTTCATGAAGGACCGCATTTGGTCCCCCGAAAAACGGATCAGTTTCGATTAACATTGGTTGCCCTCCAGTTCAACGAGGTGATTCCATTCGAGGGTTGGGTATCGGAAATCCGCTCGGTGGATCTTGGGAGATCCAGAAACTTCGCAGGAGCATCCAGTGGTGATGGTGGGAGTAGACTTCAACGAAGAGTGTGGAGTCTCGAAATGTGATGGTCTGGAGCCCCCAATAGATGATGGGTCTCCCCAAGCTATATACGTAGTTTCACTCAAGTATAGATGATGGGGTTCCCTTAGCTATTTAATAATTCTCCCAAAATAAACCTGGGTTTCATAAGGGCTGCACCTATATATCATAGAAATCAGGACCAGTTTGTGGCCTTGTTTGAGGGCCATTGTGAAGCCCAAATCCATTGCAACATCTTTGAGGAGTTGGGAGATCTCCAAGACCTCCAAGCGTTTGTGAAGAGTTTACCCCTTTGCCCAACGACGAGCTCGTATATACAGTACAATAATTCTGTTGCGTACAACAGTGACCTAGTGAGTTGTCCCATGAATGCCGAAGAGGAAGATTCTCCACGTGATCCCTACGTCACTTGTTATTTTTGTTTTTTTTCGTCAGGGTCTGGTTTAAAAAGGTGTGTCTCAGGATGTTGCAATCCCGGATGTGTCCTGCCTCTGGCTTCCTACTCTTCGAGTGGTGTTCGTGGTGTTCGCAGATCACCCTTCCCCCAATCAACCATTGACGCTGCATCCCCCACTTTCATTTCTGCAGAAGAAACAGTTCTCCGCAAATCCAGATCTTGCACATCTACAACTCATGTTACTGAAACTGTGGTTTCCAGTGAACATAGGTTCCTCCACCCTCCATACCTTTGGGCAACATTCGTTGGGAGGTAAGTCACATCCCATCTGTGCCATGGTTAACAGTTAGGCAGCCAATATTGAGGGATGCTTGTCAATCCATTTTCTATATGTATAATTTTTTGTTATCATCTTTGAGTTCAACTTCTTGTGAATAAAAATTGACATCACCGCATCGAATTCAGACTCATAAGACCGTAGAAAAACAGAGATATCCTGTGGATTCAAAACATACCAGTTTTGGGTTGGTTTAATAACCACAATATGCACGGTGTAACTTGACCATGGCACATTTGTTTTCCAGGTCTCGCGTTGCCACCGCAGTGAATCTGACCAAGAGGTGGCGAGTTTGTTGAGTTTGAGCGTTTGGTGAAGATTTGGTGAATGCTAGATGAATGGATCCATCGATTTTCAGCAACAAAGTGGATCCATGGAATGAATGGAATCTCTCGTATCATTTAGTTTTTTTTCTTGACATGAATAGAAACTAAAGATTTGAACCCTGGCCACCAGTTGGCCAACCCCTTTGTGTGTCCTCCAATCCAAGCGTTCCACGAGGTTGGACCAAGCCCTTTTAACCTGCAGGTTTTACCTTCCTTCCACAATACCATGGGGAGATATGAGCTTCCCGGAAAAAATCATGAACTTTTGCCGTGGCAAGGAATGAATAGCTGTCTCTCATTTGGAATGCTGAAATTTGGTCCACGGTGTCAATTACCACTTCCCACGACTAGTGGAATGAAACTGCATGCAACCTGCCCCATTTCAGATTTGCAAGTGGTAAGTTTCTTCTTGTTTATGGGCATGGATTACAACCTATACCATATTTTCGGGGATGGACATCCACAAATCCCAGCGGTTTAAGCTTCACCAGGGGCACCAGCGGTAACGGTTTCTTATGGTGCCATGATGCCATGCACCGAATTCTCCGGAACGGGGAAGCCGCCCTGCCCAGTAAAATCACCCACATGGTGCTCTTTGGAGACATCGGCAAGCCGAAGCAGATCATGGCTGCGTCAGGGTATCCAAGGAGGGCAGGGACTATTTCTGAACGTGGAGAGGTGCCACAAAAGTAGAAAAGGTAGAAACCCATATGGAGGTTTCGTAAAATTGGGGGCCCCCAAATCATCCAAAATTCGGCAATTTTACCACTGAATCCCAAGTTTTGGGTCTCTTTTTTGAACAATTGATATTGTGAGGTATGAACATCATGACAAGACACTGGCTTGCTGGGGTGCGATCCCATCTCTGGGTCTGCACCAAGGCTCAAAAAGAAAGGCGTCGACCTGAACAAAACGTCTGGGCCCTGATCTGCAATGGCAGGGAATGTGTTGTGGGAGTCGTGGGTCTAACATTGTCATGACGTCATTCCCTACAAAGAGGACCCCCCAGTGATTGGTTTCGAAACCCAACTGAAGATAGAATGCCACATATATCCACCATAAGAATATCCATAAATCAATATAAATCCCAGTTTCGTAAGCTTTCTGATTCTGTTGAATTGTTACCTCTAGGACTCCACACCTGCAGGTTGCACGTGAGATCCTTCTTAGACCACGATCGACCATACATCGCCTGGGGGACCAGCTGAAGATGGGTCGAAGTGCGAAGTGGGCCACGAAGGAGCTTAGATTTGGGTCATTTGCAATTGTTACTGTATATATATATATTATATCGTTATAATATATATATATATGTATTGTGTTGTTATATATTGTTATCATGTACTTTATTTTTTGGGTGAATCATAGGGGATACGGGGATAGCTTCGACATCCTTAGGCAAGTTCACAGGACAAAGGATAATTGAGCGTGAAATTTGGGACTGTTTGCAGACAAACTCATCCAAATAATTCTTGGAAACCCACGTTTGATCCATATTTCCAAATCTCCAAGCATATCCAGTTCTTTCTGTGTTCCATGGTCAAGCTTTGGGACGGATACTCGGACTTGGGAAGCTTGTAATGTGGGATTCACCCAATGCCATAAACCATACCAATTCATACCATTAACCAACCATGACTACGTAGATCCCAAATAGAATCAAAACTCAATATCATTGGGGATGGTTTATTTTTGGGTTCAAGCATCATTGAAGCCATAATATACTTTCGTGCAAACACCAAAGTGACTAAGTGGAATTTTGAAGCATTTTGGAAGCCGTAGTGCTTCCCCCCTTTCCAAGGCTCCCACGCAGCAGCTTGGCAGCGTGGCGGCCGAGTTCGCCAGGTGCCGATGGTCGGCAGATGATCCCGTTGTGTCCCAGACGTCGTCACGTTGTTTTTCTTTTGATATTGAGGTTTGATCCACCTGAAAAACCAGAGACCTTGGTTTACCAATTCTGGATAATTATATGATGATATGAATTATGGCAAATCATAGGCCTCTTAAAGGTGGTTCTGGAGAACCTTTGGAACCGTTATCGGCATAGACAAGGCCCAAACAGAAGCAATTGTCTAAACATTGGGTCTGTTTTGCCAATTGCTTCTATTTGAAATGAACATGGCAACTTGTCCATTTTGGGGGCTTCTGTTTGAAACAATGTTCGATATACATTTTGTATTCTATCTTAGTGTCCAGATATATGACCTTCATGGGACCGTGGGACCGGCCGCAGGTCAGCCATGCGTGACTGCGTCCACTTGGACAAGTGTGGGACCTGGGGCCCTGGGGATTCAAATAGCTTCTCCAGGTGACCCCCCATAAAAATTCCAACAAGGCTTTTTCTTTTGGACCTATCAACCAACAAGCAAATTAAGGATAATTAAGGGCTTAAGGTTTATGAAGCGGCTATCATTGGAGACTTGCAACTGCCCGTGTCTGCCTATGTCTCGGTTTCTGGCTACCTGATGACCTGAGGATTTCTGAGGATTTCTGAGGATTTCTGGTAACATGCTCCGCACATTTGTTGGAGAAAACTCATGACTACTATGCCTGCAATTGGATTTTCACGGATTTACTAGGTTTTCTGCCATAAAATTTGAGACTCAGGATCAAAGCAACCAATTTCACCAAGGAGCATGCATGGATTTTCGGAACCTTTGACTAACCCTGCTTGGCACTTTTGAATATCGTATTTTTCTTTAAACATCTCTGCTGGGATGATCCCTTGTGACTGGTTCGTATATTTCGCATGGGCTGGTTCAAACAAGATTACGGTCGGTTAGATCCGAACATCCCATTTTTGGGTATAGCCCATTCTCAGATGCACCCAAATCATGTGTATGTATATATACATATATACATATATATATATATATCTTTATATATATATATGTATATGTATATGTACATTGTATATTTGTACTGTTAGTTATATTCCCACTATATCCCCGTTCTTCCTACTGAAATCCAGCATTTTTCATGGTAAGTCCACCATTGGTCGATTTTCCCTAGAATTTCCCTATTTTCCGGGTTCCATCAGCTCATCATTTTGAGGCCCGGGCGACGCCTTTCGTCAGAAGAGTCGTTCAACTCCTTGGTGGAGCACTTTGGGCGGGGCCCAACATGCTTGGGGGTGGAGGAAGGGTGGAGGTTTATACGACTAATACAGTATATCCTGGGATATAACTGGGTTGTGCCGATATATGCCGATATATACTGACACAACTGGACACAACTTGGTTATAATTATTTTGGTGAAGGTTGTTAACCTTTCAAAGCTGCTACCTTTGCCCAAAAAAGTCTGTTTTTTTTGGTGAACACCTTTTAATTTTTCATTGCCCAAACTTCTCGAAAGGTTTAGCATTTGGAACCCCCAAACATGTAGCCTTTGTGTCAAACAGAAAGCCAGAAATTCGCACAATCCGAGAGATGGTAAGAACTTAACGAATGGATTTCCATTTCCTGCAGGGTTTCCCTGGATTTCAGTCAGTGAAAACCTCCCGTTTGCTGGCTCTATATGTATAATTATATATATATATATATATATATTATATGTATAATATATATAGAGTTATATATATATATATACCCAGCAAAGACATGCACACAGTAAATCAGTTGTCTCTAAAAGGAACATTGAACATACGTATAATTTATTTGTCTCCCCAAATGGAGTGCGTTAAACAAAAAACCTGTATGTACACGTCTATCTAACTAAGTCTCCCAGAAACCTGATCAAGCCAGCCTTGCAGGCGTTGGGCAGAAGCCTTGGAGGGTTCCTTTGGCTTGTGCCTTCTGGAGGCCAGACCCATGTCTCCGAAAAAACAGTGTGCTGAATCTAAGGGATTTACCCAACATAAAAATGGTCATTTTTACAGTTTTTCATGGGAAAACGCGGTTTTAACCCTCTGGATTTCGTGGTACCCTTGTACCACATTTAAGACACGCACACATGTTTTTTTGGTGGGAATCAACCAGCTGTTTGATGTGAAAACCCAGGCTGCAAAGGTTTGATATGACCACTTTGGATGGCCAAGCTGGTTTTACTTTTGAGGGTCAAATATTTGGCAAAGGCAAACCATAATTCATCGCCTATTTGGCAACTTTAAAGCTTTGTGAGCCTGGTTGACAGTAATTTGGTTCTACTGTACCTTGTTTGAAGAGATGAGTTTGGTTGGCATTTTTAATCCAGAAACCATTGTACAGAACCCATCCCAGAGAGGTTTAGGACCTGCATCAGGTATCCAGACTTGGTCTTCTTGTCAATTGATAGGGTTGGAGAAAGGCTGGGAAAGCTCAATTGTGGAGCCTGTACCCAGTTTCCCAAGATTTACAAAACTTTTTTTTCACAACCCACTTAGGTGGCACAGTTCATGACAGCTCCTCCCAACGATGTCATGAGATAAGGAGACCATGTAAAATCACCCGCCTCTGCCAGGTGATGCTACTGGATGTCCCAACGACCGAACGATTCATCAACGATTGCGTGTCTTTTCACTTCGACATTGTCCAATGACCGGCTGCCAAGGGAGCGGCTCAAAGGTTTCAAGGGACAAAGAGGGATAGGATATTTTTGAGCCACGCTCAAATAGGGTATTTTCCATTGTAAAATATCCTGATATCCTATTAGTATGTCCCCTGAACCAATGGGTGAGTACATCTTGGCTCACGGGTGGTAGTCATGTCTGGTAAAGGTCGTGATGCCCTGGAGGGTATCCCCGAACCCATGCTATCACATGTTGATTGATTACGTAGAAACTATATAAGAGCCCAGCGCTTCCCAATAGTTTTTCTTCAATAAGTGACGTGAACATGGAAAATCCACCAATTCCTTCCGATTTCCTGTTGATTTCCCTATCAACAACTCTCTCCATTGCCAGCCGTGAGAACCAATGAATTGATAGTTTCCTTTGAAATTCCCAATTAGACATGCCGGTCACAACATCAGATTTCAGTATCTCTATATATATATACATACACAACGGATGATCATATTCTCATGATGTCCGATATCCGATGACAAAAAGTATCAGATATCTTCCTGTGGGATTCCATGGCTGCCAACCGAGGCCTGTCACGACAGTACATGACGTCTCCTGTGGCCTTTGCCATGGGTGCCTCGGACCGATCCAAGTGAAGCAACCTATGCAACCTCAAAAAGATAGACAAGTAGACCATCATCAAATTAGTAGGGATCTACTTGTCGATCTTTTTTTTGAGTATACACGTGATTTTTTCACACCCCAGATGGACGTTGGAACCCAATTTCACGTGGGAAAGAACCAAGTTGGATTTGAGTTGGAACTCTTGCAAGACATGAAGCGTTCTGTTTGGAATCGATGGCTCCCCATGGTTTGAGTTGGTGAATATTCCCTGCAAATTCCCTCGGTCTATTCCAGCAGGATCCAGCCAGTACAAGTCGCATCTGATAAAAACGTATAGTTGTCAAGACCTGTCTTACATGCCTAGACAATAATGATAATACATGATAATACTAGTAATAACACAACTACACACATCCAAGATTATGTGAATGCCTCTCAAGGAATCTAAATATAGGTTGGTTTGATTTGATGAAGCGTAGCAATTGAGATGCATTTCCTTGTCTCGGGTGCTGCACTGGTGGCCCTTGCCCTTGATGAATTCAAGGAAAGTCTGCAAAGGCTGTAAAGTTTATGACGCAATTCCTGGCAACTCAGATCGGCGTGACGAGATTCAGACAAAGACTCTTTTCAGAAGATGGTTCACAGATTTCTGAGGACTTTGCGTCCCCAGTGAAACTTCAGATGGTGACAGAATTTTGCCCACCTGGTGCGGAGCAGAGCGTATGATCTCTGCATCGATGATTTGATTGCACTGGAGTCACTGGAGAGCTTAAGAGTCCTTTGAGTCCTAATGTCACAGACCAACATGACACCGTTGCACCATGCCCGGCGGAGGGGACATGTTGAAAGCGTGCGGCTCTTGCTTGAAGCGGGTGCTCATAAGAATGCGCTTCTGCATAGCCCGAAGGCATGACCCCCATTGCTTGAGGCAGCTGCTCCACGCAATCATGGTGCCACAGGATTATTTCTTGCAGCTCGCTGTGGCAATCTTGAGGTTGCGCGCTATTTTTTGGAAGCTGGCACTGACAAAAAGATCGAGCCGTGATTGAAGATACAACATCATTAATAGTTACAGCTCGCTATGACCATCTTGATGTTGTCTGTTATTTGATGGAGGGTTGGCGCCAACAAGAACGATGCATCCAGGGGCACTGACTGATGCAGATTTTCTTTGATTTCAAATTTGGTTCCGAAGTGCCCCAACTGAAATCTGAAGATTCGAGCAGTTCTGCCAGCGGCATTGATGAACGGTCTCCTGCGTCCAGCAACAAACTCGCCAACCAATTTGCACATTGTGTGATTTTCAAGTTCCGAAAATGCCTGTGCCAAACTAGCAGTGGGAAAAAACAACATGGTTCCATAGGTTCCATTCATGAAATCATGAGATACGCTAATGTCTTGCACGGTTCCCTGCGATTTGTTTGCATTTTTCAGCGGTGGACCAACCTTCCCAAGTCATCGGGCAACTCGTCAGGGGAAAGTGGTTCACAAGCATGCAAGCTAGCTATTGTTTCGTCGATAGTAAACGGGCTAAACAACTTGTTTGGATAGTTTCATTTAGTTTCATTTAGTTTCATACTTCACTCTTATCGCATAAATGTTGCCAAGCTGTGGGAATATAACATCCACAACATCCAGCTACAAAGGCATCTAACTGGATTGTAGCCACACAGCTATTTGAAGTGTTTTAGTGTTTGAATCAGATGTGTTTCCCACGGTTTCTTCGATTTCTTCCACTCAACGGAACATCCTTTCGAACAGCCAGGTGCAGCCATGGCAGGGCTGATGCCGGCCAACGTGAAGTGACTGGGCACTTGATGGGGTGAAGCATCAGAAAATTGGGAGATTCAGATGGTTTCACCATGGGGATAGCAACTTGAGATCAGAGTAAAACGTGTAGAAAGGGACGTGGCATATAATGGGGATCTAAATGGGCATATGCAGTAAAACCAACCAAAGCGAGTTGAAACATACGCATATATACGTACATTTCACCACCAAGGTTTAGTTTCGTTCTGGGGTTCTTCAATATGATCCGGGAACGGATTTGCAAACACAAACCGTAATGGGAATACAGTGAAAATCTACAATGGGAAAGCAAGACCAACCATTGCATGGGAATATATAAATATATGTATACATGTATATAGGTATGTATAATTATGTATATGTATTTATAGACACCTATGTATACGCATGCCGTATATAAACATATACATAAAGATAGCTATCATATATTATACGACCGTATATGATTCCGTGTCTCGTGTTCGCGGCCTCCCCCCAACCCCCACCACTTTCACGGGGGGGATACATAGACATATACATACTGCATACGTATATGTATATATTTATATATGTATCTACGGGTTTTTCAGGAGAGGGTATTTGAGGGGAGGAAGTTTTGAACTTGGTACCTGTATATCCTTACTTTGGGCTCCAACCAGACTTGGGTGGTAAGATGATATTCAACCAAATCACTG
>Ga0126342_10018555_pt1 | contig 11913 bp, 6 predicted proteins | sample Cyp1metagenome_FD_92528 | JGI IMG/M metagenome (GOLD analysis project Ga0126342, IMG submission 92528) | Coral microbial communities from Lord Howe Island, Old Settlement Bay, Australia - Cyphastrea 1 metagenome | ecosystem: Host-associated > Invertebrates > Cnidaria > Coral ... | reverse complement strand
TTCACTGCACTGCAACGTCTCCTGAAACATTGAAAAAATGGGACGAAACGAAGATACGCAGATGTTCCTTGCAAGAAGTGCTGATGAACAAACGTCAGTGCGAGTTGCAAAAAGTGACCGAAATGCCACGGCCGTCTGTGCGGCGTGTACCTAGTTATATGTAGTCATGTTAGTTTACCAGAGGGTACAGGATGGTGCCCCCCATTCATAAGTTGGTTTATATCTACCATAAACCATAGAATTCAGCCACTTACATAAGGCAACTGAACGCTATCGAACGGGGGCCCCATCCTGTAATCATTAAATTCTTATAACTAGTTGGTTATACATCATTAAATCATTATAGTCATTAAACATCATTGTACATCATTGCAAACATTATAATCATAAATGGGGTTATGATCTTAATGTATAAAATGTTTAATCCCATTTATAAATCAATATAATCCCATTTCTATAGCTATGTTAAGGGTCTTAACTCTTGATTGGGCAATAACTGTAGTGTTGGCTCATATCCAATGGGATAAATTATGATAAGATAACCAGGCTTATAACATGTTAAAACCTATTTCCTAAGTGGGATGAGCCACCAAGTACCAGCTGGTTATTTAACATAGCTATGGAAAATCTATCATACATGGAAATTTGTAGCTGGGAACATTATCTGTAAATGGGCCATTTCCATAGCGAACTGTGAAACATAACCAGTAAATGGACTTATGAATGGGGTTATACAAGGTGGTGCCCCCCCAGTGATGTTTGTTGGTTTATAATCCCACTAACTAGTTCGATATATCTACCATAAGTCCAAACGTGAAATTAGAGTTATGTTCACCATCTTAGCTATCATAAATCAGCTATAAATCCCATGAAATCACCATTTTCCTATGGTTTTTCCTATGGGGGCCACACTTTGTAACTGATATGACTCGGGCCATAACTGTCGCCAAGTGGCAGGATCCGCTGGGACCATCGACTTCCCAGCGTTTCTGACCATGCCTCGGACTTTCGGCGCGGAAAAACCGCGGCGGGATTAGGAATATATGCCATTTATTACAATGGCCATGGCTATTAGTTTTAACTTAACTGGTTAATGGTTAGACTATAAAATCTATAGATGGGGTTCTGTTAGTACTTATACATGGTATTTCGGACAATAACTGCAGTAACCACCTTTTTTGATCTGGAAATGATCCAGTAAAGATGGCAAAACATAGATTTTCACAACAACTTAAAAACAATTTTGGGAATCAATCTACTTGGTGGCTCACTACCCACGAATCGTAAGTGGGTTAGTTCGCCCCAGTGATTTACATGGGATAAGGAGCGGGTAACTGGGGTGAACTAACCCACTTACGATTCGTGGGATGAGCCACCAAGTAGATCTAATTTGGATGATAGCCTCTGGTTAAAAAAAAAAAAACACACTTTGACCCTGAACCGTTTTTCCCCATTTTTAGTGGAAACTCATCTTCTGATGAATGGCAGGAAAAAAACATGTTGAGGAAAATTTCTGGAAGATATCGGGATCAACCAACGGATGGTGACTGTTCATTGCCAATCAGCCAGATACCCTGCAAAAAATGACAAATTCTTTGCTGGTGAACGTAGATATTCCCATTTTTTCCAAAAGACTAAAGGATTAGTGGGTATCCATGTAAGATTGACCTGGTTTTCATCTGCAGCATTTTGGTGTTCTCAAAGATGTGTGGAAAATAAATCAACAGGTGACTTCTCCATGGTAAAACGCCGTCATGCTGGGATGAATCATCGGATTTTTTTTGGGAACAGCCGAATGGGAATTGATCATGGGACTCCAAAAACTGCACTATATAATGGTAAACATACACAAAACGATGGAAAGATCCACCATTTTTACGAGGTAAATCAACTATTTCGACTGGGCCATTTTCAATAGCAAACTGTTAGTTTACCAGCAGGTATATACTGGTACACGGTTTCCCTCCATGGATCGTGATATTCCCAATTCTATTGATTCATAGTGAGTGCAATCCCCGAAAAACATAAACCAACCGGGGCTTTGAACTCACATCTATCTTAATTTCCAGAAACTCAATACTGGTGAAAATGGGATTGAGGTCTGAAAAACAACTGATAAAAACCTTCCAGAAAACCGATTCTGGACGAGTTGCTTGTCGAAGGAAAGTATCCTCGTGCCATCGCTTCCAGTGTAAACCTAGAGGTGGGATCCCAGGATTGGAATGACTAGCTACTTGAAAGTACAATTGGGTTTTTTAATGGATATAATATGGCGATCACCTCCAAAAAATGGGTTATAAGCCCTATAATTATGCCTTATCCACATATTTACCCACTTAAAACTGGAATTGCACTTCCAACTACATGTATCTCGCAGTACCTAGACTTGCTGTGATATTCCTAGATCATGATAGCCAGTAAATTGTTGTTTTCTGTTAAAAATGGTGGATCATCCACGCAGGAGGATCACACCACAATCCAGTTTGAAGTGGGAGAACCTGAAAAAATAGGGGAACTTACAAACCATGCTTATTTAGCAGTTACTATTTTTTTAATGTTACTATCTAGGAAGATCATCCAAGTATACACCGCATCAGTTGGAATGGGAATGGCAACTCGACTCTGAAGACTGACTTTGGCGATCACCAGAAAATGTGAGTGTGGGATTGAACGGCTAGTAACCATATTATAGCTGCAAGGTGAGCCTCCCTGGTTATAACTTGGTTTATAAACCCCATCAACCATAGGGTTGAACCAGGGGAAGATCCCAAGAAGTACCACACTGCATGTAGGTGGTAGGCCATGTCTGACACGGTTGGTGTCTGACCGCTGAAAGCTTGGCAAATGATGTGAACAATGAACCAAGTGCTCAAGATGAGGAAGGCTACCCACGAAGGGAAGACTCTACCAGTAGCCTGGGCGCCACCTCAACAGTGGCACAACAGATGTGCTAAGCAACGTGACTGCTGTCAGGATGAAAGATTTTTTCATGTAAGAATAAGAACCAAGCCATCTTTGATGGTTTATAACCCCACTAAACATAGAATCAAATTGGTTATAAACCCCATGAACTGGTCTGATACATCTGAAATATAGACTATAGAATTCACCCAGTTCTACGCCAATGTCGCTATTGGTGAAGCCAGCTTTTTCAAGAGTCAACTGGGGCTGTCCCATTTCGCAGGCAACCATCGTCAATCACTTGCAACGTCAGTCATTGGATTGGTTTAAGGGAAAATCTTACCCGGAAACCATGGTTTTTCCCCGCATCACTGTGTGGGGTTCTTGTTTATCGCTTTGCACCCGCCGCTTCCGCGTCCGCCCGCCCTGCCGCCATCCAGTCACAACCCATCACAGCACCACTTATGACCGCTCATCACAGCACCACTCATCACAGCTCATCACAGCACCACTTATCACAGCTCATCACAGCACAGCACCACTTATCACATCCACGCATCACAGCACCACTTATCACATCCACGCATCACAGCACAACTCATCACACCACTTGTCACAACTCACTCATCACAGCACAACTCATCACAACTCATCACAGCACCACTCATCACATCTCACTCATCACAGCACATATCACGCACACAGCACATCTCACGCATCACAGCACAACTCATCTGGGCCGCGGCTAGCTTTCGTGTGGCAGGCGCAGTACACGGAGCCTTCTGGAGGAGCTGGTGCGCGCGTGGCTGCCGCTGGCCCGCAGTTGGCTTTCGTGCGGCAGGCGCAGTATACACGGAGCCTTCTGGAGGAGCTGGTGCGCGCGTGGGCGCCGCTGGGCCGCGGCCGGCTGTCGCGTGGCAGGCGCAGTATGCAGAGCCTCCTGGAGGAGCTCTGGGTTGGCTCTCAAACCATCTTTGACACGCCACTTTGTCACACACCATCTTTCACACCACTTTGTCACAAACCATCTTTCACACACCATCTTTCACACACAACTTTGTCACACCCTCTCTTTCACACACAACTTTCACACACCATCTTTCTCACACAACTTTGTCACCCACCATCTTTGACACACCATCTTTCACACCATCTTTGACACACCATCTTTCACACCACTTTGTCACACACCATTTTTCACACGCCACTTTGTCAAACACCATCTTTCACACACCATCTTTGACACCACATCTTTGACACACACACACCATCTTTCACACACCGTCACAGACCAGCTTTCACACACCATCTTTCACACACCACTTTGTCACACACAACACTTTGTCACACACCATCTTTCACACACCATCTTTCACACACCACTTTGTCACATACCATCTTTCACACACCACCTTTCACCACACCATCTTTGTCACACACCATCTTTCACCTTACCATCTTTCCTCCACCTCCTCCTGTGTCTTTCCTTCCTTCCCCGTCCCCGCTACAACATTTCTTGCTCATTATTGGAAGAAGTTGACTTGTGGGGTTATCCGGTCCTTTTATTACCATTCATTAAATATAGGGTTTTCCTGTAAATTTTACCATCATCCAATTCTGTGAGTCAGTCATCACATCCAAAATCTTCCAAGTTCTTCTTTAGTGGCTGGTTTCACACCTACAATATGCCCTTTTTTGTCTGAACATGCCAGGTGGACGGGCAACTTGATCGCTGAATCTAAAGGCACATATCGAGCCGTTGAAATCCATCCTTTTCGCGGCTGCGACATATGCCCTTTCACACCATGTTGGCGCCAAATCAGTGACAAGCTGAAATCCTTTCCTCTTCGAGACCATCTGGCTGAAATCTCTTGTGGGGTTCATACACCACAATCATCTCTTTGTAAAGATGGTTCATACCTGTTTTGTGTATTGCTTCTAGGAATATCGTTTCGATGTCGGATCTGGTGAAGTCCAGCGGGATGACTGTTTTTTTTTTCTATCATCCAAGGTCTTCATGTACGAGCGAGGTGTTGGAAAGGTCCACATCATAACCCATGATCGATGAGTCTTTTCATCAATAATCGAGGTTATCCTACAATGTGGGCTCCCCCCAGCGATGTTTGTTGGTGGTTTCAACCCCTCTGAAAAATATTAGTCAGCTGGGATTATTATTCCCAATATATGGAAAGTCATAAAGTTCATGTTCCAAACCACCAAATGTCTGTTGGTTTTGATTCGTCCCAGTAACTAGTTCGTTATTTGCGTACCATTCAAACCAGTTCGTGAAATTGGAGTTATGTGGCCGCAATCGCGATGACTCGTGGCCGTTTCAGGGGGCCCCATATTGTAGACATGGCGCCATATGTTGGGAGATTCGCAGGTCAGCATCCCGGGGATCCCGTCAACTCGGGGATTTTTACAGCAAAATAATTGGAGGTTTTTACCAGCAGATTCAGTGCACAGCCGAGCGGCTAGACACAAAGCATTCGAAATGTCAGGTGATGATTTGTCTAAAGATTTTAGGAAAACCCCAACAATCCCAGTCCTATCATCATTTGGGCGTGTCTGAGAATGAGGTATACCCCGCAGTTACGGCAATCTTAAAAGGGAACATGATGATTTACCATGACTTGTTCCGAAATTCCACGGTTTTGCCCTGATTTTTCCAGACCGACCACAGTTAAGGCCCTTTACCAGTTATAAGTACTTATAAACCCATTTATAGAATGTATAATCCCATTTATAACCAGTTAAAACTAATAAATGGCCATAACTGCAACCTCTTTTGTTTCATTAAAGATACCATGGTCATTAGTTGCATCCTCCCAGCATCGCCACGCGCCCCGTTTTTCGAGAAACATTGTGCTGGTCGTCGATACCTGGTATTTTTTGCGCATGGGAAAACCACAAGCGCATAAAGTGATGGTCATTTATTAGTTATAACTGGTTATAAATGGGATTATACATTCCATAAATGGGGTTTTCTTAGTACTTAGTACTTATAACTGGTACAACTCGGGCCTTAACTGTAGGAACCGTCTCCAAGTTGTGTTTATGGCATTGCGTACTGCTAGTACAGGAATAGGATTTACCAATCTACCATCCCCAATTTTTACTCAAATGGTTGCTAAAACCCAATAATCCAAATGGCTGGTTTATGACTATGCACCTACGTTGGATGACTGAAAAAAAAAGAAGTTTCTTAAGTCATGGGGGAACCCCCAGTGATGTTTGCTGGTTTATAAGTCCCAGTAACTATAGTTATAAGTACCAAAAACCAAAGTTATTGGACTTATGTTCACCAACTTAGCTATCTAGGGGGCCCCAGTTTGTAAGTCATGGGGGAACCCCCAAGAGTCACCATGGCGTTCAATACGCATGCTTTCATGGCTTGGATGATTTGGGGTCCCCCCATGACTGAGGAAAGCCACATATCTTGTACCACTATATTAGCTCCATAAGAGTTGATCACAATGTTTTAAATTCGGGACCTGATTTACATTACGATTTTTGGGCAAACCAAAACACACCCTCTATAGCAATCAAACATGGCAATGGAAAATCCTACATTTATACATGATTTTCTGATTGAAACCTCCATTTACTGTATTTCCATGTATTTCGAATTGCCATGGTTGATTACCGGGCGGTATTTGACCAAAGACAGGAATTCTTCTGACCAAACTGGGACGAAAAAAAAACTCACCCATGCATCTCATCACCCTCTTTAAGGCCCCTTTTCATGAAGAGCTCCAATGCTGACCAGGGGTGCTGGCGAGTAGCCCCTGATAATCAAACATGGCTGGATAATCCCCCACTTGGTGGCGAACTACCCACGAATTGTAAGTGGGTTAGTTCACCCCACTTCTAAGTGGATTAACCCTACTTATCCCATTTATAACTTTGGTTATAACCCACTTACGAGCCGTGGGATGAGCCACCAAGTATGGATGATATGATTCTCCCAGCGAACGAAACCTCCATTTCCTTCCTTGATGTCCCAGTGAACGCCATGTTTGCTGACACCGGAGGGTATATCCCATCAAAAATGCCACGATACCCTCCATCATATCACCATAAATCAGGAAATTGAATCAACCAATGAACCAACAACATACAATGTGGGGCCCCTCAGTTATAAGTTGGCTTATAATCCCCAGAAACTATAGTAACTATAGTTTTAAGTCATAAGTACCATAAACAAAAGTTATTGGAATTATAAACCAACTTAGCTATCTAGGGGGCCCCACTTTGTAGTGTTTTGTAGAGTCTAATTCTTCGAAGGCATCGGATGCTCATCGTGAGTTGGAAGTTCATTGAGCGATCACGAACAAAAAAGAACGTGACAGAAATGCTACTATACTTGGAATATCCAAGTTCTATTATGTTCTATTTTTTGAGTGGATATATGACATTATATAACTTATATAACCATAGTATGGCATATGGCATATTTCAGCCAGTTTAAGATAAGAGACATCCCAATGGCCCCATACGGCTGAAAAAAACACTCTGCGAAGAGAAACATAATATCTTTGTATGCGGATGTCCCCCACCTTTCCCACCATACTTCAGAAAGAACACCAAAAAACATATGGTACTTTTGAAAATCTTAGATACCCCTATAGAACCAACAAAAACATAGAACTTATGAAACTTTGCCGCACAATATTACACTAATAAACGATCTATCTACTTTTCCCTCTGGTGACTAAGAGTATCATTCTGGCAAGACCTGCTTCCCATGGCTGCCAACGTATCAGGTGGAGTCGCACGGCTGAAAAAAACACGCGAAACGGGACTGAACAACACATGGATAATCTTCACCTGCACACTTACCCTCTGTAAACAAACATAACTATGAAAAATCACAACTTTTTAAGGGTAAATCAAGTATAAATGGCCATGTTCAATAGCTATGTTAAATTACCAGAGGGTACCCTCACCTCATTGAACATAGACCCTGACATAGTCACCTTCCTTGGACATGAATGCTCCAAACCTTTATTAGGAAAGGTCCATGTGAATTTTTGGAAGTGGATTTTAGCGCCAGTTATAGATCGGATAAGTAGGGTTAATCCACTTTTAACTGGGGTTTGAACCCATTTACGATTTGTGGGATGAGCCACCGAGTACAACACTAACCTGTGACAAATCGCTGCTGATTTCAACCTGCTCACGAAACGTCGTTATAACGATCAACTGGGGATGACCATCGCCAGGGAAACAGAAAAAAATGCAACCAGCAATGTTACCCTCATGATAAATACCTCTTAGTATACTACTGATCATTAGTAACGTTGGGGGAATGGAAAAAGTTGCCTTCACTGATGGCTAAAGGCCAACATCAGGAGCAAAACAACTGCACATAGGCCGCAGAAAAAGAAACTGTGCAACGGCCAGCTCGCAGCAGAGGCGGACAAAAGCAGCTGTGGGCAGAGATGGCACAAAAACGGAAAACAACTACACCCACGCAGGTCCGACACTCGACAAAAGCGCAGAGGGCGCAGACGTGAGCAGAACTCCTCGGGAGAATCCACAGGAAAAACGTCCAAAATGAAGAAACGACCTGAAACCCCTATGCATCAGCCAACAAAAGCAGCTCCTTGACCAAACAAGGTCATCAATGTCCTCAGCATCGCAACCAGTTCCAGAGGCGTTCCGCGCAGCCCTTCTTAAAGTTCCAACGCTCGCAATCCTGCCAGAACTGCACCTGGTATTTGCGGCCAGCAACTCATCTTCAACATCATCCTTTCACCACTCGAATTCTGCTTCAATGGATTCGAAGACATGAGACTACGCATGAGCTGTACTCCCCTAGGACCCATCGCGTTCAAAGCTCTGTGGTACGGCAACACCACTTGCCCATTGAGCTCGGCTTTTGCGACCTCCACCATGGTGATGGCCCGGAAGTTCTTATCCATCCGTCAAAGCTATCCGCTCGAGACATGTGGCCATAGCAGCAGCACGCATCACAATGCCATCCAATTCGGAACTCAGCTTCCCGCCACAACAAAATTGAGCCAGACTGTCTGGCATTGGCGTCGATGCCATGCCACTTTCAGGGAACAGGCCGCACAGAGTCTTCCATTCCCTTGACTGTTCGTGCGACACATCTGAACCAGCCGGAGAAGACAAACCTGCCGGTGGTGAAAAGTACATGGGTGTGGGCACTTGATCACCCACAGTGAATTCGATGTCCAGGGGCGTATTCCCAAAAGCCACCAAGAATAGAAGAATTGGTGAAATAACAACTATATATATATATCATTAAGGGAATTGAGCTGTTTAGTAGTACCCATAGGATCCATGTATGCTATATATGGTAACATTTACCATCCATATACCCCAAATGTTAGCATATATACCAGCACCATGGATCCTATGGGGTATAAACCATCTGTTTCGTTAATATTCCCCGAATGTTTTTTAAGCACCTCTTCCACGACGGGGTGCTAGGCCCGAATCAAGACTGAAGTTGTTTGAGGGGCCTCAAATGGATGTACCGAAATGGGTTTCATATCACTGTTTTTTTAAGTAAGTTCCACTTATAAACCAACCCCGATATAGTTAGTAAGTTCCAGTTTACATGGGTTTATTAATAAATATGAACACAGTTGATATGGGTTTATTAATATCACCTGGTAAGTTGAGTAAGATCCTGATTCCAAGGGATGTGTATATATATATAGTAATGTCAACCCCGGATTTATAAACCATGGTTTATTAATTAGGGGGGTACTCCTCCAATAGTCAATAGCCATAATCAAATACTTAAATGGTACCCTTCCAATTAAACAGCCCAGGGGGTTATTGATCAAGGGTTGACATTCTTTGGAGAAACTCACCATGAAACAACACACTGCAGGGACACCACTGCAGCCAGGTGTTTTCGCCAAGCTGCAGGGTGTTTGATGAAAATTGAGTCCTTTGACAGTGTACCTCACATGTGAAGAATCCGCCATGAACGGTGCTACCCAGTATTGCGGCATAAAACCCCCGTGGGTGAACACAAAAAATGTGGAAAACCCATGGATTCCCTAGGAACATCATTTGCAAATGGTGCGTGTTCCACATCTGTCTTCGTTTGGAAGAGGGTAAATAAGGATGGAGAGAACTGTAGGAAATAGCCTTTGGTAATCAAACGTGACAAGGACTGATGAGGTTTACTGCACAAAAATCAGGTGACTTGCAAGTTGGGAGTCCCTCATGCCGAAATGGGGGTTGAAATAAGAAGGGGTGCAGTTGGCGGTACAAATGGGCAAGACCATGGTGACAGAAACCCCACAAGTTGGGATATGGGGCCCTTAATTTTATATGGTTGTAAGTGATATATCCACTTATACCTGGAACTGCACTTCCAAGTATAGCCTTGGTATATATATATATATCAATATATTGTAAGTTCTGGTTTAAGTCCATCAATTGCCTGTAAAATACACATCCCAAGAAATCATGGATAGCGTCAATTCTGGGTTCAAGCTATGGGTTCAAACTATCACAATCCTTAATTAAACCATAAGTCTACCCAATCCCAAATAAACGATTGCACTAATCATCATGTCTATTTACGATGTTTCTATCGTTCAAATCTTTTCCAACAAAAAAAACTGCATATTTATAATATATCCCAATCCACAATTGTGATCAAATTATAAATCACGCATATTTAGAATAATATGGGGTGTGTTTGAAAATCTGGTATATCCTCCAATGGCAACATTTAACAAGGAAAATACACATCAAAACCATGTGATTTTGGGGTTGTCCCATGTTTTCCCCTAAAAAACATCAGACAAAGCCACAATGTGGTGCCCCCAAGATAGCTAAGTTGGGGTTCACATAACTCTAATTTCACTAGGACTTATGGTAGATATATCTATAGTTATTGGGGCTTATAAACCAACAAACATCACTGGGGGGGCACCACCTTGCATCATTTCGAAGTCCATCTCTGCAAGATGTCCAGGATTGTCCCGGATTCCGCAGTTTTTTGCCGGCGGGTCACTCCCACACCGGTTTCTTTAAAGGAAACGGCCCCTCAGCAGAACCTCAAGGGCTAAGCGACTGGAGATGATGTGACTCAATGGTGGGGAACATATTATATATATATTATTCAGATTATTCATGTATCTATTCCACTTGCTTTATTTTTGCATTCGCTTATCTACTTGTTGGATGATTTATAACTGGGTTTTTCTTTTGGAAATTCGGTAGACATTTATAGGCTGTGGTCAAAAAACAGCTTGGACACATTCAAATCTGGGCACACTACAATGATTACAAAACTGGAAAGAAACAACAAATTTGGGATGATGCCCCTTACCGTCATTTATGGTGAAATAGTTGTGGGCTGTTTTGTTCTTTCTCCAAAGAATATCTAAACAATTTCCGACGTGGTTCATATTTGGAAATGGGTCAAAGTTGAAGACCCATAAAACCCACTGATTTTTAGTAGTCACCATCTACTTCTTGGAGTACCCGAGTTTGACCCATACCCATTTAATGATACACTATTTCAATGGTAATTTCAGGATCCTAAAATGGAGGTACGTTAGTACCATATAACACCATATTTTTGTATGGATATTCGCTGAAATTTAAGCCTTTTTTTGTGGTATCTCCGATTCAGGTTCCTGAAATGGCCATTGACTATCTGGTTGGTGGTATACCTACCACTCTGCAAAATATGAAAGTCAATTGGAGCTACTATTCCCAATATATGGAAAGTCATAAAATTCATGTTCCAAACCACCAACCAGTATATAGCGACGGACAATCACTTAGAACGTATTTAGAAAAATCTGAATATTCTGCCGTCAGCGACGTTCTAAGTGATGAATTCTCTACGTTCTAAGTGTACCCGTCCAAATATCAAGATTCATCACTTAGAACGTACCGGGGAATTTAACACTTAGAACGTGTCTGGGTCAATGATGATAGTGGAAAGGCTTGTGAAATCATGTTGCCGCACTCAGCGAAGCCACGCAGGGACCAAATAGACATGTA